>ENA-UONY01000136-UONY01000136.1-human-gut-metagenome-genome-assembly--contig:-CS9-NODE-136-length-101626-cov-9.639434_pt1 | contig 101626 bp, 81 predicted proteins | sample MGYA00242465_ERZ724012 | MGnify/ENA metagenome assembly ERZ724012 | reverse complement strand
TCGAGATCGGGTGCTGCTGCGGACAAGCTCACCGCAAAATCAAGTAACACAAGCGAGCTTCAGTTCAAGCGCCAAGGAGCTTTTCTTTTGCTAAATTGCGAAAACTCTTTTTTGAACGGAACACACCAATATGCATTTGTTCGGGGGTATGATCGGCTGGCTTCTGGCGGCGGCCGTGGTTTTGATTCCTACTTTTTTTGTTGGCCGTTACGCTCAGACGCGACCGCCGCTTTTGACTTCATCGCGTGCCAAAAGTGGTTTCGGTGGCGTTCTGTGGCTCTTTCTGGCGGGGCAAATCGGTTGGCTTTTGACGCTCGTCTGGCAGACCGTCTATATGACGAGTGAACTCTGGTTTATGCTGGAACGCAATTCGCAGACCATGCTGGCGGCCTTTGTAGCGGTTGTGCCAGGCCTCGTTTCCATCTGCATTGGAGCGTGGGTGATCTGGCAGATTGCGGCCAAGCGTTCTCCCAATGCGGTGGCTTTTGCTGTGGTTGGCGTTTGGCTGATGGGACCTTGCGCGGCCATGTTGCAGAGTTGGTATTTTGGTCTGGCACTCACCGAAATGAGTCTGATCCAGCTCTTTGGATGGAGTATCGGATGGAGTCTGTATTTTGTGTTGTCGCCGCGTGTGGCGCTCACATACGGAACGCCTCGAGGCAAGCGCATTGCTGAAGGTCTCGAAAAGTAAGTCGTGGGCATCGACACAATGAAAAAGGACGCGTCCGAAAAGGATAGCGTCCTTTTTTCCCCGAGATGCAATGGCGGATCAGAATGTCACGTGATCCGGATCGAGACCTGAGAATCCCGTCTGCGGCATATTGTCGAGCCGCTGCATTTCTTCCGGCGACAGGCTGAAGCTGAACAAATCCGCATTCATTCGGCGACGTTCGGGCGACAGAGACTTCACGACGGCCGCAACGCCGTGTTGCAGACACCAACGCAGGCAAACCTGACCGGTCGAGACGCCGTGATGGTTGGCGATTTCGAGCAGAACAGGATTGCGTACCAGGGCTCCGCGCGCCAGCGGAGACCAGGCAACGACCTGAATGTTGCGGCTGCTGCAGAAGTCGAATGTACTAGCCTGACGATAACCGGGGTGAAATTCAATCTGGTTGACCATCGGAGCGATGCGGGCGCGAGCAAGCAATGGCACCAGATGGTGCGAAAGGAAGTTGCTCACACCGATGGCTCGTACAACTCCCTGCTCGTAAAGGTCTTCGAGGGCTCGCCAGGTGCCGGAGTTGATGCTTTGCCAGGTCATCGGTTCCCCCTTGGCGGCAGGCCAATGAATGAGGAACAAATCCAGATAGGACAGATCCATTTTTTGCAGGGTGTTATCAAAGGCTCGCATGGCGGCATCGTATCCGCGATCTGCATTCCAGAGCTTGCTTGTGATGAAAAGTTTTTCACGCGGAATGCCACAGGTACGAACGGCTTCGCCCACACCGGCTTCGTTGCCGTAAATGAAGGCAGTGTCAATGTGGCGATAACCGATGTTGATAGCGTCGTGAATGTGCTCAATCAATTTCTCGTCGTCCGGAACCTGCCAGGTTCCAAGGCCGACACAAGGAATTTTGACGTTATTTGCAAGACGAAAGCCGCTGGCAATGGTGGGCAAAGTGAAACTCCCTAAGTGTTTGGAACAGGCCTGTTCCGTTTATAACCGGATGGAACCGGAAAACGACGGCCGATGATTTTTAGTTTGACGCATTGTATCAGGGCGTCTTTTCAATGTTACGGGCAAAAAAGGAATCGATTCAGAGACTTAGCGAAAACGAGGAGACAGATGTGTTTCGCTGGCACGCTAAAGCCCGTACATACGCATAAAATCCAACGTTTCTCGGGCGTTTTCAGTAGGCGGCAGGGGCACCGAACGGACTACAATCCAAGCAAGAAAGCTTTTCTTTCGGATCGCCAAAGATGCAGCAAGAACTATCCGGTGTTTTTCTTTTATTAATGGTTGTTGCGCTCGTGGCGCTGGGCTTTATCCTGCGTCGACTGAGCAAAGAGGGAGGCGGCAAGTCGACCGCCAAGACAAAGCATATTCAGAGCGGACGTCCCGTGCCTAATGAAAACCCGGCGCGCGGTGCGGTCAAAAAGCCGCCAGAAGTGCAGGAATTTGATGCCGTCAATGTCCATCGCCCGACAATGTTGGCACTCACGACCGTGCGTGAAAATTCAGTTTCTCCCGAAGTGTTTATCCAACGTGCTTTCAAGATTGATCGCGAGCATTGGATGGAAATCGAATCGACCGAAGAAACGCGGCGGAAACTGGATGTACTTTTTGCTCATGTTTGCCAACTTGCCTGGGTGCCGGGAAGTGCTTTCGAACGTCACATCTATTCGGTGAGTTTTGCGCCAGCGCTTGAGGCTGCTCTCCAAGAAGGGATTTTCCGTACGGATTGTTCGGCGGGCGTTGTCACTCATGTGTCAGCTATCGATGAAACGGGTGAGGCGCTCGGTGACCCCATGAAGATGTCTTTGGCAGCTTCCAAGCTGGGGCTTGTGGCTGCGTTGTGGTCAGCGTTCAATCCCAAAGGAATGCCTCACGAACTGCGTGCCGAGCTCGATAAGGAAAATGCGGAAGTTGCCAAACGCTTGTCAGATTTGCCTCAGCATGTCGCATATGAAACGGTGGCAAGCTGGACGATGCGTTACGCGAGCCTTTCGGCGGTAGTGGCCGCTGTAAAAAGCGGAGTGACAGCCGAGCAAGTGCCGGAATATTTGAACGAAATCGACTTGATTTCCAAGGATATGCATGAACAGGCTGATCGTATTGACGAAGCCATTGAACAGCGTGCGGCAAAGGTCTTTAACCTAGAAGACGCTGATGACGCATTGATTCACGCGATCGCTTATATGTACGTGCGTGACCTCACGGTTCGCTTCATGCGCATCTGCTCGCTATTGCGCGTGTCAATCGGCGATTCTTTTGAAGAAGAAGTGCGTTGTGCCAATGCGGTGGCTGGTGACGTCAACCAGTTTACGGACGTACGCGCGCTTATTGCCGCCGCTCAAAAGGTGGCACATGACAAGCTTGATCCTTCGCGTATGCGGACAGAGGGCGAACACGAAATTTCGCGCGCTACAGCTATTTCAAAGCATGCGCAGGAACTTACAGAAATTCACGACGGATTCCTTGCCGATCTTCAGAAAGAGGCTCGCAAGGTGCAGGACGATATTGATCAGGCTCTTTTGCGCCAGGCTCGTTTGCATCGTTATGCTGTGCGCGTGAATGACGAGGGCTTGGTAGAAAAGTTCTTTGTGCTCAATGCTTGAGTGATTGAGAACGTGTGAGACTCGACCATTGAGCCGACAAAAACGCCGCCGGAAAACCGACGGCGTTTTTGTTGGGGTCAAGCTTTTAGCGCTTGATGATTACGCCGGCTTGTGGCGTAAAGGTTGCCTGCAGTTCAGTGCCGACATCAATGAGCTTGGTCCCGGGCAGGAACGGAACAGACATGCTGTAGGGCTTTGCCTGGTTCGAGTTCGGAATCTGGACGTGATAGTCAATTCGGTCACCCTCAAAGAGGCGATTGACGATCTGCACGTTGAAGCTCTCAGAACCAGCCTGCAGATGCAGGTTTTCGGGGCGCACCACCAAATAGGCGTTTTCACCCACGGCCGGGGGATTTTGTTTGCCCATGCGGGCGCGCAGTTTCTGGCTGGACACGGAAATAATGCCGAATCCGTCGGCTTCGATTGCTTCCAAGCGGCCTTCGATGAGGTTAGCTTGCCCGATGAAGTCTGCCACGAAAGGTGTCGCGGGATCTTCGTAGAGCTGCATCGGCGTGCCGATTTGTTCGATCTTGCCGCCGTGCATGACCATGATTCGATCCGACATCGTGAGCGCTTCTTTCTGATCGTGCGTCACGTATAGACACGTGATGCCGAGTTTCTGCTGAATGCGGCGGATTTCGGTACGCATGTGTAGACGAAGTTTGGCATCAAGGTTCGAAAGTGGTTCGTCCATCAAGAGGAGCTTGGGACGAAGAACGAGCACGCGGGCCAGTGCCACACGTTGCTGCTCACCACCCGAGAGCTGACTCGGGTAGCGTTGTTCGGCCTTGGTAAGACCAACCAATGCAAGAGCCTCGCGCACTTTGGCGGCCATGGTTTCTTTCGATTCGCCGCGGATCTTAAGACCGTACGCGACATTGTCGAAAATGGTCATGTGCGGAAACAAAGCGTAGTTCTGGAAAACAAAACCCAAACCGCGTTCATTGGCCGGGACGTGCGTGATGTCAACGCCATCGACGCGGATTTCGCCTGAAGTCGGGGTTTCAAAGCCCGCGATCATGCGAAGCGTGGTGGTTTTGCCGCAGCCCGATGGTCCGAGAAAAGTCAGAAATTCGCCGGGCTGGACGTCGAGATTGACGTTGTTGACGGCCAGGAATTCTTCGTTATCTTTGATGAAACGGCGGCAGATGTTTTTAAGACTGAGAGAAACGGACATTTAACGTGCTCCAATGGTGTCGCCGTTGCGGCACAGTACGCGGGCCAGCAGCGTCATAGCGCCTGAGGCCATGAAAACGAGAAGAATCAGAACGACCGAGAAGGCGCAGGCCTGAGCAAACTGCAGTTCGGTCATGCATTCCAAGATGCGGGTTGTGATCAGAGTCCAGTGAACCGATACGAGGAAGATCGTTGCGCTGATGGCTGTCATGGAGTGGATGAAGAGGTACTTCATGCCCGACAAAATTGCCGGTAGTACAAGCGGAATCGTGATGGACGTGAAAGTCTTCACGGACGAAGCTCCCAGGCTGCGGCTGGCTTCTTCGATCGACGGATCGATTTGGGAGAGCGCGGCAATGACATTGCGGATACCTGCCGAAGAGTATCGGAAGACATAAGCCGCAATCAGAATGTAGATCGTACCGGTGAGAACGATAGGCTTGTCGTTGAAGGCAATGATGTAGGCGATACCGACCACGGTGCCCGGAAGCGTGTAGTTCAAAAGCGAAGCCGTTTCCAAAGTCTTGTGACCGCGGACTTTCAGACGAGTCGTCACGTAGCCCACGAGCGCAGCCAGCAGGCCGCCCAAGGGGGTGCCGATGCAGGCAATCAGAAGCGTGTCTTTGATAGCCTTTATGCCGTGAGTCATGACGTATTCATAGTTGGCAAACGTGATGGAATTGTCAACGCCCCATACCTTGACGACGCTACCCAGAACGATGACGGAGTAGATGGCGATGATGAGAGCGATCACAGAAGCGATGACGACACTCATGACGGTTGTCACAAGCAACCCCGGACCGTGAATCGAGCTGCGGCCTCCTGCTTTGCCGCTCACCGTGACGAAATTTTTGCGGCTCACCCAGTAGTGCTGAAGCAAATAGACGATCAGAGCCGGGATCAGCAGCATGAAAGAAAGTGCTGCGCCGCCCTTGAAGTCATACATGCCAGTGATCTGCAGATAGGCTTGCGTGGGAAGGACGGGAAACGAGTGCCCACCCAAGACCTGCGGCGTTGCGAAGTCGGCGAGAGAACAGGAAAAAACCAGCAGGAACGCATTGGCGATGCCCGGAACGGCCAGCGGCATCGTGACCGTACGAAAAACCGTAAGGCTCGAAGCGCCCAAAGAGTAAGCGGCGTCTTCCAGGTTCGGGTCGATACGCGACAGAATGGTCGAAAGCGTCATGAACGCCACCGGGAAGAAGGTGAGCGTCTCGGAAATGAACGTGCCCCAGAAACCGTAAAAGTTAAAGTCCTCAATACCTAGAAGCGTGAGGATCATGCCGTTGGGGCCGAGCAAAAGCGTTAGGGCGATACTGCTCGTAAAAGGAGGAGAAATCAGTGGGAGAATTGTGATGGCGCCGATGATGAACTTCGCCCAAGAAGGCATCTGCAGACGCGTGACAGCAAAGGCGAAAATAAAGCCGAGAATCGTGCCTGCCAGCCCCACGGAAAAGCCCAGCAAAATGCTGTTGACGGCAGCCTGTTGGTCGTACCAGCTTGAGACGAATGGCTTGAGGTTTTCAAAGGTAAAACCGTTCTCGCCCCAGAAGGTCATGGCAAGAAGTCGGCAAAGCGGATAGAGCACGAAGACGCCGATCAAAAGCCACAACATCGCCACAGTGAGACGTGTCGAGGCGTCCCGTCCCGTTGCACCGGAAGAGGTCGTCATAGTGTTGTCGATAAAAACAAGAAAAGAGAGACTGAAGGATTGTCAGTCTCCAAATGCCGATAAAGAAAAGGAAATATTCCCGGCGAGCACCGCCGTGAAGGAATTGCTCAGGCGGTGCTCACGCAACGCGTAGCCTTACTTGATGACTTCGTTGATCCAGCGCTGGGTGTATTCCTTTCGTTTTTCGCCCTTCCAGGTGACGTCGGTCGGAATCATCTTGATCTTGGAAAGATCCAGAATAGGATTGTCGGTCTTTACGTCGCTGCGGGTCGGAACGTAATTGATCTTATTGGCGACGATGAATTCGGCAAACTTCTTGGACGTGGCCCAGTCGACGAACTTTTTAGCTTCGGCGTTGTTTTTGCCGCCCTTGATGACGCCCGTGGCTTCGATGCCGTAGCTCACGCCGTCTTCAGGATAGGAGATGACAACCGGGTAACCCTGCTGTTGGATGTCCAGAGCGTCAACGATGTAGAAGATGCCCGAGGCACATTGACCGGTGGCGATCGGCATGGCGCCGCCCGCACCGCTCTTGGTGTACATCTGGATATTGCCGTTGAGCTGTTTCTGGAACTTAAAGGCTTCGTCTTCACCCATGATCTTCACGAGCGAGAAGATGCGTTCGGTGGCGGTGCCGGAAGTGCGCGCATCGGCCATCTGCAGATTCTTCTTATAGCGGGGATCGAGAAGGTCCGACCACTTCTTCGGCGGTTCCATGTTGTTCTTCTTCAGGAACTTGGTGTTGGTGAGGAAGCACAACGGAATGACGCCGATGCCGGTCCAATAGTTGTTGGGGTCGCGCATGGAAGCGTCGATAGCGTCGGAGTCCGCCGGGCGATAGGCTTCAAAGATGCCTTCCTTGCTGGCAGCGGCATACATGTCGGCAGGACCGCCCATCATGATGTCAACCTGCGGGTTGCCTTTTTCAGCCGTCAGACGAGCCAGCGCTTCACCGGTGGAGAAGCGAAGAAAGTTCACCTTGATTCCGGTGTCTTTGGTGAATTCGGCAAAGATGCGCGAAGCGTACTTTTCCGGCATCACGGAGTAGGCGTTAAGTTCGGCGGCGTTGACGCCGATGCATAAAGAGGCAAGACCTGCGAGCACGGTCAGAAGTTTTTTCTTGGACATGTCCTATCCTTTCTGTGATTGATTGTCACGTTGCCCTTTTTCTTCAAGCTGTTCGTGTGAACAGACGGGGCGGATACGATGGGCGTCAAAATACCGCTACGCGCTCTTTCTGAGCACAAAAAGAAAGAGAAGCAACGCGTCAATTGGGAATTCTAATTTAAAGGATTCTGGCTTTCACGTATATTTGGTTAACGCAAAAGGAAGTTTTTCCAGAAAAATTCGAGAACTTATAAAAATTCACGCCGCAGATGAAAGCATCCGCGGCGTGTGATCAAATCCTTCTGTCAAAGACGATTATTCTTCCGATTCCGGACGGCTCAATCGCATCGTGTTGAGCGCAGCGGCAGCTGCCGGCGCAATGTCGCTCGCCGTAAAGCCTGCGGCATATTCTTCACTTGCTTTGCCGTGCAGGTAGACGGCTGCAAGGGTAGCACTCACGAGGTCATATCCTTGAGCAAAGAAGGCGCCGAGCATGCCGCTCAATACGTCGCCTGAACCCGCTGTGGCAAGCATTGCGTTGCCCGTAGGATTGATCCAAGTGCGGGAGCTGCGCAACGTGATGACGCTGCCTGCGCCTTTCAAAATCGAAATAGCGCCGGTCTGAACAGCGAGTTCGCGGGCTGCACCAATACGATCGGCTTGAACTTTTTCGACGGTGCTGCGGATGATGGCGGCAGCTTCACCCGGGTGCGGCGTGATGACCGTGTGAGCCTTGCGGGCTAGCAATGCGTCCTGCAGTGACATGTCGTCGGCAATCATGCGAAGTGCGTCGGCGTCAAGAATCAGCGGAACCGGTGCGGCGATGGCGTCGGTTAGGCGCTTGCGGGCTTTGTCGGAAAATCCCATGCCGCAGCCCACGACGTTGCAGGAGGTCTTCGTGAGGTCAACTTCGCCGTCGGCGACCATGAGTTCCGGATAGATCGTGTCAAAAGCCGGGGCCTTGTCGCTCATGAATTCGACCGTGACGCGGCCAGCGCCTGTTACGATGGCCGCACGGGCCGCCAGAACGGCCGCGCCGATCGTCCCCGTTTCGCCGCCCACCACGGCTACATGACCGTAGTTGCCCTTGTGACTGTTGCGGCTGCGTTCTTCGAGAACATGGCGGAAGTCGTCAGGTTCGACGAGACCGATTGTGGAGAGGGGCACGGAAACGCCGAGTTCGTTCACTTCGACGACACCGGCGGCATCGGCCCCTTCGCACATGAAACAACCTGCCTTCGGTGCGAGCATGGCAAGCGTAATGTCGGCCATGCAGCCCTTAACGCCTCCCACCCAGCGGCCGGTCATCGGATCCAGACCGGAGGGGATGTCGACACTGATGTGCAGAGCCTGACGTTCGTTAAACCACATGGCGGCGTCTTGGAAGTCACCTGCCAACGGCTTTTTCATGCCCGTGCCGAAAAGCGCATCGATCACGACTTCGGCTTTGTCGGCGTTGTAAGGGTCGCTGATCACGACGCCGCCCGCGTTTACATAGGCGTTGTACATGGCAAGTGCATCTTCGGTCTTGGGCTTGTCGCAACCGATCAATGCCACCGTCACACGATACTCACGATCAAGCAACAAACGCGCGGCGGCAAAGCCGTCGCCGCCGTTGTTGCCAGGGCCGCAGATGAAGACAACATGCTTGCCGGGTTCAAGCGACTCACAGACTCGATCGGCAATTACAAGACCGGCGCGGCGCATGAGCTCGGCGGCGGGAAGCTGAGACTGATAGCGGTGTTCGAGTGAAGCAAGTTCGTCAAGATTAAGGATTTGCTGAGCCATGGTGGATAATAAAAATTCGGTGTCGAAAAAAGATGCGCAATTGTACGCCGCAGGTTGCTTAATCGTTTTTTATCATCTTTTCCTGAGGCATTTGCGAGAAGAGCCAATCGACAAAACCGCCGCGATTGCGTGAGCAGACGTAGAGGCGTCCTTTGCCGGAAAATTTGAGGACAATGCCTTCGCCGGAGGTTTGGCTGTGGAAAATTTTCCCAAAGAAGCCCTGTTTGGCCGTATTGAGCGCCAGTTCATAGTCAAGCTCCGTATCCCATGCCACTAGGTGCCCGTTGTCGACGTACACAGAGCGGCTACCGTCCAGATCGATGGCGCGCATGGAGCCGAAGCCGCTCACAGCCACTTCACCCTTGCCGTTTGTGCGGATGACGAAAAAACCGCCGGAGTTGCCCAATAATGCGCGCCCCAATCCCTGTGTCTTGGCATCGAGTTCAACATCCTCGGTGCTGGCCAAATAGGCGCCGTCGGCGATCATGTATTGACGCCCGCCCGTTTGCAACACGGCAATATCGCCAGGCAGAGTCGGCGTGAGCAGCACTTCGCCCGGACCGTCGACCGCTTCTATCTTTTGCTGAAAAAAGCTCTCGTCGTTGAGTACTTTACGCGAGAGCGCAGAAAAGAATCCGCCTTTGGCACGCCCCGTCAGAGCGAGGGTGGCATCCATGGATACCATGGCGTTTCGCTCGGCAAAAATGCTTTCACCCTTGTTGAGAACAACGCTCAGCAGAGGATCAATAGAACCTGAAACAGTGATGCTCGGCATGACGGAATTCCTTTGAAGTTTGAAGAATGGATAAAGAGTAGTCTTGGTGATTTAGTCCATTGTACTTGCACCGTTTCGTCAGTCTTCCGCAAATCGGATTGCGTTCGACAGAACAAAGTCCGGGACCGTTATAATTCGTAGATTCAATTGCCCGTGCGGCGCCGTGTCGGCGGGCTTTCTTTGCAATTTCAGCGGTTGAATTTCTAAGATGTCACAGACCTCCGTTCTTCGCATTCCCGGCTCTTGCGCGTTATCCGAATTCCGTGCTGAGCGTCTTCTCAAGCAGTTGCGCGGCGTATGCCCTGCCGTTCAGGCCGTAGCGGGCCGCTACCTGCACTTTGTGCATGTTACGAGGGATTTGACCGAAGATGAAGCGCAGCGTTTGGCCGCGCTTCTTGATTATGGAGACCCGGCAAACGAAAAGACCGGCAATCTTCAGTTCTTGGTTGTTCCGCGTCTGGGCACCATTAGCCCCTGGGCTTCCAAAGCGACCGACATCGTGCACAACACTGGCATTGATGCTGTGGCTCGCGTGGAGCGCGGCGTACTCTACACACTGGCTGTCGAGGGCGATGTTGATGAGACAGCCGTCGCCGCTTTGTTGCACGATCGCATGACCGAAACGGTGCTTGCCGCCGATGCGGATCCCGCCGTTCTTTTCTCTGATGTGCAAGGTCGCGAGATGCGCACCGTTGATATTCTCACCGGCGGCAAGGCGGCGCTTGAGGCGGCCAACGTCGAAATGGGGCTTGCGCTTGCTCCCGATGAAATTGACTATCTGGTCGAGGCCTTCACTAAGCAGCAGCGCAATCCGACCGACGTGGAGTTGATGATGTTTGCTCAGGCCAACTCCGAGCATTGCCGCCACAAGATTTTCAACGCAAAGTTCACTATTGACGGCGTGGATCAGGAAAAGACTCTTTTCGGAATGATCCGTGAAACGCACAAGGCAGCGCCCCGCGGGACCATTATTGCTTATGCCGATAATGCCGCCGTTTTTGAAGGGCCGGAAGTTGATCGTCTCTATCCGCGTCCTTCTGCCGAAGATCGCTTCGGTTCGCACTACGAAGAAATCAAAGAGCCGACGCATACCGTCTTTAAGGTGGAAACCCACAACCACCCGACGGCCATTTCTCCGTTCCCGGGTGCTTCGACAGGTTCGGGTGGTGAAATTCGAGACGAAGGCGCAACGGGGCGCGGTGCTCGTCCGAAGGCAGGCCTCTGCGGCTTTACCGTCTCGGCGCTGCACTTGCCTGGCAAGATTCAGGAGTGGGAAAACGACAAGAACACTGCGGCCGACTGCGACTGCGGCAAGGACAAGGTTTACGGAGCTCCTTCGCGCATTGCAACGCCTTTGTCCATCATGACCGAAGGCCCGATCGGTGCGGCAAGCTTTAACAATGAATTCGGCCGAGCCAATATTCTCGGTTACTTCCGCGCCTTTGAGGCACGTGTGGGCGAGACTCGGTATGGCTACCACAAGCCCATCATGCTTGCGGGCGGCATTGGCAATATCCGTGACGATCAGACGAAGAAACTGGAATTGCCGGCCGGAACCCTCCTCATCGTGTTGGGCGGTCCGGGTATGCGCATCGGGCTGGGCGGCGGTGCTGCAAGCTCCATGACGTCTGGTTCGAATGCCGAAGCGCTTGACTTCGACAGCGTGCAGCGCGGCAATCCTGAAATGGAACGTCGTGCTCAGGAAGTGATTGACCGTTGTTGGTCCTGCGGCAAGAACAATCCGATTCTCGCCATTCACGATATCGGCGCAGGCGGTCTGTCCAACGCCATGCCTGAGCTTGCCGATCTTTCGGGGCACGGCGCACGCTTGTCCCTTGACAAAGTGCCGGTGGAAGAAAAGGGTATGAGCCCGTTGGAAGTCTGGTGCAACGAAAGTCAGGAACGTTATGCGTTGGCGATTGCGCCAGAGTCTCTTGAGAAGTTTGACGACTTCTGCCGTCGCGAACGTTGTCCGTATGCTGTTCTCGGCTCCATTTCCGAAGACGGAGAGCTGATTGTCGAAGGCCGTAAGGGTGAAGACCGGGCTGTGCAGATGCCCATGGAAGTTCTCCTTGGCAAGCCCCCGCGTATGCATCGTAATGTGACGAGCGTCAAAGCCGATTTGGCCGGTTTCAAGACCGACATCTCGCTCAAGGATGCGCTCTACCGCGTGCTCAAGCATCCGACCGTGGCAAACAAATCCTTCTTGATTTCGATTGGCGACCGGTCCGTGGGCGGTCTTGTGAGCCGCGATCAGATGGTTGGTCCCTGGCAGGTTCCGGTGGCCGATTGTGCCGTAACCTGTGTTTCCTTTACGTCTGAAGCGGGCGAAGCTATGGCGATGGGCGAGCGCACACCTGTTGCCGTGATTGATGCCGCCGCCGCTAGCCGTATGGCCGTAGGTGAGGCACTGACCAACATTGCCGCCGCCGATATTGATCTTTCGTTGGTCAAGTTGTCTGCCAACTGGATGGCTGCATGTGGTGCTGCAGGTGAAGATGCCAAGCTCTTTAGTGCTGTGGAAGCTGCAAGCGGTATTTGCCAGAAGCTTGGTATTTCGATTCCCGTGGGCAAGGACTCCTGCTCAATGCGCACCGCATGGAAAGATGGGCAGGAATCCAAGTGTGTGACGAGCCCCGTTTCGCTTATTGTGTCGGCAGCCGCTCCTGTGGGCAACGTGCGTTTGACGCTCACGCCTGAACTTCGTAAGGATACCAAGAGCGTGCTTCTTGCCGCCGATTTGGGTTTTGGTAAGAATCGCATGGGTGCTTCGATTCTTGCTCAGTGCGTGCAGAGTTTCGGTGACACGGCTCCCGATGTGGATTGTCCCGAAACACTGGCAAAGTTTGTGCGCATCATCCGTAAGCTCACGCTTGCCGGTTGCGTCCTATCCTATCATGACCGCAGCGACGGTGGTTTTGCAACGACGGCAGCGGAAATGATGTTTGCTTCGCATTGCGGCGTGACGCTTCATGCTGATAAGTTGGGGACGAACGCTCTCGAAGGACTTTTTGCCGAAGAGCTTGGCGCTCTGATTCAGGTTCCTGCCGATCGAATCGACGAAGTGATGGCCGAAGTCCGGGCTGAAGGTCTTGAGGCGGTCTTTAAGACCGTCGGCGAACTGAACGATGAAGATGCACTCGTGGTGTATGAAAACGGTCAGGAAATTCTTCGCGAAGCCCGCACGGATCTCACGCGCGCCTGGTGCGAAGTCTCAAACGCCATCGCCCGCAACCGTGACAATCCTGTATGCGCCGACAGCGAAACCGACTGGATGTGCGACAAGGATGTCAAGGGCTTGTTTGTGAAGACCTCTTTTGATAACAACGAACGCATCGCGGCTCCTTACATTGCAACGGGCGTGCGTCCCAAGCTTGCCGTGTTGCGTGAGCAGGGCGTCAATTCGCAGACCGAGATGGCGGCAGCCTTCACTCGTGCTGGTTTTGAAGCCTATGACGTGCACATGACTGATCTTCTGACCGGCCGCATCACGCTCGAAGACTTTGTTGGGCTTGCCGTTTGCGGCGGCTTCTCCTATGGTGACGTGCTGGGAGCTGGCGGTGGCTGGGCCAAGACTATTCTTCACAACGCCATGCTTTCGGATATGTTCTCGGCCTTCTTCAATCGTACGAATACCTTTGCTTTGGGTATTTGCAACGGTTGCCAGATGATGAGCCGCTTAAAGGGCCTCATTCCCGGCGCAGAAGCCTGGCCGCAGTTTGTTCGTAACCGTTCCGAACAGTTTGAAGCGCGTTGTGTCGAGCTTCGTATTGAAGACAGTCCCTCGATTCTTTTCCGCGGCATGGCCGGTAGCTGTATGCCGATCGTGAATTCGCATGGTGAAGGTCGTGTGCAGTGGGATCGTCCGGAAGACGCCCAGGCAGCTCTTATTGCGGCGCGTTATGTTGACGGCAACGGGCAACCAACCGAACGGTATCCGTTGAACCCCAACGGATCGGTTGGCGGTGTGACGTCCGTGACTACGACCGACGGTCGATTCACGATTATGATGCCTCATCCGGAACGCAGCCATCGCACGGTGCAGCTTTCCTGGCATCCGCGAGAAATGGGGGCCTTCTCGCCGTGGATGCGTATGTTTGAAAACGCTCGCGTTTGGGTGGGTTAAGCCTCTGGCGTAATGCTTGACACACAGGCCTGTTGGAAACTTCGCTTCCTTCGGGCCTTTTTTTGAGGGTTTTGTCCGGATGGATGTTGCCGTACTGCTTTCGTTTGCTGCTGCCAGTCTGGTGCTTGCTGCTGCACCTGGTCCTGACATTCTCTACGTATTGGCTCAGTCTGCGCAATCGGGTGCACGCGCGGGTTTGACGGTGGTCATAGGCCTTATGGTCGGTTGCTTGATTCAGACAGCAGCTGCGGCAGCGGGGCTGGCTGCTGTGGTTGCGGCCAGCCCATGGCTCTTCTGGACCATTCGTTTGGCTGGAGCGGCATACCTTTTGTATCTTGCGTGGGGAGCCTGGCATGCTCCGACTTCAGCGCAGACGGCGCGTGCTACAGTGATTGATCGCTCCGCTTTATTGCGTCGGGGGATCATTATGAATGTAACGAATCCCAAGGTGCAGATTTTCTTTTTGGCTTTCTTTCCGCAGTTTGCAACCAGAGGAGCGACCGGCTGGCAGATGGCCATGGAAATGGGGCTTCTTGGGGTGATTTTTACTGTTTGCGCATTTGTGGTCATGGCTGGTTGCGCTCTTTTTGCTGGGGTGTTGTCGGACACGATCCGTTCGCATCGGGTGCAGATTGTTCTTAACAAGGCCTCTGCGTTCATATTCATCGGGTTGGCCTTGGCCGCAGTCGTTTCTTAGTAAAAATTTTTCGGGTTATGAAACTCGAAATTTCTTCCAACTAAGATGTCCTGCCTATGCAAGGCAGCCGCCGAATCGGTACCATTCGCCCATGCTCGAGCGCTCCTCGGGAGAGCCTCTTTTATCAGCAATAAAGAAGAAAGAAAAAATGCTGTTCTCAAATACCGCCGCAGATGATACGAATCGTGTCCGCATCAAATTGTGCGGACTGACGTTGGAAGACGATGTATTGACCGCCGTTCAATCGGGTGCTGATGCTGTGGGTTTCGTGTGTTATCCGGCAAGCCCCCGGTATGTCACGCCGTCCCGGCTCATGTGTCTTTTGAGCATGGTGCCGTCTTCGGTGACCAAGGTTCTCGTGTTTGTTAATCCGACAAGCGAAGAGGTGCGGGAGCACCTGGCGATGTTCCCGGACTGCGTGTTGCAATTTCACGGAAACGAATCGCGCGCCTTCTGTGATCAGTTTCATGTGCCCTATGTTAAGGCGGTGTCGGTTAAGCAACCTGAAGATCTGCTCAGGGCGCAGGACGAATATCCTATGGCCGTAGCGTTGTTGGCCGATGCTGCAACGCCTGAATTCGGCGGCTGCGGGAAGTCTTTTGATTGGGAAGGGGTCGGTAAGATTCGCGATCAGATCCGTAAACCTCTCATTGTGGCCGGAGGTTTGAAGGAGCAAAACGTAAGCCAGGCTATCCGCGTTATGCGTCCTTGGGCGGTGGATGCCGCCAGCGGGGTTGAAACGGCCCGCGGTATCAAGGATCACGACAAGATTCAAAAGTTTATCGAAGCTGTAAGACGCGGCGGCGAATGCGAAGATTCGCTTCTGCAAGCATAAGAAAGCAAAAAAACTGCGCCATCATCAGAGCCCGTCGAATTCTGCGGGCTTTTGTGTTTTTATGCCTAGCGCGGCAAGTCTGCGTCCTGAGCGAAGTACGTTTTTGTCCTTTGTAAAGAGAAAGTCTGCTCGACTTTCAAACGCAAGGTTCAGAAATTTCTCGTCGTCGGCGTCTCGACAGCGCACGACGCCTTCAATAGAAGTGCGTGTAACGAGGGTGAGAGATAAAACGTTGGTGAGTATCCTGTCCTGCTCTTCTTCAGAAAGCGCGAAATGAGGTCGGGTCAGTACGACGGCAAATTCCTTCAGACAGCTTGGGGTTGACACCGGACGCAGTCGGTTTTCGAAAATGGCCGATTTGAGTGCCTGCGCATCCTTGTCGTTCCAGTACCAAATGTCGAAAAGAACGTTTGTGTCAAGAACGACCAACGGTGTTTCGCGCGGGTGTGTGGCAAGCTCAGAGGCCTCAATCGCAGGCAGGTTGTCGAGTCGAGTGAGGATGAGGGATAAGCGCGGCGTCGCATCATGTTGTAGAGGCGAGTTTTCGGTCATAGTTCTGCAGGAAAAAACAAAACACCGCCCGGAAGTCTACCGAAGCGGTGTTTGAACGGTTGTGCACGGCAGATCTTCTCTTGGAGAGACCTGCCATTTCGCGAGGTGTCAGAGAAGGCCTTGAACAGCCTGAGCTTCAGCGATAAGCTCGCCCACGGTCTTGTCGAGTTTTTCCTGACTGAAAGCGTCGAAATCAAGTCCTTGAACGATTTCGTAGTTGCCCTGACCGTCACAGATGCAGGGCATGCCGCAGACGATTCCCTCCGGAATGCCGTAGCTGCCGTCGGATGGAACGCCCATCGTGACCCAGTCGCCGTTGCTGCCGAGGAACCAATCGCGCATGTGATCAATGGCGGCCGAAGCGGCAGAAGCGGCAGAGCTGGCACCGCGAGCTTCGATGATGGCTGCTCCGCGCTTGCCGACGGTTGGGATGAAAGTATCACGGTACCAGGTCGGATCCACGCAGTCAGCGGCGGCTTTGCCGTCAATCGTGCAGTAACGGATGTCCGGGTACATCGAGGGAGCATGGTTGCCCCAAACAGCCATCTTATGCATGGTCGTTACGGGCTTGCCGGTGATGCCGGAGAGCTGGGAGAGAGCACGGTTGTGATCCAGTCGGAGCATAGCCGAGAAGCACTTGGGCGAGAGCGACGGAGCCGATTTCATAGCGATGTAGGCATTGGTGTTGCAGGGGTTGCCCACAACGAGCACCTTGACGTTGCGGCTGGCAACAGCGTCAAGTGCTTTGCCCTGTTCGGTGAAGATGGCACCGTTGGCAGAGAGCAATTCGGAGCGTTCCATGCCTTTGGTGCGCGGACGGGCACCCACAAGAATGGCGGCATCGGCATCCTTGAAAGCGATCATCGGGTCGGCCGTGGAAGTCATGTCTGCCAGAAGCGGGAAGGCGCAATCGGCCAATTCCATCATCACGCCCTTGAGTCGAGCAGCGCTTTCCGGCGTATTGCGTTCGAGCAGCTGCAAAATGACAGGCTGATCGGGGCCGAGCATGTCACCAGCGGCAATGCGGAAAAGCAGAGCATAGCCAATATTGCCAGCAGGACCGGTCACGGCAACGCGAACAGGTTTTTTCATGGAATTCATCTCCTTGATGCAAATTAGTCTTCGTTCAATCGCACACATCGTGCTCGGACGACAGTGTGCAAGCCGATCAAACCTTGGACGGGTCGAGGAGGTCGTCGGCGGGCGGATCGGGCACTTTAACTGCAATCCTAATGCTAATGACAGCCTCTTGTGCGTGAAAAACAAGCTTTCCGGGATCGTCAATTCGCATGAGGAAAAGAGTTTTGCCGGCAAGTTTCGATATGTAACTGACTGAATTAAAAGAAAAATTATTCAAAAGAACACAGGAGGGAAAAGATGGACTTAACGGTTCGAAACGATTTGATCCGCATCAAATAAAAGTTAAAAGACAATAAAGATAATAGTGTTCATAGCGATCCGCTTATGAATAAGGCCGACGAAAACAAAAAAGCCGACTTTGCGAAACAAAGCCGACTTTCGAACTTGCAGAACCAATGCGATGCGTCAAAGGCTTTTCGAGACACCCTGCAAGTGGAACTTGGCGACGATTGTCGCGGCAATTTCTTCAATGGATTTGGTGGTCGAATTGAGCCACTCAATACCGTTGCGAGTCATCAGCGCTTCGGCGTTGCGGATTTCTTCGCGACAGTTCTCAATGCTGGCGTAGCGAGAGCCCGGGCGGCGTTCGTTTCGGATTTCCGACAATCGTTCCGGTTTGATGGAAAGACCAAATAGCTTGTGGCGCAACGGCAGAAGGATGTCGGGCAAACAGCCGCGGTCGAAATCTTCCGGGATAAGCGGATAGTTGGCGACTTTGATGCCGAATTGCATGGCAAGGAAAAGTGACGTCGGCGTTTTTCCGGAGCGGGAGACGCCCACGAGAATGACTTCGGCCTGATCCAACCCGCGGTTTGTTTGACCGTCATCGTGTGAAAGGGTGTAGTCAATGGCGGCAATTCGCTTGTTGTAGCGCTCTTCGTCGCGAATCTTATGTGTGGCACCAATCGTGTGTTCACTCTTCATGCACAACTCGTGTTCGAGTGGTCCGACGAAGGAACGGAAGAGTTCGATTTGAAAACCCTCATTGCTGCTGATGAAAGCTCGGGAAATGACCGGATCAACAAAAGTGGAGAACACCAACGGACGTACCCCGGTGCGATGTTGAACGGCGTTGATGCGTTCAGCCGTCTGCTTGGCCTTTTCAACCGTATCGATAAAAGGAATACGCTCTCGATCGTAACTGAGGTTGGGAAACTGCGTGAGGACGGAATGAGCCAACGTTTCGGCTGTAATAGCTGTACCGTCGCTTACGATAAAAACAGGACGCCAGTTTGCTTTGGCGGGGGTTTCGGTCTTTTGTTCTTCCTGCATGGGATGTGCTCAATGACATAGGTCGGTGAACGCGTTGTCCGTCAACGCGTCATGCAGAGACAAAGTGTAACAAAACAAGGCCCGATCCAGAAAAGATTCTCAGAGAAGACTGAAAGGAATAACGTGTTGTCCGATCTTCGGAAACGTCACTCAGCTGTTCAGGATATCGATGTTTCGGTTTGAACTCAGCAATTCGAAAGCCGTCTTCAATATCTTGAACAAGTTTGAGACATGGTTCTTGAAGGCGGAAGCGAGTTTTTTTCTTGTGCTTGTTTTGTAATTTCAGAGCTTTCTCGAACACAAAGTAGGTATAGACAGCGCTACTGTTCAGAGAGGCGTAGTATTGCCGAAGCGAGTTTCGTTGCAAATTGCTACTATATTCTGCCTAGACGGCTGGACCGGCTCTATTGGTATGGGCACGGTGGAGTCGTTAAAATACGTATGTTTTTTACCAACAAACTGCCCGGTCGTAAATATTCCGGGTGAAAAAGAGGATCAAATGGTTCAAGGCCGTTATGTATTTCCCTTCAGCCAGCTGCGCATGACCGACGTTGATCGTGTGGGCGGCAAAAATGCTTCTCTGGGCGAACTGCTCAGTCAGCTGACCGATGCTGGTATTCGTGTGCCGGACGGCTTTGCCACGACGGCTGAAGCGTTTCGTCTGTTCCTGAAGGAAGGAGGCCTTGAAGACCGCATTGCAGCGCGTCTGGAAGGTCTTGACGTTGATGATGTGAACGAACTTGCCAAGGCCGGTGCAGAAATTCGTAGCTGGGTTGAGGCAGCTCCGTTCCCTGCCGAACTTGAAAAGGAAATTCGTGAATTCTACGAATGGCTCAAGGACGGTCAGGAAGAAATCTCCGTGGCAGTGCGTTCGTCGGCTACCGCCGAAGACTTGCCTGATGCTTCCTTTGCCGGTCAGCAAGAAACTGTTTTGAATGTGGTTGGCATTGACGCTGTGTTGCATCATATGCGTGAAGTGTTTGCTTCGCTCTACAACGATCGTGCCATCAGCTACCGAGTTCACAAGGGCTTTACCCATGTTGAAGTGGCCTTGTCCGCCGGCGTGCAGCGTATGTGCCGTTCTGACAAGGGTGCTGCTGGCGTGATGTTCACGCTTGATACCGAAAGCGGCTTTGATCAGGTTGTGTTCGTGACGGCCAGCTACGGCCTTGGTGAAACCGTTGTGCAGGGTGCCGTCAACCCCGATGAGTTTTATGTGCACAAGCCCATGCTCGAACAGGGCAAGAAGGCGATTGTCCGCAAGACGCTCGGTAGCAAACTCATCAAGATGGAATTCGATACGGAAGGTACGAGCGGTCGTACGGTCCGCACAATTGATGTGCCCGACGAAGATCGCCGCCGCTTTGCCATTACTGACGAAGACGTGATGGAACTTGCCAAGTTCGCCTGCATTATCGAAAAGCATTACGGTCGTCCGATGGATATCGAATGGGGTAAGGACGGTCTTGACGGCAAGATCTACATTCTTCAGGCTCGTCCGGAAACGGTTAAGAGCCGTCAGGCCAACGCCGATGTGCAGCAGCGCTATACCTTGAACGCCAAGGGCAAGGTGCTCGTCCAAGGCCGCGCTATTGGACAGAAGATCGGTGCGGGCCCCGTGCGCATCGTGAACAGCGCTGCTGAAATGGATCGCGTGCAGAAGGGCGATGTGCTCGTTACCGACATGACGGATCCCAACTGGGAACCTGTGATGAAGCGTGCCTCGGCTATCGTTACTAACCGCGGCGGTCGTACTTGCCACGCTGCCATTATTGCCCGTGAGCTCGGTATTCCGGCCGTAGTCGGCTGTGGCGATGCTACCGAAGTTCTCGTGGAAGACCAGCAGGTCACCGTTTCCTGTGCTGAAGGCGACACAGGCAACATTTACGACGGTTTGCTCGACTTCTCGGTTGAAGAAGTCAAGCGCGGCGCTTTGCCCGAGATTCCTGTCAAAGTGATGATGAACATCGGCAACCCGCAGCTGGCGTTCGAGTTCTGCCAGATTCCAAACAAAGGCGTCGGTCTGGCTCGTCTTGAATTCATCATCAACAACAACATCGGTCTGCATCCGAAGTTGGTGCTCGACTATCCGAACATCCCGAGCGAACTGCGCGACACGGTGGATCGTCTTTCGCAGGGCTACGAAAGCCCGCGCGAGTTCTTCATCAGCAAGCTTGCCGAAGGCGTGGCCACCATCGCGTGTGCTTTCTGGCCGCGCAAAGTGATCGTTCGTATGTCCGACTTTAAGAGCAACGAATACAAGAAGCTCATTGGCGGCGCGTGCTACGAACCGGATGAAGAAAACCCGATGCTGGGCTTCCGCGGTGCTTCTCGTTACATCGCTCACAGCTTCTCGGATTGCTTCGAAATGGAATGCCTCGCCATGAAGCGTGTGCGTGATGAAATGGGGCTTACCAATGTTGAACTGATGGTTCCCTTCGTTCGCACGATCGGCGAAATTAAGGCCGTCACGGAAATCCTTGCCAAGCATGGTCTCAAGCGCGGTGAAAACGGTCTGCGCCTGAATATGATGTGCGAAATTCCGTCCAATGCCATCCTTGCCAACCAGTTCCTCGACTATGTCGACGGCTTCTCGATCGGTTCCAACGATCTCACGCAGCTCACGCTGGGTCTGGACCGCGACTCCGGTCTTGTGGCCAGCAGCTTCGACGAACGCGATCCGGCCGTGAAGGAACTTCTCAAGATCGCCATCCGCACATGCCGTGAACGCGGCAAGTATGTCGGCATTTGTGGTCAGGGTCCCTCTGATCACGCCGATTTTGCTGCCTGGTTGATGGAAGAAGGTATTGAGTCGATTTCGCTCAATCCTGACACCGTTGTCGATACCTGGCGCAAGCTCGCTACGATTGCCGGCAAGTAATCGATTGTTCGATCTGCTGTCCTGCTCCGAGCAAGGAGCAGGACAATAAAGAAGAGCCTTCCGAGTCTTCTCTTTTCGAGGCGATGCGGGAGGCTTTTTTGTGCCTGAAGCTGATTTTCAGTTCGGACCGAAAGCGGCGAATTTGTCCCTGAGAACAAAGCCGATGCGGGAAACGGCTGCAAGAAGCTGAGCGGGCGGGAAGTGACCGAAACCCATGATTAGGCCCTTGTAGAGCGGTGTGCCGATTGAAAAGGATGAAATAGAGCGAAGTTCAACGCCCTGCCGACGGCACAGCTCGGCGACAGCTTCATCGTTAATATCCGAATTGTTGAAGACGAAAGTCAGGTGCATACCCTGACCAGTGGCGATGAATTTGCCCCAGTCGCCGAAGTTTTCTTGTACCGCTTGAATCAGGTAGTCACGCCGAGCCTCAAAGATGCGGCGCATTTTGAGGAGATGCGTTTCATATAGTCCGGTCTTGATGAATTCGGCCACAGCCATCTGCAATATTTCATTGCTTTGGCGATCAATTAGAAAGCGCATACCTGAAAAAGGTTTGACCAACTCTTCCGGGACGACCATGTAGCCCAGTCGCAACCCGGGAAAAAGCGACTTTGAAAACGTCCCGACATAAATTACGTTGTTGCCGGAATCCATCCCTTGCAGACTTGGATAGGCGAGGTTGCCTCCGTAACGAAGTTCGCTGTCGTAGTCATCCTCAACGATCCATCCGCCCGATTCGCTCGCCCATTGAAGAATGTTGCGACGGCGCTGGATGCTCATCAGCATGCCGAGAGGACACTGATGTGAAGGAGTGAGAAAAACTCCTTTCGCGTTCGGCTCCAGAGCAAGCGCCGTTTGCAGATTGAAGCCTTCGTTGTCGACCGGTACATAAACCGGAACAATATCCTGGGTCTTGGTTGCCGCTCTCAGCAGAGGATATTGCGGATCCTCAATCCACACTTTGTCGCCGGGCGAAAAGAGGATTTTGAGGCACATCAAAAGGCCGAGCTGGCTTCCCGATGTGACGATCACTTGTTCGGGGCGTGCTCGTACGCCGCTCAGTCGCTGCGCAATGCCGCAGATCGCTTCCCGCAATTCTTCGTTGCCTTGAGGATCGGAGTAGACGAGCTTGAGCGTGTTTTGCTGAACGTGTTTGATGAGAATGTCGGTGAATTCTCGCCCGGGACTCGCTTCGCGTGAAGTACTTGCTATGGCCAGCGGAGTAGAAGTTTGCACTGCGAGATCGTCGAGCGCTTGCGCACAGAAGGCGGCATGGCGCCCCAAACTCTTGGTTTTTACCGGCGTAATGTTTGGCAAGTTGCAGGAGACGACGTCGAAATTGGTTTGCAGGGGCAGTTTTGTGGAAATGAAACTGCCGCGGCCACGCGACGTCTCTAAATAACCTTCAGCAATCAGAATGGCGAAAGCGGAGTCAACCGTGGCGCGTGCAACGCCCAGATGTTTTGCCAGCAGACGAATGGGTACGATGCGGTCGCCCGGCTGAAGCAATCCTTTTTGAACGGCTTCCCGCACCGTTTGTGCAATCTGACGATCAAGGGAAATAGGGCTGGTTCTGTCAAGGTGAAATTCGACTCGTAAGTGCGTACCGTTCTGGCGAAACATATTGAAATTCAACTACTCTTGTTCGGAAATTCTAGAATTTGACCGACAATGGAGTGTAGCGAACCGCGAAAGAGCCAATGTGCCAATGTGCAAAGAACTAATGGATTACATGGTGTTTTTTTGAGAAAGGTCAAACGCTCAGTTGCTATACTGCCCTCTAGTTGTCCTGCTGAGTCGACAGCAAGCAAAAAAGAAGATCGAGATAACCGTGGATCCCCAAAATCTTTCTTCCGAAGAACTGGAAATTGCCATGCGAGCTCTGCCGCCTCAGGCGCGCATTGCTCTCGAAACGATGGCGCAGATGCAGAAACGTCCGGCTGAGGATGTGCTGCGTGATGAAATACGCCAATACATTGCGGGGCGCTTGCCGATCGTCAATATCGACGCAGCCATTGAAGCTATTCAGGCTACAGCCCATACGGCGGGGTATCTGATCGGGCGACTGCGCCGGTTTGCACGCGAAATGAACAACGAATGAAACTTCCAAGCATCATAAGGAGCTAATTGCCATGAAGAACACGCTTGCTGCAACGCTTGTTGCCGCCTCCGCTTTGATCGTGACGGCCGTACAGGCCGCCACTCCTGAAGTGGAAGCCCTTCTGCAGGCCGCGCAGAAGGAAGGCGCCGTCTATTCGGTGGGCATGCCCAACACCTGGGCAAACTGGGTGAAAACCTGGAGTGATCTGCAGACGAAGTACAAGATCAAGACGCAGGACACGGACATGGCTTCGGCCGAACAGATTTCGAAGTTTATGGCCGAGGGCGAAAACGCGACTTCTGACATCGGTGACGTGGGTTTTGAATTCGGTGAAATCGCCAAGAAGCGCGGCATCACGATGCCGTACAAGCCTTCGACCTGGGATCAGATTCCAGGCTGGGCAAAAGACCCGGACGGTCATTGGTGCCTTGCCTACACCGGCACGGTGGCCTTTATTATCAACAAGGAGCTTGTGAAAGACATTCCGCGCACGTGGAGCGATCTTCTGAAGGGTACCTACCGTGTTTCTGTGGGTGCTGTGGGCTCGGCTGCTCAAGCTAACTATGCCGTGCTGGCCGCGGCGATTGCTTTCGGCGGCGATGAAAAGAACCTTAATCCCGCATACGACTTCTTTGCCAAGATCGCGAAGCAGGGACGTCTCTCGATGGTTGACCCGGTGGTGGCCAATCTCGAAAAAGGGGAAGTTGAAGTCGGTATGCTGTGGGATTTCAATGCGCTCAACTACCGCGATCAGATTGACCGCAACCGCTTTGAAGTCGTGATTCCTTCGGAAGGCAGCGTAATGAGCGGCTATACGACGATTCTCAACAAGTACAGCAAGCATCCGAATGCCGCGAAGTTCACGCGCGAATTCATCCTCTCTGATGAAGGTCAGATTAATCTGGCAGGAGGCTACGCCCGTCCGATCCGCATTGATCACATCAAGTTGCCCGAAGACGTGGCTGCTAAGATGTTGCCGAGCGAACAGTACGCCAATGCCCGACCGGTGAAGGACTTTGCCGTTTGGACGAAGACCACCGCACGTCTTTCGCGCAATTGGCAGAGCAAAGTTTCGATCCACATGAAGTAATCCATCCCGGATTGCTTCATCGGCTTTAGCGAAAGCGGTTCCCGGTTTGTTGCCGGAGCCGCTTTTTCTCTGGGTGTGATGACTCAGTGCGTTTGATTGTCGTTCTCCTTAGTCGAATTCTGGGGCTATACGGCCTGTGCTGTAAAATCCGAGACGAACTGGCAATTCCTTCCGAGGCGCGTTGTGCCGGGTGAGTTCTTGCCGTCCGGTAGAAATTTTTAGTCAAAGTATGAAAACTCTGTCAGATCGATGGTCGAACATCGGACGCTCGCTTTTGCTTGTGCCTTTTGCCGTCGTCTTTTTTGCTTTCCAGATCGTTCCCATGATATGGGTGCTCATCAATTCGTTCTGGGTTGAGGAAGATGTCGAGTGGGGACTTACAAACTACACCGAACTTATTGGCGATGCCTTTTATGCGCAGGCCTTTACCAATTCGCTGTGGTTGAGTTTCGGCAGTGCCTTTGTGGGACTACTGATTGCTTCTTTTGCTGCAGCCAGTCTCCAAAAGGTTCCCGGGACTTTGCGTAACGCGATGGTGAGTTTTACCAACATGACGAGTAATTTCTCGGGTGTTCCGCTTGCCTTTGCATTTATCATTATTCTGGGTTTCAACGGTGCGATCACTTTGCTGCTCAAGAAGTGGGGCATCATCGACAACTTCAATGTTTACGGGATTGAAGGGCTCTTTCTCATCTATACGTACTTTCAGATCCCGTTGGGTACCTTGCTTCTTTTCCCGGCCTTCGGTGCTTTGAAGCCGGAGTGGGAGGAGGCGGCGTTTACCATGGGCGCGAGTCGCCTCCAATACTGGTGCCGCGTGGCCATTCCGGTGATGTTGCCTGCGCTTGCCGGTACCTTTACGATCCTTTTTGCTAATGCCATGGGTGCTTATGCAAGCGCTTATGCTCTTACTGTCGGCAACTACAACCTCATCACAATCCGCATCGGTCAGCTTGTTGTGGGCGACATCTTCTTCCAGCCCAATCTGGCGGCGGCTCTGTCGGTGCTGCTGATTTTGATTTTAGGTTTTGTCACGGCGCTCTACCGTTTCTTGATCCGGAGGTCTTACCATGCCGCGTTTTAATCTGCAGGATAAAAGCCGCGGTTGGCAGCTCTACCACAAGACCGTGATCGGAGTGACGGCGCTCATTTTGTTACTTCCGATTGCAGCGACTGTGATTTACGCCTTTTCTTCGAGCTGGGGCGCGACCATTCTTCCTGACGGTCTCACGACGCGATGGTTTGAGCAATTGTTGTCTGACCCTCGCTTTATGGCGGCCATGGGCCGAAGCTTCTTCATTTGTCTGGCAACGCTTGCTTTTTCGACGCTCCTTGTGCTGCCTGCCGTATTTGCCGTCTTCTATTACTTCCCCAAGCTCAAGGACTTGATGGAAATTCTCATCATTTTGCCCTTTGCGGTGCCGCCCGTGGTGAGTTCCGTGGGTTTGCTGCAGATCTATGCCGGTGAACCTTTCGAGATTGTGGGAACGCCCTGGATTCTGGTGGGCACGTATTTCACCATCGCGGTCCCGTTCATGTACCGATCGCTAGCCAATGGACTTGAAGGCATCAATCTTAAAGACTTGATTGACGCCGCGCATCTGCTTGGAGCCAGCACTTTTTCTGCCTTCATGCGCTGCATTTTGCCGAATCTCAATCGAGCGTTGCTGGCCTCGCTTTTCCTGAGCTTTTCGTTTTTGATGGGCGAATTTGTTTTTGCCAACATTCTCGTGGGTACACGCTTTGAAACGCTTCAGATTTATCTTTACACCAAGCGCATGACAAGCGGACATTTAAATGCAGCCATTGTGGCGACATATTTCTTCCTCACGCTGATTCTCACGTGGATTGCCATGTATCTGTCTCGTCCCAAGCGGGAGCGCAGCAAGGAAGCTTCCTGAAACACTACCTCGAGCTAACCGATACCGAACAAAGAAAGCAAGTCATGGAACAAGCAAACCACTATGTTGATGTGAAAGGCCTTAGCAAGCATTTCGGTGCGTCCAAGGTTTTCGAGGATCTTTCCTTTGCGATCGAAGAGGGAGAGTTCATTACGCTCTTGGGCCCTTCGGGATGCGGTAAATCAACGCTGCTGCGCTGTTTAGCCGGTCTCGAGACGCCGGACGAAGGCAGTATCTTTGTCAATGGTGAAGACATCACGCATGTCAAGCCGCAGAAACGCGGTATCGGCATGGTGTTTCAAAGTTACGCTCTGTTCCCCAATATGACAGCGGCTGAAAACATCGCCTTCGGCCTCAAAATGCAGGGGCTCGCCAAGAGCGAAATATTGCATCGCGTGGCGCAGGCTATTCGCACGGTCGAACTCACCAACAACGAGAAAAAGTATCCCAACCAGCTCTCAGGCGGACAGCGTCAGCGTGTCGCGCTTGCGCGCGCATTGGTTGTCAAGCCCCGCATTCTGTTGTTAGACGAACCGCTTTCGGCGCTTGACGCGAGAATCCGCCGTAATTTGCGCGATGAAATCCGATCGATTCAACGTGAAATGCAGCTTACGACGATTTTCGTGACGCACGATCAGGAAGAAGCAATGACGATGAGCGATCGCATTTTCCTGATGAACAAGGGACAGTTTGTGCAGACAGGTACCCCCGAAGAGGTATATTTGTCTCCTGCATCCGAATTCGCCGCGCGTTTTATCGGTTCCTACAACCTTCTGAGCAAAGAGCAGGCGTCAACGATCTTTGATGTGCAAGACAAAGGACTTTACGCCGTGCGACCGGAATCAATTTATGTGCAGGAGGAAGGCGGCATCTATCCGGGCACATGCTCAAGCCCGGTGCCGGGAACGGTCATCTCACACCAGCTTCTCGGCAACGTTATTCGCTACCGCATCGCAGCGCTTGGTACCGAACTCACTGTTGACGTGATGAACCGTTCAAGCAGCCGCCTTTATGCCCCGCAGACGGCGGTTCGACTCCTGTTCAATCTTGCCGAAATCAAACCGCTTGTTCACTGATTTCCATCAAAAAGCAAAAAACCTCACGGGTCACGTAAGACCTGTGAGGCTTCTGCCAGCCGAAACGGCAAATTGGTAGGCCCAGAAGGACTTGAACCTTCGACCAAGGGATTATGAGTCCCCTGCTCTAACCGACTGAGCTATGGGCCCGGTCGTTTGCGGATAAACCGAAAACGAGTGCGCCATTTTACTAGAAACTCGTCGAGTTTTGGGAAGTTTTTTTTACGATTTGCGATCAGATTTTGAAGACGTTTTCGCGATAAAACTTCATTTCGGCAATCGAGTCGTAGATGTCGCTCAAAGCTTCATGTTTGGAGGACTTCTGATACTGACTCATAATAGCCGGATTCCAGCGCCGTACAAGTTCTTTAATGGAACTCACGTCAATGCTGCGATAGTGGAAAAAGTCTTCCAGACGCGGCATCCAGCGAGCCATGAAACGGCGATCTTGACCGATGGTATTACCACACATCGGCGACTTGCCGGCGGGAACGAAGCGAGACCAATGCGCCAGGCATATGTCCGTGGCTTCTTCTTCGGATATCGTGCTTTCCAACACGCGCTTTGTGAGGCCGCTTCGACCGTGTGTGGCGGTGTTCCAGCTGTCCATCGACTTCATGACGGCTTCGGGCTGATGAATGGCAATGACCGGACCTTCGGCGAGAACGTTGAGTTGGGCGTCCGTGATGACGGATGCGATTTCGATGATACGGTTGACTTCGGGTTGTAGGCCCGTCATCTCCATGTCCAGCCAAATCAGATTGCTTTCGCTGTAGTGCGGGTCTTTTTCGATCGTTTCCGACATTTGTGCTCAGTAAGTGTAAAAAAAGCGCATTTCCTGCGCGACGCCATTAAGATTAATAGGTTATTGTATCCGCTTCGCCTTGTAATCGCTTTTTTTCATGACCGACATTGCGTCTGTTCTCAGTATTCTGTTTGTCCTTTTGATCGCTTTTTACGTTTGCGTTCATACGGCGCTCACCATTTCCGAGGTCAAAAGTGCCGAAGCGGGGGCCAATGTCGTGCCGGCCGCCTTCCGGCCTCGCGTCTCTTTAGCTGAACATCGTAAGGCGATTGATTACACGGGCGAAGTCATTCAAAGTGATCTTGTCGCCGCTTTGATTGGCGCGGGCATAGCATTGCTTTTGACTTTCGGCGGCGGTTTTACTGTGTTGCTTGCTGGTATCACGGCTCTGTGCGGGCAGGGTCTGGCCGCACACATCACGCTGGCGCTTTTAATCAGCTTCGTGTTGGCGCTTATTGATTTTCTGTTGTGTTGGTGGAAGGAGTTCCGCATCAATGAGCGATACGGTTTTGAGAAGACGCCGGCAAAACAATGGCTTGTCAAAGCGCTCAAGGAACTGATTCTGGGGTGGTGTTCGCTTGCGCCGGTTCTTGTAGCTGTGCTGGTTATTTGTGAAAGCGCCTCGTATCACTGGTGGTCGTTTGCGCTGATGCTGACGGCGGCTTGGTATATCTGGCGCATTGCGCTGGCCCCCAAAATCATCGGGTTCTCGGCTCAAGCCAAACCCCTGAGAGAAGGCTCGCTTAAGGAGCGACTTACGAAGCTTCTGCGGCGGTTGGAACTTGACAGTGCTGAGATTTATACCATGGCTCGTCCCAAGAGCTGGCGCCATGGCAACGCGATTTTCGTCAAACGCCGCGGTAAGTTCCGTCTGGTGATCTTCAATCATGTGCTGGCTCGTTTGACAGATGAAGAAATTTGTGCGGTTGCTGCTTGTGCTATCGGTCGCATCAATCGGTGCCATAACGCTGCGCGATTGTTTTTTTTCATCGGTCTGTCGACATTGTTTTGGTGGGGACTCGCATTTCTTTCAGAAAAGACGTGGTTTTACGCTTCGCTGAATATCGAACCATCGCTGGCGATTCCCAACGGTGCCATCAATCCGGGACTTCTTTTTGCAATTTGCATTGCAGTAGTTCCTGTGGTGCTTTATCCGGCTGTCTTCTTGGTACACGCCTTTACCCGTTTACTCGACTACGACGAAGATGCCTACGCCGTAGCCCTGGTGGGCTCCAAGCCGTTGGTGCGCGCAATTGCCAAGTTGCACCGCGACTACCGCAATTCGCTTGTACCCAATATTCTCTATTCGCTTGCTAATCATCGTCGTCCGCACGTGACCCATCGTATCCGTGCCGCTTTGCTAGTCGAACAGCGTGATCGTTTCAATCAGGCTTCGGCCGTTAACGATGAACGTCGTACACAGGCCACGCGCTTTAACATGGCGCTCGAACGACGCCGCAAGCTGCGTGATGAAAAGCTTGATGCTCGGTTACGCCGCAAAAGCGAGATTTTGCGCGAGGCCAGTGCTTTGCGTCATCGCGATTTTTCTATGCAGCAGGCATAAGTTATGGCTCGTCAGCGAAAGGTCACACAGCAAACGGTTGCCGATGGTTCGCGACTCACCGGATGCGTCACGCGTACGCACGGTCGTCACCATTACGTCACGACAGAAGATGGCAATATTTATGAAGCTCATCGTCGCGGCAAAAAGTCAGACGTGGTGGTAGGCGACATTGTGACCTGCTCGCAACCATCTGGTGGTGTTGTGGCTATAGAAAGCATCGAGCCGCGTGTCAATTTGCTTTACCGAAGTGATGAGTGGCGCATCAAGGAGCTTGCAAGCAACCTGACTTTAGTTGCTTGCGTCTTTGCCTCCCGTCCGACTTTCAATCCGAAGTTTGTCTGGAAGGCGATTGTGGCGGCGCAGGCGGCTGATATTCCGGTGCTGGTGATTCGCAACAAAGCCGATCTGGCCGACAAGGCGAAGGAGGCGGAAGATTTTTTGTCCTCACTTCAGGTTTTAGGTGTGCATACGCTCAGTGTTTCGGCACTGAGTGCCCCGGAAAACGCTCGTAAGCTATTGTCAAAGAAATTTGCCGGCGAGCGTGTTCTTTTGATGGGACAGTCCGGTATGGGCAAGAGCACTATTCTTAACGTGCTTTGCCCCGAGGCGCAGGCCCGCACGCAGGAATTTTCCGAAGCGCTCGATTTGGGCAAGCAAACCACCACCAACACGACGCTCTACAGTGCCGTGTTCGAAGGTAAAGAAAGCGCGCTCATCGATAGTCCGGGGTTTCAGGAATTTGGACTTGCGCATCTCACCAAGATTGATGTTTTGCGCGCCATGCCGGATATTGCCGATTGTGTGGACGGTTGCCGCTTCTACAACTGTACGCACACTTCTGAGCCCGGCTGCTCAGTGAAAGCTGCGCTTGCAGAAGGGCGTATCCAACCCGAACGCTACGCTTTCTACTGCGAGCTTGTCGCTGCGTGCGAAAAATAGGCTCCTAACCGTTTCGACCTCTTTTTGCGAGCTTTTTCGACAGCGACGGTCGTTGACGCACACGACTGTACGATGCTCGCAATAGAAATAAAAAGAAGAAGAGGCCAATCGGATATGGCACGCAGGACGTCACTCAGCAAACTGTACAGCACACCTCAAAAAACATTTGACCTCTGGATGCTGCGTTTGCTTTACCGTGCCGATGTCAGGAAAGACATCGATACGTGCAGTTTCGGCGACAGCGATGAATTCGGCTGCTGTTTCTGGTTCAAGCCGGAAAATTTGGCTGCCGTAGAACGACAAAGCCGATTTTGGCGTTGCGCTTCGCCGAAGACTTTGTCGCTCGCCTAGAGGAAGAACTCAAGGTCAAAGGGGGCCGTTGGCTCGAAAAATCCTCTTCTGCTAAGAGATTGACTCGATAGGCACTTTCTCGACGAAGCGAATGCCAGCAATTTCTTTCCATGCGGCAGCCCAGCCGTCGAGTAAAACGGTGTCGTCCATAATCGCTGTCAGACGCCAGGCGCCGTCTGGCAATTCCTCAAGGGTTTGGGTTCGATTAAAGGGAGTTTCTTCAAGAATCGTCTTGGTGGCGGGGTTTGTGAATTCCACGGTGAAACGAACCTTGCGGCCGTTGCTGTAGTTGACGTGCCGCTGAGAGATGTATTCCTGCAGCCTGAAGTTCTTCGGCCGATCGGCCGGGAAGTCGAGCACTTCAACTGTTTTGATGCGGTGCAGGGCCAGATGACGGATGTCGTCATAACCATCGAACTTGCAGATCAGGTAGAGACGGTGCTCCTGCTGAACAAGCCCCAGCGGGGAAACGGTGCGTTTCTTACATTCGCCGTTGACGTTTTGATACTCAATGTCAAGCTTAGAGTCGCGATAAAGACCTTCGCTAACACCTTCGAAGATACGTGTGAGAATCCTGGGCGGCATCAGCGAGATCGAGTCGGGTACGAATGCGACCTTTTGCATCCAGGCGCTTTGTCGGGCGGAGGTGCCTTCTTCCTTGAGTGATCGTCTGGCGGAGTCAAACAGGGGCGCCAGAGTCTTCATGATAGAGGTGGGCAGTTGATATTTGAGGTGTTCTTCGGCCAGACGGAGCAGGAGACTCTCGGGAGCCCGCAGTTTGTCCGCTGCCAAATCCGAGTCGGGCATACGGCGGCGATAGCCGTAGGGTTTCCCGGAGGTGTTGCATTCCACATACAAATCGTCGCATTTGTGGATGTCGCGCAAAATACGTTGCAGACGACGAGGTTCGACGCTGTAGCCTAATTCTTCAAGCGCCTGTTTGATTTCCGTGGTGGAGATCCATTTGTTGCGGGGAATGAGCCTAAGGATGGTGATGACGAAAAGAGCATCCCGGCTTGCGGATTCAATAATGGCCATGACAAACGCCTCCGGAGTTTTGATGCTCCAAAGTCTAGCGCATGCCCAGTTGTTGCGACAATAATTGACGGACGTTTGGAGCTGGTCAGGATACTACCGCTTGGGTGTCTTCGCGAGAGTGTTTGATAAGACGCCCGAGCAGGAAAGCTAGCAAAACCGTGATCGTCAGAAGAACCGGTACGGCGCAAAGGGCGGTGTGCAGCCCGAAGTGTTCGGCGGAAAGGCCGAAGGCGGGGGGTGCAAACAAAAGTCCGGCATAAGCGAGAAGCGAAACGAGCGATGTGGCGCGGGCGGTGGAAACACCTTTGATGGCACCGGCGCGGCTAAAGGCAATCGGCACGATCGGGGCTTGGCCCAGTCCCATCATTGCGTAGCCGATCAGGCAGATGGACCAGCTTGAGGAAGAGAGTACCGTCAGCATGCCGGCAAGCGCAATCGTTGCGCCCGCCGTGCTGACCAAAAAATCACCGAAATTGTTGCGCAGACGATCGGCAACCAGGCGGCACAAGAGCGAACAGATGGAAAAGCCGGCGAAAACCAAAGCGGCGATTGACTCGGGAGCGGCTTTTTCCTGATGAAGATAGAGACTTCCCCATTCGCCGACGCTGCCTTCGGAAACATAACAGCATACACACAGCAACCCGCAGACCCAAACCAGAAACGGCAGGCGCTTTTTAGGTCCGACCGATACCAAAGGCGATGATTCGGATCTTTCTGGTTTTTCGAGGTTCCCCGTGACCAATCGCGGCTTAGCCCACCAGAGCATGCCGGCCATGACGGCAACGGGTAAGACAAAATTCACCCAGACGCCAAAATTTGTGGCGGCAAAGATCGAGCCAGCACATGCCGCAGCAGCGGCACCGATGTTGTAGCCTGCGTGCAGGATGTTCATGGAACTCTTTTTGTAGGCGCGTTCGACTTCGACACCTTGCACGTTCATGGTGACGTCGCACAAGCCCATGCAGATGCCCAGCAGCGCCATCGCGATGCCGAAGAACCACACTGAAGATGAAAAGGACACCAAAACGACGAACACCATGCAGGCGAGACTCGAAGCAAGAAGCGTCGTTTTGGCGGAGATTTTTGCGATCAAACGCGGCGCAAATGCCAGACCGATCAATGCCGATAATCCGAAGCAAAGCAGAATGATGCCGAGTTCACCTTCCGTTGCCCCCGTCATGTTCTTAAGAGCAGGCATGCGCGAGGTGACAAGACCGTAGGCCAGGCCCGGCGCCATGAAGTAGAACATGCAGGCCAGGCGTGCGGAGGCGTAGGAGAGGTAGGGATTCTGCATAACGGAAAGCAGTTAGACAAGAAATTCTCGCGCCAGAATCGAAAAGGCGCTCACAACCATCAGCGCAACCAGCACGTTGCGAAACATTGTGTCGGTGAGTCGACGAAAAGTAGCGACTCCCAGACGAGAAAAAATGAGCGTGACGGGAAAGGCGATTGCGGTAAAGATCCAGGTCATAAGCGAGACATGACCCGCAGCGAGATACCAAATGAAGGCCAAAGTCAAAATAACGACGTTGTAAGGACGCAAAACGGCACTCGTCTGAAACTTGTCCCAAGGTTGCAAAGCACACCACATTGTGGGAACAACGCCCGATAGAGAAGCCGCGCCGCCCATGACGCCACCTGTGAATCCGGCCAGTCCGTCGCAAAATGGGCGCTCTTTGGTAAACGCTTTGGCAAGCTGTCCGCGTAGCAGGAAAAACGCCGTATAAAAGAGCATGAAAAAGGCGACGGCGAGTTTCAAATGCGTGGCGTCGATCCAATTGAGAAGCCACGCTCCCACCGGCAAACCGATCAATGCGGGAACCAGAAAGCGGGGCAGACGATGCAGCCCCGTCCTGACACCTTGTCGTGTGAGCCAAAGACTTTGCACGCCGCTTACAACGCTCATAGCTGCCACAACCGGGACGGCTTCTTCCACACTCATCACCTGCAGCCAGATACCGAGACTCATCAGTCCGGTTCCAAAACCCGCCAAACCGTTGACGTAGCCGCCCAAAGCGGCACCTGCAGCTAAATAGAGCAAGAGTTCAAGCGTTATGTTTTCCATGGCGCGTCACCGCCTGCAAGATTGTCCGTTGCGTCGAGATCCTCTAGGAGAGTTCCTTTTCAGGCCAGCGACACAGATCTGAGATCGGACACTTCGAACATTGAGGCTTGCGGGCCGTACAGCAGTATCGGCCATGCAGCAAAATCCAGTGATGCGCTCCCAGTCGGAACTCTTCGGGCAACAATTTCTCGAGTTTATCACTGCATTCGTTGGCTGTTTTGGCTTGAACGAGACCGGTGCGTTGACATACGCGAAATATATGTGTATCAACCGGAATGAAAGGTTTGTTAAAGGCGACGTTCAAAACCACTTTGGCCGTTTTTTCACCAACGCCGGGAAGTGACGTGAGTTCCTTCAATGTTTGGGGCACTTCACCGTCGAAGCGCTCGAGCAAAGCTTTTGCAATACCCACGGCGTGCTTTGCTTTATTGCGGTATAGGCCGATGGTCTTGATGAAAGGCTCGATTTCTTCGGGAGTTTTTTGCGCCATCGTCGCTGCGTCGGGCATCGCGGCAAAAAGAGCGGGTGTAGCCAGATTGACGCTTTTATCGGTGGCTTGCGCCGAGAGCATCACGGCGATCAGAAGCTCGAAGGCGTTGTTGTGATTGAGTTCACTCTCAGGCTCGGGGCGTTCGGCCTTGAGCCGCTCCATGATTTGACGACGAGTTTGTGCGTTCACAGTTGGACCTCACGATTTCTTGAGAGATTTGGCCTTCAAAAGTGCTTGCATGAGCACGGCGCTCTTGTTGTCGGTTGCTTTTTCCAGTTGCGCGCGGCGTTGCTCGGCACTTGCCTTTCGGCGAGCGTTGGTGCGCTCATAGTCGGCTTTTGCGCGAGCAGCGTCTTCAGTTGTCCAAACATGTCCGTTTTCGATCATTTCAACCGCGTTGACAGGGCAAGCGCACACGCACAGACCGCAGCCCGTGCAAGAGGATTCGATGACGGCAAAAAGATGCTTGGGCAGTCCTGAAACGGCCCCAACGGGGCAGGCGCTGTGGCAGAGGCGGCATCCAATGCAACGTTTGGGATCAATGCGGGCCACGGCAAAGGGGAGTTCCCGTCCATATTCCGAATCAATCTCGAGAGCTGGATGTCCTGTAAGTGCGGCAAGCTTTTCGACGCCTTTTTTTCCGCCTGGTGCACAGCGGTTGATTTCAGCTCGGTCCTCGGCAATGGCGCGGGCGTACTGCGCGCATCCGTCAAAGCCGCATTGGCGGCATTGAGTTTGGGGCAAAAGACGGCAAAGCGCCTCAGCGAGGCGCTCTGTGGTGTTTGGTTCAGACATCGCAAACATCGGAAGAAGAAGCTGCCGATATTCGCGTGTTTGGAAATCGGCAGCAGGCAAGAATCAGAGCCAGAAGTTTTCGGCGAGAAGCTGTCCGGGTTCGCCGTTTCTCGGACTGACGATGCCGCGGGCACGCATACTGGCTCGAACAGCCTTGACCATGGCGGGGTTGCCGCACAGCATCACTCGGCTTGCTTGTGGCGTGAGCTTGGCTTCCGCCGTGGCTTCAAGCAGACCACTTTCGAGAGCGTCGGGAATGCGGACATCAATCACGGCGCCTTCGTCACGCGTGACGGATGCCATGACGCGCAATTTGGGTTGCAGTTTCAGCACATGTTGCAGATATTGCGTTTCGTTCCAATTGCGCACGCCGTGAACCAGGAAGACGCGTTCGTATTTGTCCATGATCGAGTCGTCGGAAACGATAGCCACGAAAGGTGCCACGCCTGTCCCCGTAGAAAGCAGCCACAGATCGCGGCCGCCCGGCTGCAGTCGCGACTCAATCAGCATACCGTTCATTTCGGTATCAAGAAGAATTGTTTCACCGACCTTGAGGTTGCACAGGCGCGGACTGACCGCACCGCCCTTGACGCGGGCAATGAAGAAGTCCAGCGTGTCTGCACCTGCTTTGCTGGCAATCGAGTAGCAGCGCCACTGCGGTTCGTTCGTCGAGGGCATCGCGATGCGAGCAAACTGACCGGTGACCCATTGACAACCTTCAGGCACGGCCAATTTCAGATGCGTGACGTTGTCGGCAACGGCTTGCGCGTGCACAACTTTGGTTTGGCAAATCGCCATAGTGCAACTCCTCAGTTGGGAAAAAAGTCTTTGCGACTGAGAAAAGATTAACGCTTCAGGTACTGGCGTTTATTGGGAACGTTGACCCATTCGTCAGCATCGTCCGGATAGGGCTTCTTGCGGGTGATTGACGGCCACTGGTGTGAGAGTTCGGCGTTTATCTGAATGAAATCGAGCTGGTCAGCAGGAACGTCTTCTTCAGCAAAAATGGCGCCTTCGGGGCATTCAGGTACGCACACGGCACAGTCAATGCATTCGTCGGGATCGATGGCCAGGAAGTTGGGGCCTTCGTGGAAGCAGTCAACCGGACAGACGTCCACACAGTCGGTGCGCTTGCAGTTGATGCAGGCTTCGCAAACAACGTGAGTCATTTTCTTTCGTATCTCGTATGGGTTTAGAAATTCGGTTCAATTCATCCGCAGCGCACGTGAGCCGGTGGCTCAATCTTCGAGTGCGCGGACTGGCGCAAAAGACCAACAAATTGAATCGAGTATTGTAGCGAAAAGTTTTTTTGGCGAGAAACACCGAAAAAGACGACTTTGCTTCTTTCCTAGCATTCAGAGCACAAGTGCGCGGTAAAGCAAAAACGCTGCCAGCAGCAGGAAGACGACGCCTGAAATGCAATTGATCACGCGAGGCCCCCGCGGTCCGCTCAAAAAGACGCGGGCGTGGGCTGCCAAAATCGCATAGGCCATCATCATCACGAAAACGATCAGGGCGTAGATGGCAATCATTACCGCTGATTGCGCAACGTAGGAAAGCGTCGGATCAATGAAGGACGGCAGCACAGTAAGACCGAAAATGATGGGTTGCGGGTTGGCCGCAGAGATCGCCGCACATTTTATGAACTGCGAAAAGCCGCTTTCGGTTTGTTCGTCGCTGCGGCCAATGAGGGAGGCATGCGAAGGTTTCTTAAGAATCGACCTCACGCCGAGATATACCAGAAAGGCTGCGCCGATGAGCTGAATTACCGAAAAAGCTGCCGGATGCGTTGCAAGCACGGCACCGGTGCCGGAAAGAGCGATCACGAAAAGAAAAGCAATGCCGATAGCAATTCCCAAACATCCCGGTATGGCCTTTTGCCATCCCAGGGAGAGCCCAAGATTAACGGCCATAACGGCACCGATGCCGGGCGTGGCAATGTTGGCAAAGCTTGTGACTAGAAACAGCGTGAAAAGCGGCGACATGACAAAACAACCGGCCGGATCAATTCCCGAAGTTTAGTGCTTGCGGCGGTAGATGCAGAAAGTGAGCGCCGGGCGCTTGTCGTTGGCGGGCAATTCCGAGAGAACTTCGCGATTCCATTCTTCAAGGCTCAAAGGACCGAAGAAGGCGTCACCCGGATACTCAGCTTGAATTTCCGTAATCCAGCAGGTGTCAACCGACTGCAGCGCTTGAGCGTAGATTTGAGCGCCGCCGATTACAAATGCCAGTTCACTTTCCTGGACCATGGCGGCAGCCTCTTCAAGAGATGTCGCCGTGAGGCATCCTTCGGGGCGGTAGTCGGGATTGTGGCTGATGACGATGTTTGTGCGTCCGGGCAGGGGACGGCCGATTGATTCGTGCGTGACACGTCCCATGATGACGGGGTGCCCCATGGTGACTTCCTTGAAATGCTTGAGATCTTCAGGAAGGCGCCAGGGCATATTGCCAGCAAGTCCGATCGTACCGTTTTGCGCGTGAGCAACGATGATTGCAAGTTGAGCCATAGTGTTGTCGAAAAAAATTTTGTTCGTCGAAGTACGGTAATCAACGAGGCGAAATCTAACAAATTTCACCGGGAAAAATCGTGGTAGAGTCGAAACCGCGTGCCGACGGCGACGAGCCTAAAGACAAAACACATCGATAAGGATCGAACACAAATGATGAAAGCCGCAACCAAGCAAACAATCAAATCTGTTGTAGACGAGGCCTGGCAGGGCGAAGCTCTTAACGAACTCAAAAACTACGTTCGCATGCCGTGCAAATCGAAGGATTTCGATGTCGATTGGGAAACCAACGGTTTTCTGTTGCAGGTCTGCCGCAACGCGGCTGCTTGGGGACGGCGTTTGTTTCCTGAAGCTGTTTTTGAGGTTTTGACCGAACCCGGCCGTACGCCGGCGCTTTTCTTTGACATTCCGGCAAGTGGTAAAGATAACGAAAAGGCCGTTTTTTTCTACGGTCATTTCGACAAGCAGCCTGAAGGGGAAGGCTGGAGCATAAACCGAAAGCCTTTTGAGCCGACGTTGGAAGGTGAACGTCTTTATGGGCGCGGCGCGGCGGACGACGGTTACAACTTCTACGCGGCAATGGTGGCGCTTTTGTCACTTCGAGTGGCAGGAGTTCCTCACAGTCGTGTCGTGGGACTCTACGAGACGGACGAAGAATGCGGTTCTCGAGATTTTGAGTATTGGATGCAAATCTGCCGCGGGCGGTATGAAAGTGTGGGATTGGTCGTGGTCATGGATTGCGGCGGCGCTGACTATGAACATCTTTGGTCCACGGTAAGTTTTCGTGGCGCGGCGGTTTTGACGCTCAATGTTCGAGTCGCCGAGCACGGCATGCACTCGGGACTTGTTTCGGGTATTGCGCCGAGTTCCTTCATGATCGCACGCGCACTGCTTGATCGTATTGAAAATGCACGGACAGGAGAAATGACGGCTGAGGCGCTTAACGTCGAAATTCCACCTGTTCGTGTTGAGCAGATGAAGCGTTATGCCGAAACGGTTGGCGAAGGTGTTTTTGCAGATATTCCGTGGGCCGGCGGCACGCATGCAAGAAGTTCGGATCCGTTTGAGACGGTGGTGATGAACACATGGAAGCCGCAGCTGTGCGTGACGGGTGCCGAGGGTATACCTCCCGTGGAAAGTGCCGGCAATGTATTGCGTGCTTACACGAAGTTAAAGCTCTCTGTGCGACTGCCGCCTACGGCTGACGGAGCACGGGCGCTTGAGTGGTTAACTGAAACGCTGACCGCTAGGCCGATGTTCGGGTGCCGTGTGACAGTGGAGAATGCGCATGCCGAAGGCGGATGGAACGCACCGCAGGAAACGTCTCGATTCAAGCAGGCTGTTGCCGAGGCAGCACAAGACTGTTTCGGCTCGGACCCGGTCTATTGCGGCTGTGGAGGATCAATCGGCATTCTGCCGCTCTTTGATAAGTTCTTCGGTTCGCCGCAATACCTGCTCACAGGAGTTCTTGGGCCGGAATCCAACGCGCACGGGCCCAACGAGATGCTGAGACTTGACTATCTCAAGAAACTCACGCGGGCCGTGGCGCAAATCATCGCGGCTATCTGAATGACTCTGAGGTTCAGACGGCGATCGGAGCCTTGATATGCGGCCAGGGATCGTAGCCTTCGATTACGAAGTCTTCGAACTTGTAGTCGAAGATGGATGCGGGCTTGCGACCAATCACCAGCTTAGGATAGGCGCGCGGCGTGCGCGAAAGCTGCAGTTCGACTTGCTCGAAGTGGTTTTTGTAAATGTGGCAGTCGCCACCTGTCCAGACGAAGTCGCCGACGTCCAAATCACACTGCTGAGCAATCATGTGCGTCAGCAATGAGTAGCTGGCAATGTTAAAAGGCACGCCAAGGAAAATGTCGCAGCTACGCTGATAGAGTTGACAGGAGAGTTTGCCGTTTGCCACATAGAACTGAAAGAGACAGTGGCATGGCGGCAAGGCCATCTTGTCGACTTCGGCCGGATTCCATGCTACAACCAGATGACGGCGGCTGTCGGGATTCTTCTTGATGCCTTCGACCAGATTCGTAATCTGGTCGATTTTGCGGCCGTCGGCAGCCGGCCAGCTGCGCCATTGTACTCCGTAGACAGGGCCCAGATCCCCGTTTTCATCGGCCCACTCATCCCAGATCGACACGCCGTTGTCGTGCAGATATTTGATGTTGCTCGAACCCGAAAGAAACCAGAGTAGCTCATGGACGATGGAGCGGATGTGAAGCTTTTTGGTTGTGACAAGGGGAAAGCCCTCGGCAAGATTGAATCGCATCTGATAACCGAATACGGAACGCGTACCGACACCGGTACGGTCGTTTTTGTCGACACCTGTTTTGTAGACGTGTTCGAGAAGCGTTTCGTATTGATTGCTGGGCATGGTTCAATCCTTGCAAATCCGGCTTGTTTGACTTCAAACCTCCGGCTGATCGTGTTATTTCTAAGCACGAGGAACAGTGGGTTCCTCAAACAAAAAGCGCAGGACTCTTTGACGAAAATCCTGCGCCTGAGAGTTTACAGCGTAAGCGGTCAGTTCATACTTGGAAAGTGAGCGAAGTTCTGGAAAATCAGCGTCAGGTGATAAAACACGGGCGCAGCGAACGTAAGCGGTGCCAGGCGCTCGATGATGCCTCGTCCGATATAAAACTCACTTTCCCAGGACTTGGAGCCGAGACTGCGCTTCACGGAACTGATGACCATGTCACCCATTATGCAGGAAAGCACGATTGCCAGCGCGTAAAGAGCCGTTTGAAGGATCGAGAATGGCGTGAGCCAATAAAGAGCGATGCCTGCAATCACTGCGAGACACGAGCCGACAGTCAGGCCTTTGACGGTCTTGTTCGGGTTCATCTTGAGCGCTTTGCCGCCTAAGGCAGAACTTGCGAGGACCGAAAAGAGGTCAGCGAGAAACACGATGATAAGGAAGAAAAGCAGCATCAACTCACCCGACGTCTTGCGGCTTTCAAAATCAAGCGTGGCGATGGCAGGCGCGTGACTGACACAAAAGACGCAGATCATCAAACCCCACTGAACTTTTGCAACGCGCTCCAGATAGCGCTCTGTGTCATGGCTCATGGCGGCGATCACAGGCAACACCAGGAAGAGGTATACCGGAATAAAGAGCGTAAAGACGTGAGTGAGGTTGAAATACACCAATGCATACTGCGCTGGGATGGCCAGGTAAAACGCAACAACCAACACCCAATGGTCGGTGTGTCGAATTGGAGTCAATGCGATGAACTCTCTTAGCAGGAAAAAGGAGAAGATCGCAAAGAGCACGACCAGCGAAGCCATGCCCCACCACCATGCCACCGTAAAGACGATGATCAGCCACCACCCCATGCGCACGCGCGAGTTAGCAACGGCCAGACGGCGAACGGCTTCGGGTGTAGCGGCGCGTCCCTGCGCCCACAGCCCGTAGATGGTGCCTGCGCCTTGTAGGACAATGAGCGTGGCCAGAATGATCAGATAGCCTTCCTGGAGGCTGATACCGAGTCGCATCATTTTTTTTGCCTCCTTTACTGCTGTTGCGCGAGGTCGATCACGGCCTGGCGAGCGCGGGTGAGGAACACTTCCTTGGGATCTTCGGGGCTGTGTTCAAGCGGAGCGCCGAAGTGGACGGAACAGATGGTGGGCACCGGAATGTATACGCCTTTGGGCATAGCGCGGTGCAGGTTTTCGATGTATACCGGGATGAGTTCGACTTCGGGAAATTCACGCATCAGACGCCAGATGCCGCTTTTGAATTCGCTTGGCAACGGTTGCGGACGACGGGTGCCTTCCGGGAAGATGATGAGCGAATCACCGGCGCGCAAAGCTTCCTTCAAGGGACCGAGCGGATCAGCGTGTTCGGTGCGCTTGCGATCAATGAGCACGACGTTCAATTCTTTCATGGCGATGCGCTTGCGAAAGAGGCCGTGATCCCAATAGTCCTTGGCGGCGACCGGGCGCGTATGACGGCGCAGGATGCTCGGCAACGAAGTCCAGATCACGATCGTATCAAGGTGACTGGTGTGATTGGCGAAATAAATGCGTTGGCGCTTTGAGGGCTTGCAGCCTTCCCACTGAGGATAGGCGCCGACCAGAAGTCGGGTGAGCCACACAATGGGCGTCATCAACTGAAACTGAAACACTTCTCGTACCTTGTTTTCTGGGGACGTCAAGATGCAGCCCGCTCGAAATGAGCGCGCCGCTTTTATCGAAATTATGCCGCGAGAGCGCTCGTTGCGCTGTCAAAAGGATGCAAGCGCACGTAACACGACAGCATTTTGTTGGAATTTCTCGTTTTCCCGCTTCGGGTTCCCATTGTGTATCGGATATTGACTACTTCCTTTTGCTGGTGCTGAAAACAAAAGGTGTGTCTAAAATACAACGACTCTTTTCGGCCCGATCTGCTGAGTTTGCCGACAGACAAGAAAAGACAATTTTTGATCGCGGCCGCGTTGTTTTGTTTACGAGTGTAGAGATGCTTTCAAGAGTTCTTATTTTTCTTTTTGGCCTGGTCGTGCTCTCACTGGGCATCGCCACCGTGACCCATGCAGGACTCGGTACCGGTACTGTGAGTTCCGCTGCTATTGTTCTGAGTCGCCAAGCCGGACTTTCCATGGGCTTGTTTGTGTTTCTCACGAACGTTTTCTTTTTTGTGCTTCAGTGTCTGGTTGACCCGAAGAATCTTCTGATCAAAGCAGTGAAGCAATTGCCCGTTTGCGCCTTTTTCGGTGCGGTGTTTGACGTTGCCATGTGGCTCACGAGCTTTATGGATCCCACCAACTACGGCTGGGCTTTCATGCAGGTTTTCTTGGGTACGTGTCTTACCGGGCTCGGTGTTTCGGCGATGGTCTTTGCCCGTTTGCTGGTGTTGCCGCCGGAAGGTTTTGTGATCGCTGTCATGCATCGCTTCGGCGGATCGTTCGGCACAATTCGCACGACAGTCGACGTGTTTCTTGTGACAGTGTCCGTCATGATGAGTTTGTTCTTTTTCGGTACGGTCTACGGTGTTCGCGAAGGAACGCTGATTTCCGCGCTTTTTGCGGGACGTATGGCCAACGGATTTCTCAGAAGATGGGGGCGGCTGTTTCCGCAGCACCGTCCGATTGATTGACGCGACAAAAAATTTTGTGAGGGACGTGCAAAAACGCCAATCTTTTGTTAAGATGCGCCCCTCAAAACATGACAACGACCCGCACGGAAGGGTGGCAGAGTGGTCGAATGCGCCGGACTCGAAATCCGGTATACGGTTATACCGTATCGTGGGTTCAAATCCCACCCCTTCCGCCATTGATGCATAAACCCTTGATTTTCAAGGGTTTTTTGTTATCTACGGTGGTCGCCTGTCATCAATTGACGCATGCAGCAAAAGGACACCTCTGTGCCCTTGTCAACAATGAACAATACCTGTTGATGTCGGGAATGGCCAGACCAGGGCTTTATAATTTCGCGGAAACAAACAGTTTCCGATCGAGGTCCGAAAGAAACACAGAGTTATGAACGTTTGCTGAGCAGAAGTGACGGTCGAACCCGCTTTCAGCAAACACAGTGCCATACGAGGAGCATTAGAAAAGATGGCTAGCGCAATCAATGAACAGGTTCTTAACACGTTTTTAGCGGCTCACGCCCGCTTGGCGACCGCTATGAAAGGAATTTCCGGTCAGCTTGGCGGCAAAACGCCGAAGGTTTCTCAGAAGGATTTCCAGGAGCTCATTGATTCGGGCGCTGATCTTCTGAAGGAATCGGTGAAACTTGCTGTTTTGCTTGGCGTCAAGCTTGAAGCTTCCGAAGACAAGAAGACTGCGGCTAAGAAGACGACCGCAAAGAAGGCAGTTGCCAAGAAGGAAGTAGCGGCTGTTGAAGAAGAGGTTGAAGAAACCCACGCCAAGAAGGCGACGCGCAAGTCAGTTGCCAAGACTGAAGAGGTAGCCGAAGAAGAGAAGAAGCCTGCCGCTCGCAAGACGACGGCGAAGAAGGCGACGACCAAGAAGGCTGCTGAGAAGGAAGAACCGAGCGAAGAACCTCAAAAGCCTGCTCGCAAGACCACGACGCGTAAGACGACGGCTAAGAAGTAATCTCCGATCCGTCGATCATTGGATGGACTCGCGGTTTCGACCCATTTGGCTGTCGAGGCCGCGATTTTTTTTGACAGCGATGAGTTTTCAGAAATCTCTTCCTCAGGCAGGTGTCAGTGCGCCGCATTTTTTGGCCGCACGAGCCGGACGTCAGATTCTTGAAGCGGGCGGCACGGCGCTCGAAGCGGCGGTTGCGACGGCTGCAAGCTTGGCCGTCGTGTATCCGCACATGAACTCTATTGGCGGCGACAGTTTTTGGTTGATCAAGAAAAAAGGGGAGGCCCCCGTCGGGGTGCTTGCCTGCGGACAAGCTGCCGAACGAGCTTCTGTGGATTTCTACGAGACTCGCGGCCTGGCTGCAGTGCCGCCCAGAGGTGCATTTGCCGCTGTCACTGTTCCGGGAACCATTCGTGGCTGGCAGGCACTCTTGAGCCTTCCCGGCCATCCGAGGCGCTTGACGCTCAAGGATATTTTGGCGCCGTCCATCGAATCTGCAGCCAACGGTTTTCCGGTTTCTGCGAGCCAAGAACGAACGACGATGGTTTCTGTGGACGGACTCAGGGATTGTCCGGGTTTTGCCGAAGTTTTTCTTGATGAAGGCAAACTGCCGTTGAAGGCGGGCGCTATTTTGCGTCAGACGGCGCTTGCGCGAACACTGCAACAACTTGCTGATGTCGGATTGGATGACTTTTACTCGGGAGAGATCTGTGTGCAGATGGGCCGAGAGCTGGCTAGTGAGGGCAGTCTACTGGAGTCATCTGACTTTAAAGCCTGCCGAGCTCGAATCGTTAAGCCCTTGCATTTGAGAGCATTCGGTCAAGATTTTTACAATCTCCCGGAACCCACGCAGGGAGTGTCCTCTCTGGCAATTCTGGGGTTGATGGAAAGATTCGGTCCCAACCCAGATGATACGTCGGCATTTGTGCATGCGGCAGTTGAAGCGACGAAATTTGCGTTTGCCTGGCGCAATAAGCATCTGGGAGATCCGCGCGCAATGACGCGCTCGCCCCAGGACTTTCTGTCCGCACAATCGCTGGACACTCTTGCGAAGTCCTTTGATCCCGATAAGGCATGCCGTTTTGAAGAACAGCAGGCCATGGGGGACACGGTTTGGTTTGGCGTTGCCGACAAGGACGGGACGGTGGTGAGTTGTATCCAGAGTGTCTATTGGGAGTACGGCAGTGGCCTTGTTCTTAAAGAAACGGGTGTGACTATGCAGAATCGGGGTTGCGCTTTTAGTTTTGACGAGACAAGTCCCAACTGTTTGCGCCCGGGAGCATTACCGTTTCATACGCTCAATCCGGCGATGGTAGTCACAAATGATGATCGCGTCATTGCCTACGGAACAATGGGCGGAGAAGGGCAGCCTCAAACGCAGGCCGCGGTCATTCTCCGGCATCTTGCCGGTATGCCCTTGACCCAAGCGATTGCTGAACCTCGTTGGCTCATCGGCAGAACGTGGGGAGACAATACGGCGAAGTTACGTCTGGAGCCTCGTTTTGATCCGAGCGTTGTTAAAGCCCTGTCGGAGCGAGGACATGATGTGGAAGTTCTTTCCGAAGCTTTCAGTGACACGATGGGGCACGCCGGAGCGGTCAGCAAAGCTGCCGACGGCTCTGTCTCAGGATCCTCGGATCCCCGATGCGACGGCTGTTTTGAGGCAATTTGAGCTTTTTGCAAGAAATTTTCAAAAAAGACTTGCATAAGTCGAAACCAGGCGATACAATGCGCCCCGCTTCGCAGAAAAGCGAGGCGGAAATATCTGAGATGTGCGCCAGTAGCTCAGTTGGATAGAGTACCTGGCTACGAACCAGGGGGTCGTGGGTTCGAATCCTGCCTGGCGCACCATCCGCCCAAGAGAGGCTTCCGAAATCGGGAGCTTTCTTTTTGCCTTCAGCTTTCGTAAGTTGTTGATTTTATTGAATAAATCAATTAACAAAAGATTTGAAGACAGATTTTTTGCAGTTTCGGTGTCTTTATCTGTTTCCCTTGGTTTAGCCGGGAGTAAACGAGGTAACTGAACTTCGATGTTCCCAAACAGGGGAAACCATCGTCGCATCGCGGCTGGTTTTTAGTAAGATTCCAACCGCTGATAACGAAGACGTCGGCAATCCGAGCAACGGATCGAAGAAAGAACAGTGCGACGCTTCATTGAGTACCTGACATTCCGGTACTGCGCAATTGGAGTTCCAGATTACTTTGACGACTGCATACGCAGACAGTGTCGGCAAAGCAAAAGAAATTTTTTCCAACCGTGTCGAATTCGATTTTGCTAACCTACGCCTCAAAAGCGTAGCGGCGAGCACAGGACTTTCGTATTGCGGTCGAATTCAGAACACGATCAACACGAAACGACTCAACCGTGGCAGACACATTGCAACCGTGTTACGTCATTGAAGCGGCGCTTCTGACGAGTCCTCAGCCTTTGACGCTTGAGGATCTCTCGCGTCTGTTCGCTGGACGCCTCACGCAGACGGAACTGCTTGAGGCTATGAACATGCTTTCCGAACAATGGAAAGAACGCGGCCTGCGTTTGGTTGAATCTGCAAGCGGCTGGGGGTTTGTAACGTCAACGGCTGTGGGCGAGTATTTGTTGCGCATGAGCGATCAGAAAATGCCCAAGTATTCACGTGCCGTGATGGAGACTTTGGCCATCATTGCCTATCGACAGCCGGCAACGCGCGGCGATATAGAAGACATTCGCGGTGTGGCGGTCAATCCCAATGTGTTGCGGCAGTTGCAGGAAAGAGGATGGGTTGAGGTTGTCGGTCGGCGTGAGTCGCCCGGTCGCCCTGAGCTTTTTGCCACGACCCGACAGTTTTTAGATGATTTGGGACTGAAGTCCCTTGCGGATCTGCCGCCCTTATCGGGCGATATGCCACAAAGCAAAGAATTTGAATTGGTGTTCGGCGACGAGCCGTCCGAAGAGAAAGACAAAACTGCAGAAAGCGCAGAGGGCGTAGCCGACGGGCCACAAGAAAGAGCAGAAACTGAATAACGAAAAAGACAGCAAGACAGTTAGCGTTATGACTACAACACGAGAAGAAAGCCAGATCGAAACCCCGTCGGAACTTCCGGCTGAACCGAAGAAACGGGTGGTGCGCCGCCGTACGGTCCAGACCGATGCGGAAGGAGTTGAGGCTGCTCCGGCCAAAAAGCCTCGTGCTACACGCACGCGCAAGGCCAAAGTTGAGGCTGAACCGGTTGCAGAAGTGACTGCGCAAGAGGCTGATAAGCCCAAGCGCAGGGTGGTGCGTCGACGTAAAACCGAAGAGTCTGAAACTCCTGTTGTTGTTCCGGTCGAAGCAGCTGAGGAAGAACAACCTGTGGCGAAGCGCCGTACGGTAACTCGCCGCAAGAAGGTTGAGAGCGTTACCCCTGAATCGATGACTGCTGCAACCTCCGAGGAAGTCCCCGCTGAAGCCGAGCTTCCTGCGCGGCCGAAGCGCACGCGTCGCACGGTGAAAGCGGATGCGGTTGCCGAGCAAGAATCCGCTAAGAAACCCCGTACGCGCAAGATAAAGGCTGAACCGGAAGTAGTTGAGGCGTCAGAACAGATTGAACCGCAGGGGCAGCCCGAAGCACAAGCCGAAAGTGTTGCAGAAGAGACCGATGTGAAAACGGATAGACGCGCCGAAGGTCGGGGCAAAGTTCGCCATACCAAGCGCGTGCGAGATGTTCAGCCCGAAGACGAAGGCATGGCCGTTCCGGAAGACGCGCCGGCCATTGATGCAGAACTCTGTGCCGCTCAGATGTTTGATCCGAAGGTGCTTGCCCAGGGGAAGGCCGCTAAAAAAAGCGAACTTGTCAAGCAAAGCGAAAAACTGCACAAGGTTCTTGCTGATCTCGGCTTGGGCAGTCGTCGCGATATGGAGCAGTTGATCGTCGAAGGCCGCATTTCAGTCAACTCAGAGCCTGCCTTTTTGGGGCAGCGCGTCATGCCCGGCGATATCGTTCGGCTGAACGGTCGCATCGTCAAGCGCATGGCTCAGGGTAAGCAGCCCAAGGCTCCGCGCGTGCTGGTGTATCACAAGCCGGCCGGTCAGATTGTGAGTATGCGCGACCCGCAGGGACGTCCGAGCGTCTTTGACAATCTTCCGAAGATTTCCGGCGCTCGCTGGATTGCAGTTGGTCGTCTTGACTTCAACACGGAAGGTTTATTGCTCTTTACGACGAGCGGAGAACTTGCCAACCGTCTGATGCATCCGCGTTACGAAATTGAACGCGAGTACGCCGTGCGTGCTGCCGGTGTGCTGACCGACGAAGCCAAGGAACTGCTGACGACAGGTGTGGAACTTGATGATGGTCCCGCTCACTTCTCGATGCTGGAAGAAAAAGGTGGCGACAATCTCAATCGCTGGTATTTGGTCCGCATCAGCGAAGGCCGTAACCGTGAGGTGCGTCGCATGTTTGCGGCGGTGGGCTTGACGGTGAGCCGACTGATTCGCGTGCGTTACGGCGCCGTTCGACTGCCTGCAGATCTGCCCCGCGGAACGACGCGAGAACTCAAACCTGATTGGGTGCAGGCTTGGATGGCACAGCTCAATTCCGTCACGACGACGGCAAGCGGCAAAAAGCCCGTTGCCAAGAAGGGGTTCGGTGGTAAGAAAAATGCCGGACGCAATTTCAACCGCAAGCCTGAACGTATTCCGGATCCTATGCTCAGTACCGTTAACTACATTGCAAGCGGCAGTCTTGGCGCTGCGCAGGGAGCCTACGGACGAGCACTGGCTCGAAGCGACGATGTCATGCCGCCTCCGTTTAAAAAGAGCGGTGGCAAATTCGGCAAAGGCAAGGGTAAAGGCTTCGGCAAGCGTCGATAAAGAAAATTCAAGGATTTGACGGCAAAAATTTTGTTGAAAATCCTTGAATTTCAAAGAGAAAACTGTATAATCCGCGACGCGCCTTCGGAGTGAGAAATTTATGTGATTCTCTTCGGGGGCCCTCGCTATATTGTCTGCTGCGATCGGACGTTAAAAACGGCTGAAATGCGGCAGGCACCCATGTTGGATGGGGTTAGGGATGGGCATTGCGCCCATTTTTTTTTGGATTTTTTCTACAAACGGATACATGCAGAAATCAACTGCTGAAATCACGCGAATCGTTGAAGAAACGGTGCAGGGTCTCGGGTACGAATTCGTCGACTTTGAGCGCTTGCCTCGCGGGCTCATGCGCATCACGATCGATAGCCAGGCCGAAGGTGGCGTGGGTGTGGACGATTGCGAAACCGTGAGCAACCAAATCACGGCCCTCTTTACGGTTGAGGGAATCGACTATGAGCGACTGGAAGTGGCCAGCCCCGGCGTGGAACGCCCGCTCAAGCGTGCTTCCGAATGGGGTCGCTTTGTCGGTCGCCCGGCGCACGTCGAACTTTATGAACCGATGAAGGCAGAAGGCTTTCCGGAAGCCGGCCGTCGCAAGCTAGACGGCATCATTCTCGGCATCGAGGGTGAGCCCGGCAACGAAGTGATTTCGTTTTCGTTTGAAGAATTGGATATTGCACGCACGCCGAGCCAGGCGGCTAAGTCCCGTCAGTCGGGCAAGGCTGCCAAACCCAAGGCCGATCCGGTGCACGTGACGTTCGGCATTAACGATGTCGATCGCGCCAATTTGATTGCTGAACTTGACTTTAAGGGGAAACACGAATGAGCCGCGAAATGCTCGATATGGTCGACGTCCTTGCACGCGAAAAGAACGTTGAAAAATCTGCCGTTTTCGGCGTACTCGAAATCGCGCTGGCAAGCGCAGTGAAGAAGGCTCAGTTTCCCGGTGAGGATGCTGACGTTGCCGTTCGCGTCGATCCCAACACGGGCGACTGGACTGCCGTTCGCCGCTGGGTGATCGTGAGCGACGATCAGGGCCTGCAGCAGCCCGATCGCGAAGAAATGTTCTCGGACATCCATGACGAGTATCCTGAACTCGAAGTGGGTGACTACATCGAAAAGCCGATTGAGAATATCAATACCTCCGGACGCCGCTTTGCTCAGGACGCCAAGCAGGTCATCCTGCAGCGCTTGCGCGATGCCGAACGCGAACAAATTCTCAACGAGTTCTTGGCTCGCGATGAAAAGGTGATCTCCGGCCAGGTCAAGCGTTCCGACAAAGAAGGGGCCATCATCGAAATCGGCCGCTTGGAAGCTCGCCTGCCTAAGAGTGAGATGATTCCGCGCGAAAACCTGCGTAACTCCGACCGTGTGCGTGCTTATGTCCTGCGCGTGGACGAAACCAACAAGGGCAAGCAGGTCATCCTGTCTCGCGCATGCAACGAATTTATCAAGAAGCTTTTTGAGCTCGAAGTACCGGAGATCGAAGAGGGCACCGTTGAAATCAAGGCTACAGCCCGTGATCCCGGCTCCCGTGCCAAGATCGCAGTGATGAGCCACGACAAGCGCGTCGAACCCGTGGGTACCTGCATCGGCATTCGCGGTTCGCGCGTGACGGCTGTGACGAATGAACTCGCCGGCGAACGCATTGATGTGGTGCGTTGGGATGAAAATCCGGTGCAGTACATCGTCGAAGCTCTCAAGCCCGCTAAGGTTTCCAAGGTTGTGGCCGATGAAGAAGCCCGCAGCATGGACGTGACGGTTGACGAAGAAAACCTTGCCATTGCCATTGGCCGAGGTGGTCAGAACGTGCGTTTGGCAAGTGAACTCACCGGCTGGCAGATCAACATCATGACGGCTGAAGAAGCTAATAAGAAGCAGGAAGAAGAAGACCGCGTTGCTTGCGAAGAGTTCATGAACGAACTCGATATGTCGCAGGACGATGCTGTGGCTCTTATTCATGACGGCATCTACAGCTTGGAAGAACTAGCCTATGTGCCCGAGCAGGAAATTGTGGAACTGGGCATTTTTGACGAAGCCACCGTTGCCGATCTTCGTGAGCGTGCTCGTCGCGTTCTGCTGGCCCGTGCCCTCAAGCGTGAAGAAAATCTGCGTCAGGCCGATGCCTCGCTTCTCGAACTCGAGGGCATGGATCACGACCTCGCCAGCCGCCTCGTGAGCGAAGGCATCAAGACAGCTGATGAACTGGGCGATCTGGATACCGAAGAGCTCATGGAAAAAGGCGGCATTGCCGAAGAGAAGGCTCGAGCCCTGATCATGGCCGCCCGTGCTCGTTGGACTGAAGAATAAGACAGAAGTCAGAACGAAAACCAAACCAATTAGAGCCGCCCGCGAAACGAGAAGTACACAAACGTTCCGACTCTCTAAGGACGCTCTCGCAAGCGGCGGCAGGAGAAATTAGACACATGGCAAACAACACTGTTACTGAATTTGCCCGCGAACTGAAGGTTTCCGCTGACACACTTCTGTCCCAGCTCAAGTCTGCAGGCGTGCAGGTAAGCACGGTCCACGATGAAATCAGCGATGCTGACAAGCGCCAACTTCTTGATAGTCTGCGTCAGGAGCGCGTTGCCTCTCCCCGCAAGATCACCGTGACGCGTCGCGAAACAAGCACGATTCGCCAGAATGACGGTCAGGGCGGAGCCCGTACGATTGAAGTCGAAGTACGTCGTCGCCGCGTGTTCGTGAAGAACCGCGCAGCCGAAGCTATGCGTGCTGAAATCGAAGCTCAAGCCAAAGCTCAGCTTGATCGTCAGTTGAAGGAAAAACAGGAAGCAGAGGCGGCTGAGGCTGCCAAGCGCGAAGCTCAAGCCAAGCTCGCAGCTGAAGAAGCAGCCAAGAAGGCCGCGGAAGAAGCCGCTGCCAAGAAGGCTGCCGAAGAAAAAGCCGCTGCTGAAAAAGCCGCGGCAGAAAAGGCTGCTGCCGAAGCTGCCGCCCGTCAGGCCGAAGCAGAAAAGCTTGCTGCCGAAAAGGCGGCTGCGGAGAAGCTTGCCGCTGAAAAGGCCCGTCAGGCCCAGATCGAAGCCGAAAAGAAAGCTCAGCGTGAAGCCGAGGCCGCCAAGAAAGCTGCTGCGGCGAAAGCCGCTGCTGAAAAGGCAGCCGCCGAGAAGGCCGAGCTCGAAGCTCGTCGTCAGGAAGCTCGCCGTAAGGCTCAGGAAGAGGCCGATGCCATTCGTGCGATGCTCGCCAAGCCAAAGACAGTTTTAAAGGCCAAGGCCGATCGCGGCGACAAGAGCGATCGCAATGAAGAGGCCAAGAAAACTCAGCAGCAAAATGCTCAGCAAAAACCCGCTCAGAAGAGCCAGAAGGCCGATAAGCCCGCAGCCAACAAGCCTGAAAAGAGCGAGGGCAAGTCGGCTGGTAAGGGTCGTAATAAGCAGTCTGGAAAGGGCAATGATCGTTGGGGGGACGAGGACCGCGGTGGTCGCCGCGGCGGCATGAAGACTCGCGGTGCTGTCGACAGTGACGAGTCGAGTAGCTGGCACAGCCGTGGTCGCAAGACCCACAAGCACGAGCAGCGTCAGGTTCAGATGCCGACCGAGCCCGTGGTACGTGAAGTGACCGTACCCGAAACGATTTCCGTCGCAGATCTTGCCCACAAGATGAGCGTGAAGGCGACTGAAGTTATCAAGACCCTCATGAAGATGGGCCAGATGGTGACGATCAACCAGATGCTTGATCAGGAAACGGCGATGATTATCGTCGAAGAAATGGGCCACAAGGCGCTTGCCGCCAAGGCCGACGATCCTGAATCGTTGCTCGGCGAACTTGAAAGCAATCTCGAACAGTATCCGGAAGTGCCGCGTCCGCCGGTTGTGACTATCATGGGTCACGTCGACCACGGCAAGACCTCCCTTCTGGACTACATCCGCCGTGCTAAGGTGGCTGCAGGTGAAGCCGGCGGCATTACCCAGCACATCGGTGCATATCATGTCAAGACGCCACGAGGCATCGTGACCTTCCTCGACACCCCGGGTCACGAAGCATTTACGGCCATGCGCGCTCGCGGCGCTCAGGCGACCGACATCGTGATTCTGGTGGTGGCCGCCGACGACGGTGTTATGCCTCAGACCAAGGAAGCTATTGCACACGCCCGTGCCGCCGGTGTTCCTCTGGTGGTGGCGATCAACAAGATCGACAAGCCTGAAGCTAACATCGAGCGCGTTAAGGGAGAACTTGTTCAGAACGAAGTTTTACCGGAAGAATACGGCGGCGATGTGCCGTTCTGCCCGGTGTCCGCGAAGACCGGCAAGGGTGTGGACGAGCTTCTCGAAAACGTGTTGCTGCAGGCCGAAATGCTTGAGCTCAAGGCTGCCGACAAGGGGCCCGCCAAGGGGCTGGTGATCGAAAGTCGACTCGACAAGGGGCGCGGTCCTGTGGCTTCCATTTTGGTTCAGTCCGGGCTGCTTCAGAAGGGCGACATCGTTTTGGCCGGCCAATGTTTCGGCCGCGTCCGCGCGATGATCAACGAAATGGGTAGTCAGGTGACTTCGGCCGGTCCCTCGATTCCTGTGGAAATCCAGGGCTTGTCCGATGTGCCTTCCGCCGGTGACGAACTGATTGTTGTTCCCGACGAACGCAAAGCTCGCGAAGTGGCGCTCTTCCGTCAGGGCAAGTACCGCGAAGTCAAGCTTGCTCGTCAGCAGGCACAGAAGCTCGAGAACATGTTTGCCGATGTGGAGCAGGGCGAAGTCAAGACGCTCCCGCTTATTATCAAGGCCGATGTTCAGGGTTCGACAGAAGCACTGGTGCATGCACTCACGAAGCTTTCTACGGAAGAAGTGCGCGTTCAGGTCGTCCACAGTGCCGTGGGCGGCATCACGGAAACCGACGTCAACCTGGCAGCCGCTTCCAAGGCCGTCATTATCGGCTTTAACGTGCGCGCTGATCAGCAGGCCCGCAAGCTTGCTGAACAGGAAGACGTGGATATTCGTTACTACAACATCATTTACGATGCTGTTGATGAAGTCCGCGCGGCCATGAGCGGCATGCTTTCGCCCGAGAAGAAGGAAACGGCGTTGGGTCTCCTGGAAATCCGTCAGGTTATCCGCGTGCCCAAGGTTGGTCTCATTGCCGGCTGCCGTGTTCTCGAAGGCGTGGTACGCCGCAATGCCAGCGCTCGCCTCTTGCGCGACAACGTGGTGATCTGGACCGGCGAGCTCGCCAGCTTGAAGCACTTCAAGGATGATGTGCGCGAAGTTCAGGCTGGCAGCGAATGCGGTCTGAGTCTCAAGGGCTACGATGACATTAAGGTTAACGATCAGCTCGAAATCTTCGAGGTGACCGAAGTCGCCCGTACGCTCTAACGACAATTCGGCATGGGGCTCGATAGAGCGGCATGCCGATGTAACCATTCAAGCAGCAAACGCCTCCGGCAGCAATGTCGGCGGCGTTTGTGAAGTTAAAAAAGGACGAAATTTTTATGCAAAAAGCCAAGCCCGGCCGCGGCCAACGTGTCGCCGAGCAGATCGCCCGAGACCTTGCGGAAATCATTCCGCTCGAGGTGCGTGACCCCCGTGTGGGTCTGGTGACGATCACCGGCTGCGAAATCACGCCCGATTACGCGCATGCTCGTGTATTTTTTACGGTGATCGGCTCCGATCCCGTGCAGTGCGAGGCTGGTCTCGCTGCTGCCGCAGGCATGCTTCGCAATAAGATCTTCAAGAAGCTTCGCATTCACACAGTTCCGACATTGCACTTTGTGCACGACACCAGCGTGGAGCGTGGTTTTGAAATGGATCGCGTCATCAATGAAGCCATGCGACAGACGCGCGCGGTTGAAACCAACGAAGCCGACGAGGAATCCAAGTAATGGGTAAGAAGGGCGACGCAATCGACGGCGTGCTGCTGTTGGACAAGCCCGAGGGGATGAGCTCGAACTGGGTTCTGCAGCTCTCGCGACGTTTGATCAACGCACAGAAGGCCGGCCATACCGGAACCCTCGATCCCTTTGCAACGGGACTGTTGCCATTGGCTTTCGGCAACGCCACAAAGTATTCGGCTGATCTTCTGCATGCTGACAAGCGCTATGAAGCGGTGTTGCGTTTCGGTTCTTGCACCGACACGATGGATAAGACAGGTGAAGTCACCGCGGTGTCGGACATGCGACCGACACGTGAATCGCTTGAGGCGTTGCTGGCTGAATTTACCGGCGAAATCGAGCAGATTCCGCCGATGTACTCGGCCATCAAACGTGATGGTAAAAATCTGTATGATCTTGCGCGACGCGGCATTGAAGTCGAGCGCCATCCGAGAAAGGTCAAAGTACATCACCTAGAGTTGATGGAATTTGACGGTGAGACGGCCAAAATTGATGTTCGTGTGAGTAAAGGGACGTACATCCGTGTGCTGGCCGACGATATCGGTCGTAAACTTGGATGCTTTGCCCATTTGGAGAGTCTGCGTAGGACGGAAGTCGGAGACTTGAAGATTGCCGATGCGATCCCTTTTGCGGTGGTCGACGACAAGGTAAAAACGGTGGAAGAACGCCGTGCGCTACTCAAAGGAGCGGATTTTCTCTTACAGACGCTCGGCAGCGTGCGACTTGACGCCGTGCAGACCGAACGATTGAGAAACGGCCAGCGACTACCGGTTAAAGACACACGCCACGGCGAACTGCTGAGAGCATACGGCTCGTCGGGCGAACTATTGGGAACGGTGAAGGTGGATGCCAGAGGCACTTTGCACCCTCATCGCTTGATTCGATTTGTAGTAACGGAAAACCTCGAAAAGAACGGGGAAGAGTAAAAAATGACCAGAGCAATTCGCAACATTGCCATCATTGCGCACGTTGACCACGGCAAGACGACCATGGTCGACAAGCTTCTGCAGTGCGCGGGCACTTTTCGCAGCAACCAGCAGGTTGACGAACGCGTGATGGACAGCAACGCGCTTGAAAAGGAGCGCGGCATCACAATTTTGGCCAAGAACTGTGCTGTTGAGTACGAAGGCATTCACATTAACATCATCGATACCCCGGGGCACGCGGACTTCGGCGGTGAGGTCGAACGCGTTCTGTCGATGGTCGACGGCGTACTGCTGTTGGTTGACGCTGTCGAAGGTCCGATGCCGCAGACGCGCTTTGTAACCCGCAAGGCTCTGGCCGCCGGTTTGAAACCCATCGTTGTGATCAACAAGATTGATCGCCCGGGTGCTCGTCCGGACTGGGTTATCAACGCTACATTTGATTTGTTCGACAAGCTCGGTGCTACGGAAGATCAGCTTGACTTCCCTGTGATCTACGCTTCCGCCCTGAACGGCTACGCGGGTCTCACCGACAATGTCGAGGAACTGCAGAAGATCGGCAACATGCGTGCTGTGTTCGACGCCGTGATCAAGTATGTCCCGGTTCGTGAAGACAACGCTGAAGCACCGCTGCAGCTTCAGATCTGCTCGCTCGACTATTCGAGCTACGTGGGTAAGATCGGTATCGGCCGCGTGCACCGCGGTACGCTCAAGGCAGGTCAGAGCGTCATGATCATGAATGGTCCGGACGACACGCCCAAGCCCGCCAAGATCAATCAGATCATGCAATTCGAAGGCTTGGACAAGAAGATCGTCGACAGCGCTCAGGCTGGTGACATCGTTCTCGTGAACGGCATTGAAGAACTCAACATCGGCACCACCATCACCGATCCGGCTCATCCCGAAGCATTGCCGATGCTCTCCGTGGACGAACCGACGCTCACGATGAGCTTCATGGTGAACACCTCGCCTCTGGCAGGCCGTGAGGGCAAGTTCGTGACGAGCCGCCAGATTCGTGAACGCCTGGAACGTGAATTGAAGAGCAACGTGGCCATGCGTCTGCGTCCGACCGCTGACGAAACCTGCTGGGAAGTATGCGGCCGCGGCGAATTGCACCTTACGATTCTTCTTGAAAATATGCGCCGCGAAGGCTACGAACTCGCTGTCGGTCGTCCGCGCGTGCTCTTTAAGGAAGTCGACGGCGTCAAGCTTGAACCGTACGAACTTCTGACGGTGGACGTCGAAGAAGAACACCAGGGCGCCGTGATGGAGGAACTCGGCCGCCGTAAGGGTGATCTCACCGATATGCAGCCTGACGGCAAGGGGCGCGTGCGTCTCGAATACCGTATTCCGGCTCGCGGTCTGATCGGCTTCCAGTCGCTCTTCATGACGATGTGCCGCGGCACGGGCATCATGAGCCACGTCTACGACGAATACGGCCCGATCAAGCAGGGCGATGTGGGTGAACGCCGTTCAGGCGCCATCATCAGCCAGGACGACGGCGCTGCTGTGGCTTACGCTCTGTGGAAGATCCAGGAACGCGGCCGTCTGTTCGTGAATCCGGGCGATGCTCTCTACGAAGGCATGATCATCGGTGAACACTCCCGTGAAAACGACATCGTCGTAAACCCGATCAAGGGTAAGCAGCTCACCAACATCCGTGCTTCCGGTACAGACGAAGCCATCCGTCTTGTCCCGCCTGTGCGTCTGACGCTCGAAAGCGCCGTTGAATTCATCAACGACGACGAACTCGTGGAAATCACGCCCAAGAGCATTCGTTTGCGCAAGCGCTGGCTCAAAGAATTCGAACGCCGCCGTGCTTCCCGTGCTGAACGTGACGAAAACGCTTCCTAAAGAATTCGACGCCCGAGTGCGTTGATTCGGCAAATAAGCAAAGCCCCGGAACTTTTGAGAGTCTCCGGGGCTTTTTGCAAACCTCAATAAGAAACTTGATGCGTCAACTGCTTTCTGCGTTCATGTCCTTTCGCACCGGTGCGCTCCCTGTGAGCGTCACGGCAAAGACGGCGCCCGTTGCCCAAGCCAGTTCCTCGCTGTGATCGGTCTGATCGAGTAGCCGGATTTGCCAGCTCATACGTTCGCAAATGCGAAGCGCAATCGAAAGTCCCAGTCCGTCGCCGCTACCACGGGCGGTGGAGCCGCGCGTGAAGGCCGCAAAGATGCGTTCACGATCTTCAGGAGGAATGCCCGGACCATTGTCGGCCACCATAAAGCCGCAGGGCTTTTCGGTCACTTCAATGCGACCGCCCTCGGAGACGTACATCACGGCGTTTTTGACGAGATTGTTCATGACGGTTGCCAGCAGCACTGGAGAGAAATTTCCTTGGCATCGCTCTGCGGTCACAAAGCTCAGTTTCACTTGCTTTTTGGTGGCAATCGGTTCCCAAGCCTCCTCAACGACCGTAAAGAGCTCGCGCACGTTGTCGATCGACGGTCCTTGGATGCTGCGCTCGGCATGGTGCTTTTGAACTTTCAGGCATTTTCGGGAGCGATGCGAGCCGACAAGTCGTTGCGTTACCAAATTGTTCCGGCCATTATGGTGTATTCGCTTGTCAGAACACTCACGGCTGATGCGAGCCCCGACGATCCGCGCGTACGTCTGGTGATCGATACCAACCCGCAGCGCATGGTTAAACCTAAACGTCCGACGCTCTTTGTGGTCGTCGTGGGTGAAACCGCTCGGTCGGCGAACTGGCAGCTGGCGGGTTACAAACACGAAACGAATCCGGAACTTACCAAACGCGACGCCATCAGTTTTCCTGCGGTACGAGCCTGCGGTACGTCTACCGACGTTTCCCTGCCTTGCATGATGAGCCGCATCGGCCGTAGCGACTACAACCGCGATCGGATCTTGAGCGAAGAGGCTTTGCCTGACATTTTGCAGCGCGCGGGTTTCAATGTCTTGTGGGTGGACAATCAGTCCGGCTGCAGGGAGTTTGTGTGGGGGTACCGTCTCGAGGCCCTTCTGATGCGCTCAAAAAGAGCAGTGTTTCCTGTGCCGACGGCCGCTGCTTTGACGGCGTGCTCTCCGATGAGGTGAAGACTGCGCTCGAGGGGCTGTCAAAAGACCAGTCGCAGGTGCTCTTCCTGCACATGATGGGCTCGCATGGTCCGGCCTATCATTTGCGCAGCCCTAAGGATCAGAAGAAGTGGTTGCCGGAGTGTACGGTCAACGATCTGGGAAGTTGCTCTGAAGAAGAGCTCGACAACGCTTATGACAACTCCGTGCGCTATACCGACAAGGTGCTTGCTGACATCATCGATACGCTTAAAGGAGCTTCCGGTATGAACACCGCGATGCTCTACGTGTCCGACCATGGCGAGAGTCTGGGTGAAAAGGGGCTTTACCTTCACGAAGCGCCTTACTGGATGTCGCCCGACGAGCAGGTGCAGGTACCGATGGTGATGTGGATGTCGGACAACTTTGCTCAGGACTACAAGGTTGACCGTGAGAAACTCGCCGCAACGGCGCAGAGCAAGGTGACGCACGAGAGTCTCTACCACACCGTACTTGGCCTACTGCAGGTTTCGAGCACGACCAAGGCTGACCGGTTCGGTCTTACCAAGCACTAAAAGAATTCGGTTAGGGGCGCTTCGCTACAGCAAACCCTTTTCGTACTTTTCGGCCAATTGAGCCAGGAACTGTTCGCAATCGGCTCGCTCGGCGGAGCGCTTGCGGTATTTCACGCCGTTGTAGGTGACTTCGGCGCGATAGGAGTTGTGACGCCGCGTTTTGAATTTCGTGACGCCTTTCTTGCTGGTATCAAGGTAAATCGTGCCCTTGGTCGGCTTGGGCATTTCTTCAAAAAAGAAGAATGTCAGCTGTTCGGGTTTTTCGCGGTTGGCGGTCATCTTTCAATTTTCCAGGCAAAGAAACAGGAAAAGAACCGACTTCAAAAGGCACTTTTGCCTGCGATGCAGACTCTTACAGAATCTTATAGCCGAATATTTTTTCTGGAACGGTTTCCACAGACGAATTGTTAAACTTCTTTGTTGCCTCATCAGGTGATATTGACAACCGTTGCGGGTTGTCCGTCGTAGCCGTAACGGCGACGGTTGCGAATCACGAGTGTTGCGCTCAATATCAGCGTGAGAAGCTCGGCAAGCGGTACGGCAAACCACAGACCGATTTCTCCGACCGCGAGTGGCAAGCATTCGATTGCCAAGACGGTGAACAAAAACGTTCTGCAAAACGACACGATCGCCGCGCGTTTCCCGTCGCCCATGGCCGTGAAGAGATAAGCGGCAAACATGTTGGGACACAGAAGCAGAAGAGACAGCGCAAAGTACCCGAAGTTGGCAAGCACGAGTTCAAACACATGCGAATCCTGCGGTGCAAAAAATCCCAGCACCGGTGCGGCAAAGAGAACCGATAACCCGTAGGCTGCAAGAGAAAAAACGGTCATGATGATCAGACTGTTGCGGAATACGCAAGCGAGTTCAGTCCAATTCTGTTCGCCGTACTTGTAGCCGAGAATCGGGGCGGTTGCTTCGCAGAAACCGTAGAAAATCGAATTGAAGACATAGGTGGAATAGGAGGCGATCGTGAGCGCAGCTACGCCGTCAACACCGAGCCAATACATGAAAGCGGTGTTGAAAAAATAAAGCGTAACGGACGAAGAGAGGCTGCCGACCATTTCCGAGACGCCGCTTGTGCAGGCTCCTTTAAGAGCCTTCCAGTCCGGGCGCGTGCAAATGATGCGAATCGGAGCTTTGCGGCGGCAAAAGAAGGCAAGTCCGGCCGCAACGGCTACAACCCATGAAATCACGGTGGCCAATGCTGCTCCGTGCATCCCCCAGCCCAGAGGACCCATGAAGAGGATGTCCAGAAAGACGTTGGTAAGCCCTGAAGCCACCGAAACGGTCAGTCCCAGCTTGGGATACCCCGAGACGGTGAAGAAGGTCTGAAAGAGCACGCTCAAAAGAAAGACCGGCATGAACGCCAGCCAGACAACCTGGTAGTCGTATGCATACGCGTACTGCTCATCATTAACGTGCAGGAAATCAAGCAGAAGAGGGAGCACCAGTATTCCGAGCAAACCCACCACAAGACCGAAGGCAAATTCGGCATAGATGACGGTACTCAATGCACGGTCGGCGCCTTCTGAGTCGCCCCTGCCCATGCGCCGCGAGACGACCGATCCGCCGCCAGCCGAGAGCATGATGCCCACAGCTCCCAGGAAAATGGCGAGCGGAAAGATCATGTTGAGTGACGCAAGCGCCACCGTTCCCATGTAGCGGCTGATCAGAACGACGTCGGCCACCATATAACTCATGATAAAAAGGGACATGAGCATGCGCGGCAGCGTAAACCGCAGCTGCCGCGCAATTGTGAAATGTTGGCCAAGAATAGAGTTCGTCGGACGCATACCGAAAAGCAGAAACGGACGGGCAAAAAGTAGCCAGACAGTTTGCAACTTTAGCGATCTTGTGACGTATCGGCAGAACCCGGAGTTGAAATGAGAAAAACGGACAACAAAACAGGCGGGTTGGACGAACTCAGTCTTCCCAGACAGGCTTGAGTGCCATCAAGCGTTTGCGGGCGGCAAGCACCTCGGGATCTTCTTCCTCCAATTCATGAGGCAAGGTGTCAGTCTCAGGGGAGGAAAGATAAGTTTGCCAACCGAGGCCTTTCGTCGATTCATATAGTGCACGGATTCCCGCACTCACAATGGCCGATTTGCTTTTGCCGGTGGATACGACAAGAGAGTCCAGGATTGATTCGTCAAATGGGGAGAGGAGGATTTTTAGTCTTTCCATCGTTAGTCTGTTTGACATTCGATTGGGAGGCTCGGATTTCGCCTTTGATTTCTTTCTCAGAGAAAAAACCTTGCTTGACAGCCTGTTTTCGCATGAGGTTGAAGGCAACCATGGCTTTGGTCTGCCGGACGGTGCTAGCAGTTTCTTCGAAGAGGCCGTCACGAATGTTAATCAAAAGAGCAGACGGACGACCATTGTCGGTGACGACACGTCACTGTCCGGAGTCAGTTTCTTCGGAACTGCGTTTGGTGTCGACTGAAGTTCACGCTTGGTACAAAACAGCATAACCAACCTCCATTATGCTTCCTCGTATTGTGCATAAGGTCACACGGTTCGGTATCGGTGGCGAGATGTTTTTCTGGTGGGGTAGTTCTGGGACCAAGCTTGCCGGCAGACGAAAAAGTCGGGTTGTTCTGTAGCAGAGGCATGTTTAATCGCATTTGAAAATTCAGGGTCTATATTCGCAAGATCGCAAACAAACTGGATTCTCCGGGAGAGGTAATGACGATGGTCAGCCGACGCAGGTTTGTACTTGGTTCAGTGGGAGGCTTTGCAACGATGGTATCCGCACCGCTGTCGGCGATGCCGGGTTTCGGACGTAAAGTGGAGAAGCCGACGCAGGACGATGTAGTGGCGGCATTGTGTTGGCACGAGAAGCATTACCGGGACATTGCCGAAGCGCTGGAGCTGACGGCCAAACAGCGCCCCGTTTGGGATTTCTACGTCAAGCTGCATCAAGCAGCTGTTCAGGAGCATCTTGAGTGGATGGTGTCCCATGGGATTCCGCTGGGTGTCAATCGACAGGAACGGTCGGAACACTGGATCGCGTTGCTTGATTTGCGACTGAGATTGATGCGGCAAGTGCACGAAGCCCAAGCTCCGCTTGTTGACGTTCTGTTGCCAGAACAAGTCAAGAAATTGGATCGCTACGAGCCGCACGGGGGTATGACGGCTTCGATCAGTGCAGGTCCGATTGTGGGACCGAATGGCTCGCATCAGGGCATGATGCAGAAATTTGATCCGATGATTTAAGAAAAACAGGTGCATTGACCAGTTGCGATGATTAACTGAGGTGGACGATCACTTGTTGGATAGTGTAACAGAAGACTTAAACTAATTTGTAGAAATTTTGTTTTGTAAAAGGGACATGATTAAAATCGATGCCAACGACGACAAGGAAAGCTTAAGTGAAAGAGTCTTCAGTAATGCCTTGAGTCTGGATAACTAAGCAATAGTAATAATTTATACTCGGTCAAAAGAAAGCAAATGATGCAAGAGCAGAAAATTGACTTAGATGCTGCTAGGAATAGCATTGATAAATGCAGAAATAAACTTTTGGAGACCAGTGCTCGGAATGTTTTACTTAATTTTAATATTAAGTCAAAGTCAAAATTGATTCGTATTTTTGGTACGAGTATTGAGAGTGTAGAGAATATTATTAAGGGGCGAAAGCCTTTCGGTCTGGATTTTGTGACACCGCTTAGCGATGCTGAGATAAAGGCAAGAGCACTGTCGGAGGATCAAATCAGTCGGATAGAAAAGGATGCTATCGAGTGCGCTAAATCTCGAGGTTATCCAACAGATCTAGATTTGCCGTTATATAAGGTTATTACAAATCAAATTGTTATTCCAGAAAAAGGTAGAGGAGGCTACTACAGAATACCCGTTCCTTATTTTAAGGATGAATTAGAGAGGCGTCTGAAAAGATTAAATGACGCTCAGCGAACGAAATTTGAGGAGGCAGGTGTAAAGACACTATATCTTGCACTCGGTTTTCTGAAATGGCGTGAGGCTAATTTTTCTAGTAAAGAATTTCTGGCACCGTTACTGAGTGTTCCTCTGGAAATAAAGAGGATAAAGGTACCAGGTTCGATAACTAGACGTGAATATTTGTTTGAAGCATCTGCTCAAGAGGCAGAAGAAATTAATCTGACTCTAAAAATTAAATTGCAAAGTCAGGGTTTTGAATTACCTGACTTTGACGAAAAAGAGAGATCGTATATCAAATATTTGAATTCTGTTAAAGAGCGGGTTGAAATATTTAATCGCGAAACGGGAGGACAATGGGAGGTATTTGGATACGGAGCATTCTGTTGCCTTGAGTTTTTTACTCAAGCTATGCATCATGATTTGGATCCTGATAGCTGGCCTGAGGGCATTAAGTCAATGGTGAACGGAACTGCATTAGGAGCTTTGTATCTAAACAGAAATGAGGAGAAAGAATCTAATTCCTGCTCATATCATGATATAGATTCAATGCCCAACATACATCAATCGGTTCCTTTGATTTGTGATGCGGATCCTTTTCAGCATGATGCTTTGATTGATGCTATTGAATATGGTAAAGACTTAATTATTGTTGGTCCTCCAGGAACAGGTAAGTCGCAAACAATTACAAATTTAATTGCCGCTGCAATATTTAATGAGAAAAAAGTCTTATTTGTTTCTGAAAAAATGGCGGCGCTTCAGGTGGTAAAGCGTAGGCTTGAGAGTGCGGGGTTGGGTGAATTCTGTTTCGATTTGCATAGTAACGTATCGAATAAAAAAGAAATACTGAATAATGTCCAGAAAAGATTGAGTTTTGATTTTAAGGGTTTTACAGAAGATTACTATACTGATCTTGTCGAGCATTATGAGTTTCAAAAGAATCAGCTAAATGAATATGATGCAACTATAAACAGTGAGTGGGGAAAGACGGGGCTTACAGTTCATGATTGGCTTGTAGCTAAGGCCAGATGGGAAATAAAGCTTGGCGATGTTGCTTTTTCTATACCTGTAATAAAAATTGATAGTTCATCGATTACGGCAAGTGAACGTGCGTTGTTGGCTGATGAGCTGAAAACTTTTATCGAGGCATACACTAAAGTTGCTACTCTGCACAACGGTGATCAAATTCGTGACCTTGAAATACATCCATGGTATGGGGTATGTGCCACAAATGTTCGCGAAGCTAGGGTGGCGAAGCAAGTTTATGAAAACCTTTGCGATTCACAACGAAAATTAGAATATACCCTTGATCAGCTTCAGGAATTGGAGCGATTAGTAGGTAAAAGTTTCATTTTTAATTTCTTTGACGCCAGCAGATTCAAAAATCTGGACTCGAACCTGCCGTCGAGACTGGAAAAAGTCAGATGGAATGCAGTTCCTCTTATTTCAAACATTGGGTATAAAAAATCTCTAGAGAATTACATAAAGACGTTTGATAGTTTACGAGAATATGTTCGTTCTCTGGAGAGGGTTGTTAAAAAAGAATGTTTGCGCGATTTTTTGGAATCGCGTGATGAGAACATATTTAATTTATTCCCTAAAAAGAAGAGGGTATCGGTTTCTCGGATAAAGGAATATTTAGCAGAGATCAATCGTTCAATAGAGGGTATTGAGAGTGAACAATCTCGGATTGTGAATTTGCTGAAGGAGGCTCCTGATTCAATTATAAAGTCAGTTTTAGATAAAGACTACTCAAAGGGAGCCTCGTTTTTCAAGGAGTTCGTAGCTGAACTGAATAAGCTTAAGCAGACTTCTTGGGGTTCTGGGGCTCAGCTGACAGATATTTCCGGCTCCGATATTGTAAGCTATAGGAAGTTACGATCTAGTTTTCTGAAAGCTCGAGAGAGAGTATCTGGGATTTATGACTTAAAAATGATTCCAGACTACGCTTCTGTAAAAAGTGTCGTGAATAGAATCAAGTCGGCTGGATTTTTCGATAAATTTCTGGCAGTTATGTCAGTGGGAGAATATGCTGATAATAAACGAAAGCTGATTTCTTGGGCCAAAGAATCAAAAGATTGCTTGAGCTTGGAAAATCTGGATTTTTTGGTTTCTTTTGTAGAAGCTAAAGATGAGTACGAAGACGGCCATTTTGAAGAAAAATTCAAGGGCTTATACCGTGGTGTTGAAACAGACCCAGAGGAACTTCAGAATTACTTAAATTGGAGAAATGAAGTTAAGAGAAAATATGGAAAATTGCCGGGTGCATTTAGTTATCTTGTTTCTCTAGACGAGAATTCTTATTCTTCAGTAGTTAATTTTTCATATCCAGACCAATATGCTGAGGCCTGCGAGAAATTGAAAGATGTTTTGAGTGAATTTCAAATTTCTCAGAGGTCGAGCAAAAATATTGAAGGAGTAATTAACTTCCAGGATAATTTAAGGTCGAGTATAGGATTCTTGGACAAAATTGTTGTATCTGACTTAGTTGAGGTCTCTGAGTTAAGAGATGTTGCCGAGCAAAGGAAGGATTTTTTCTCTAAGCTTAAGCTGTTTGAATCGAACGAAATTTACGAAAGTTGTCTGAGTCAATATGCCTCAATTGATTTATTTTCCGATGAATCAGAGTCTAGCGTTGACTACCTAAGAAGTACGCTAAATTTATATGAAAGACTGCATGTATTATTGAATAATGAGGGTGCGCTTAATTCTTTACTGACAAATTGGACGGAAGAAAAATATAGATTTTTTGTGAAAGCTGCAACTTCATTTTCAGAGGCTGTTCTTGACTTTGATCTTTCATTTTCTTCTTTCAAAGACAAGGTCGAACTGGATTTGGCTCAGTGGCAGAGAAATTTGACCATAGGGCTTACAGAACTTTATTCTAGGAACCAAGAGGCGCTTCAGAGCGAAGAAGATTTGCCTCTTTGGGCAAATTATGTCAGAGCTTTAAAGAGTTGTGAGAAATCTATCATCTATCCGTTGATTAAGCTGCTTCTTAATCATCAAATTTCTATAGATAAATTAGAGGCTGCGCTTAATTATAGTATTGCGATCTCTGTTTGCAACGTTATTAGTCAAAAGTATGAAAGTTTACCAAGAGGTGTTGATCAAGATAAGAGGCAAGGGCAGTTCAGGTACTTCGATAAGGCTTTGAGTGATAAAGTACGAAATTGTATTGTTGCACGGCAAGCTACTCATAAAGGATATCTTGGAGTCTATTCAAATAAAACTTCAGAGTTAACTGAACTTAAATTATTAACTCATGAAATTGACAAGCAGAAGAGACATATTCCACTTAGGCAACTAATTCAGCGTGCGGGCAGAACATTGCTTGACATTAAACCTTGTTGGATGATGAGCCCATTTTCTGTGGCTCAGGTACTCAAACCTGGTACGATTCTTTTTGATCTAGTTGTGATGGATGAGGCTTCTCAGATTTTGCCTGAATATGCCATCGGAGCATTAGCACGTGGTAAGCAAGCTGTTATTGTGGGTGATCCTAAGCAGCTACCTCCAACCCCATTTTTTAGATCAGTTGTGGATGATTCTGACGAAGATGAAAGCGAAGACTATGACGAAATTGACAGACAAGAAAGTATCTTGGAATATTTCTCTTCGAAAATACATAAGCGTCAATTGAATTGGCACTATCGTTCTCAGCATGAATCGCTAATTCTGTTTTCTAATCGTGAATTTTACAATGATGAGCTTGTTGTATTTCCGTCTCAAAAATCTGAAGCTGAAGATCTAGGTATTAAATTTAAATATATAGAAAACGGATATTTCGTTAACGGAAAAAATGATAATGAGGCAGAGTTTGTTGCTAAACAAATAATACGTCACATCACACTCCATCCAGACGAATCGCTCGGTGTGGTGGCGATGAATAATGCACAAAAAGAGTGCATAGAACAGTTTTTAGAGAAATATGCAAATAGTCAAGATGTGCATCTTGATGAACTGATAAACAGACCGGAAGATAGCTTATTCATAAAGAATCTTGAAAATGTCCAGGGCGATGAGCGTGATGTGATATTCATCTCGTTTACGTATGGCAAGGACAGAGATTCTGGCAAAGTGATGCAGCGCTTTGGTCCAATTAATCAGGAGAAAGGCTGGCGTCGACTAAATGTTCTTTTCACTCGCGCGCGAAAACGCATGCATGTCTTTTCGTCCATGAGAGACGTTGACATTTTGCCGAACGAAGCTTCAAATGGTCATAAAAGTGTCAAGGCTTTGAAGGACTTTCTGACCTGGGCTCAAACGGGACGCCTTCCCACGCCGGTGACAAAAACCGGACGGCCGGCTGACAGTGATTTTGAGATAGCGGTTATGGAAATGCTCAAAGATCACGGATTTGAATGTGAGGCACAGGTCGGTGTTGCATCCTTTTTCATTGATGTGGCCGTAAAAGATCCCTATGATCCAGGGGCCTATCTTATGGGGATTGAGTGCGATGGCGCAACCTATCATTCATCGAGATCTGCAAGAGAACGAGATAGGTTACGGCAGGAAATTCTCGAGCAAAAGGGGTGGAAGATTCGACGTGTCTGGTCGACTGATTGGTTTGAGAACCCGAAGGCAACACTTAGTCCAATCGTCGTCGAGTTGCAACAACTCAGAGAAAAATCTCGCGTAGATCATTCTCATGTGGACAAGGATGTGCCGGATGATGTGGATATGTCGTCTACCTTCAGCGGCACAGACGAGAAGCTTTCTCCGTCATATGTGTCTGACTGTGGCTCAGAGGAAAGCTACGATCATGCGGAGAGTGGAAAGGATGAGACTGATAACGATCTCAGTTTGAGAGAGCAGCTGTTGGCCTTAAGGGATCAGATCGATCAGGAGTTCCCAGATGTACCACTTGACAATAGACTGTTAAATGACAAGATCATTGATGCCTTAATTCGCCACAAACCGCTCGATCGAGAAGAGTTTGCTGAGACTTTGCCACAAGCATTGCGTTTGCAAATAGATAGTAGGCAAGCCACTAGGCATCTTGCGAAAGTGTTTGAGCTTATAAAGGAGTATGTTTAACGCCGAATAAGTTTTATTGAAAAAATGTTAGCCTCTCGTCGGTCTTTCTCCCCAAGTAATTTAGCTCTCGATCAACATTATGTTGTCTGAGCTGTAGGGAGAAGACAGCGGAGGCTTGCAAATGCCCAAGACGACGTAGGTTAAACGCTAAGAAACTCTGCGAAGCTCGGTACTGCCCCGGCTAGCTGCCAGTTGAAGAGCACGCAGCCAAGAGCATTAGTAAGGTCGTTTATCCCTTGCCTGTACAAGACTCATGTCGGGATAGTTTCCCAGGGACAGATCGTGCCGTCCATTTTGATCTTGAACGCGAAAGAAGAAAATGCTCTGTTGAGGTGTATTGCGGAAGTACAACCCAGCAACTCTACCCACAGCGACGGTTTTGTTTTTGATCCTTCGAAGCTCGTGGGAAGTCAATGATTTCGGGATTCTTGGCATTTTTATGATGGATAAAACGGCTAAGTTGAGTTCTCTTCCGATTTTATCCATCATCTTATCCATCATCCCGGCACCGGCTAGCCAGGAATCATCACAAACGAGCAAGAACAATTTTTGTGGGTACAGGATTGTTTTTAAAGGGAAAAAATAACAAAAAACCGAACGGGTGCGAACCGCTCGGTTTTCTAACTTGGCGCCTCTGCCGGGACTCGAACCCAGATCTAACCCTTAGGAGGGGCTTGTTCTATCCAGTTGAACTACAGAGACGCACTGTGCTCAAACTTTCCGTTTTTGCCTCGGAGTGTCTGTCAGGCCCGCAATTGTAGCAAACCGACAATTTTGTTCGAGCAAATTTTGATAGCATGAGCAAGGATGTATAAACAACGGCTGATGACTGACTTCCTATGTTTAGTTTCCGTGACAGCGTCGATCTTTGGCTACGAATCGGTTTCGGCGCTCTGATTCTTCTTGGTTGCTACTTTGTAATGCAACCTTTTCTCACGGCTATTTTGTTGGCGGGCATTCTGGCTGTCGTCAGCTGGCCGTTGTACGAGCGGGCGCTCACGAGCTTCGGCAATCGTTCGACGATAGCGGCGACATTCATGGTGTGCGTCGTGATCGTCACGGTGCTCATTCCGTTGTCGATCATTACGGGCGTTCTCGCGCATCAGATTCCGCAGCTGATTCATTGGGTACGCGACTGGGTGGCCGGCGGTATGAAATTGCCCGATTGGTTAATTGCCATTCCCTACGTCGGAGAAAGCATCAACGAAGCCTTTCACTTAGGTTTTGATCCCGCCGCTCTCGGCGACTTCATTCAAAAGGCTATCGACCCCGTCACCAAGTGGGTGTTGAGTGCCTCAGTCGGCATCGGCAACGGCTTGTTCCAGCTGGCGCTCGTTGCCTTTATTGCATTCTTCTTCTATCGCGACGGCAATTCTCTCGCGCGCCGCGGTCGTCTGTTCCTAAAGCGAGTCTCGGGCGATCTTGCTGATGAATACACCGGCATTTTGGTCAACACGACGCGCTCGGTGGTTTTCGGCGTGCTCGGTACCGCCGTGGGGCAAGGAGTAGTGGCGGCCATCGGCTTTATCATCGCTGATGTTCCGGGTGTTGTGATGCTCAGTTTCGCCGTTTGTGTGCTCTCCGTCGTGCCCGTTGGTCCGCCTCTGGTGTGGGGTTCGGTTGCCATCTGGCTCGCCGCGACCGATCAGATCGGCTGGGCGGTGTTCCTGGTTTTGTGGGGAACGCTTGCGGTGAGTTCGGTGGATAACTTCATCAAACCCATTTTGATCAGCCGCGGTACGGCATTGCCTTTGGCTCTGGTTTTCCTTGGCGTCTTGGGCGGCATCATGAGCTTCGGCATGCTCGGCGTCGTATTGGGGCCCATCTTCCTGTCGGCGGCCATCGCTATGCTGAAGACTTGGCTCAAGCATCCCGTCAAGCGTCTGGTCCCCGTTGCGGTTGTTCCTGGTTCGGAAGTGAAGGCTGCCGCGGAGCCTGAAGAGCAAGTGCAGGTCGAGGAAGACGATTCTTCCGAAGACGATAGAAAGCCTGCCTCGGCCGTGCAGGATACGCCGGACGAAAATCGCCGCTAAAATCCGTCTCGAGTTTTACAGTTTGCGCCCGTCACTTTCGACGGGCGCTCCTTTTCCGATTGTGGTCAAAGTAAGCGCCCACAGGGCCTGATTCCGAGAAATGGCAGTTCGCAAGCGTCCGTCTGATTATCAAGAAAATTCCATTCGCGTCTTAAAGGGGCTGGAGCCCGTCAAAAGCCGTCCGGGCATGTACACCCTGACGGACAATCCGCTTCACATTATTCAGGAAGTGCTTGACAACGCGAGCGACGAAGTGCTCGGTGGGTTCGGCGACACGATCACGCTGACGATGTGTGCCGACGGCAGCGTTGCCGTTGAAGACAACGGCCGCGGCATTCCGGTGGGTATTCATCCCACGGAAGGCATCCCGACGGTGGAACTGGTGTTTACGCAACTGCACGCAGGCGGTAAGTTCGACAAAGCCTCAGGCGGCGCCTATAGCTTTTCGGGCGGTCTGCACGGCGTCGGCGTCTCGGTGACCAACGCCCTGAGTCGGCATTTGAACGTCACGGTCTGGCGCGATGGCAAGCAGTACGACATCGGCTTTGCTGACGGTTTCGTATCAGAACCTCTTACCGAACAACCTTCCAGTCGCGGCAAAAAGTACACGGGTACGCGCGTTCAATGTCTGCCGGATCCCAAGTATTTTGATTCGCCGACGATTCCTGAACAACAGCTCACCGGTCTGTTGCAGAGTAAGGCCGTTTTGCTTCCGCGTTGTACGGTTCGCTATATCAACGAAAAGACGGGTCAGGAACTGTCCTGGCGCTATGACGGAGGCTTGCGAGAATATCTGTTGGCCGAATTCACCGAGCCGCTTCTTTTTGATCCTTTCGAAGCGCAGGGGTGGGCTGAAGAAAACGACGAGACGTTTGCCGTGGACGAGGGTGCCCATTGGGTTGTGTGCTGGAGTGAAACCGGCACACCCGTGCGCGAGAGCTACGTGAATCTGATTCCGACTCCCGCCGGCGGCACGCACGAAGCAGGTCTTCGCGAGGGTTTGTTTCTGGCGCTCAAGTCCTTTATGGACGCGCATGGCTTGATGGCCAAGGGCGTGAAGCTTCTGACCGACGACGTCGCAAGCCGCGCCAGTTTCGTGCTGTCGGCCAAGGTGCTCGATCCCCAGTTCCAGGGCCAGACCAAGGAAAAGCTCACAAGCCGCGATGCCATGCGATTGGTGAGCAATTTCGTTCGGCCGCAGTTCGAGTACTGGCTCAACGATCATATTGAAGAGGGCAAGAAACTTGCCGAACTGGTGATTCGCCAGGCGCAGGCGCGTCAGCGCCGCGCTCAGAAGGTCGAAAAGAAGAAGTCTTCGAGCGTGGCAGTGTTGCCGGGCAAGCTCACCGATTGCGAATCGACTGACATCAGTCGCAACGAAATCTTCCTCGTGGAAGGTGATTCGGCAGGCGGCACGGCCAAGCAGGGACGCGACAAGGAGCATCAGGCGATTCTTCCGTTGCGCGGCAAGGTACTCAATACCTGGGAAGTCGACAGCGATCGTATCTTTGCCAGCCAGGTGATTCACGACATCGCGGTGGCCGTGGGCGTCGATCCGCACAAGCTCGACGACGACACGGATCTCTCGGGGCTTCGTTACGGCAAGGTCTGCATTCTGGCCGACGCCGACGTTGACGGCAGCCACATCCAGGTTCTTCTTTTGACACTCTTTTATCGTCACTTCCCTAAACTGATTTCGGAAGGGCACGTCTTTATCGCTCAGCCGCCGCTTTTCCGCGTTGACGTTCCGAAACAGGGGAAAAAACCGGAAAAGAAAATTTACTGTGCCGATGATCGCGAACTCAAGCGCACCTTGAGTAAACTCGAGAAAGAAGGGCTGCCGCTTGAAAAGCTCAGCATCTCCCGATTCAAAGGTCTGGGTGAAATGAGCGAAAAGCAGCTTGCCGAAGCCGCGTTTCATCCCGACACCCGTCGTCTGCTGCCCGTGACGCTCGGTGGCATCGAAAAGGCGCAGACCGACGCCGTGATGGGATTGCTGATGGGCAAGGGCGAAGCAACCGGGCGCCGCAGCTGGATGGAAATGCACGGTGACGACGTGGAGGTGGATGTCTGAGTAACCAATCGTCGTCGCGGTTGAAATCGCTTTTGAAGGAGAGAGAGTGATGGATTCAAAAGGTATTGCACAAAGCGTGATTGTGGCTGCGGGTCTGATCGGTGGTCTGGGACTTTTGGGCAGTCAGCTTTCCGACGGCATCAACGCTTTTGTCGACCGCGATCGCGTGGTGACTGTCAAGGGGCTTGCAACGGCCTCCGTCATCGCCGACGAGGTGCTCTGGCCGATTTCCTTCCGAGTGCTTGGTAACGATCTGCAGGAGGTCTATCGTCAGGCCGAAGCCCAGACGCAGATTGTCAAGGAGTTTCTCAAGTCGGGTGGCATCAAGCCTGACGAAATCACGGACGCCAGCCCCAAGGTTGATGACGCACAGGCCAATATGTACGGCGAAAACAAGCGCGCGTACCGCTACATTCTGACGCCTTCAGTGACCGTCTCGACGAAGAACGTGGACGCCGTGCTTGCTCTTCAGCGCTCGATGAGCGAGCTGATTGCCAAGGGCGTGACGCCGACCGAAGATTACAGCTTCCGCACAATCTTCAATTACACGAAGTTAAACAGCATCAAGCCCGCGATGATTGAGGCGGCGACGGTCAATGCGCGCGAGGCGGCAGAGAAATTTGCCAAAGACTCCGGTTCGACTTTGGGCAAAATCCGCCGCGCCTCGCAGGGACAGTTCCAGATCTTTGATCGCGACGCCAATACGCGCTGGATAAAGAACGTGCGTGTCGTGACGACTGTTGAGTACTACCTCAAGGACTGATCGAGAATTTCGAGCAAGCTTATGCTCGTTCCGTGTGCTCCTCAAGAGAGCCTTTTCGGCATCATTTATGTCGAAACGGCCCGCTTCCTTTTTGGGTTGCGGGCTTTGCAATTTTTGAGGAGTGGATCATGCATATCGTTTGCCATATGGCCGCGAGCGTCGACGGCCGTCTGCACCCGAGCCGTTGGAGTCCGTTTGCCGAAGATTGTTCGGTGGGCGGCGTCTACGAAGAGGTCGCAAGCCAATACGACTACGTGGGATGGATGATCGGCCGCGTGACAATGGCCGAATACAGCGAGGCCATTACGGAGAGCGAACCCGCAAAATTGCGACCGGCTGAGGCCGCACCCGCGCAAGGCATTAAGGTCGACCCGAAGGGACGCAAGATTTCGGTTGCGTTCGACTTCAAGGGCAAACTTCATTACGGCGAGCCTGTACAGGAAACGGGCGAGCAAATCGTGACTGGTGAGCGACCGCGTCTGCGACGAATACATTGAAGAACTCCGTCAAAGCGGAGTGGGTGTCGTGGCGGTTCCCGTCAACGGCAATGAACTCGTCCTTGCTATGGAGCAACTTGCCAAGGACTACGGCGACGGCGTGTGGATGCTCGAAGGCGGTGCCATCATCAATGCGGCCTTCATGCAGGCGGGACTTGTCGACGAGGTGAGTACGGTTATTTATCCGGCCATTGATGCGACCAAAGAAAGTCCCGCAATTTATGAGGCCGCGCAAGAGGGGGTGTTCCCCGCTAAAAAACTTAGCCTGCGGTTTAAGGAGTCCAAGATCCTTTCGGGCGGCGCTGTTTGGCTTAATTACGAGGTCGTACCGGCGAAGTGAGGTAATACCGCAAGAATTCGGCAGGTTTTGTTCTCTCAAACGGACGCTTTGCCGTGTACGGCGAGGCGTCCGTGTACAATCGAAGAATCATTGACAAGACGAAGAGCCTGAAGACTCTAGGGTGTCTTTGTCTGCACACTTGGGAGAATAGACCAATGAAGAAGTTTTTCACGAGCGTTGCCGTTTGCGCGGCGGCTGCCATTGCACTGACCGGTTGCGGTGACGATAAGGCGAAGGAACCCGCAAAGACGGCTTCGGCTGACACGACGATTACCGTGGGTGCTACCCCGGTTCCCCATGCCGACATTCTCAACTTCATCGCGCCCGAGATGAAAAAACAGGGCGTGACGCTCAAGGTGTTGGAATTCTCCGACTACGTCAAGCCCAATATGGCTTTGGCTGACAAGGAAATTGACGCAAACTTCTTCCAGCATAAGCCCTATCTGGACAGCTTTGCCAAAGAACGCGGCCTGAAGCTTTCTTCGCTCGTTGCCGTACACATCGAGCCGATGGGCGTGTACTCCAAGAAGTTTAAGGACGTCAAGAGTGTTCCCGATGGCGCCAAAATCGCCATTCCGAACGACCCGACCAACGGCGGTCGAGCGTTGCGTGTTCTGGCTGACGCCGGCATCTTTGGTCTGAAGGACGGCGTGGGTGTCAATGGTACTCCCGCTGACATTGTCAACAATGCCAAGAACGTGAAGATTCTTGAAATGGAAGCCGCCGTGTTGCCGCGCACGCTCGATGACGTTGATTACGCTGTCATCAATTCCAACTTTGCTCTGAGCGTGGGTCTCAATCCCACCAAGGATTCGCTTTTTACTGAAGCCAAGGATTCGCCGTACGCCAACATTGTTGCAGTTCGCGCCGATGACAACCGCGAAGTTTTGCAGAAGCTGAAGTCCGCCATTACGTCTCCTGCCGTTCGCGACTTCATTCTTGAGAAGTACAAGGGTTCTGTGGTGCCGGCTTTCTAACAGGTTAAATACAGATCTTTAAAAAATTGAGAGGGAATTCTCTGAATTCCTTATCTCATAGGGCAAAAAGCGAACCTCCCGTTTCCGAATCTCCTTCAGGTGATCGAAAAAACGGGAGGTTTTTTATGCTGTTTTGGGATAGATAACAGCTTGTAAGTGAACTGTAATCAAGCTCTAGTCAACGCCCGTCACAACAGCAGGAGTCACTGGATTCGACTTTTTCTTTTCCGTCGAGCGGTTGCATGGAGCAGTCTGGGGAGATGCCGCACGACTGAAGGTAACTGATACCCCATTCATAGATGCAACTCAGGACCGGTCGAAGACTTCTGCCGAGATCCGTGAGCGAATATTCCACCTTGGGCGGCACCACCGCGTATGCCTTGCGGGAAATCAGACCATCGTGCTCAAGTTCCTTAAGTTGTTGCGAGAGCATCTTGGCATTGGCTTGCGGCACGGCTTTCTGCAACTGAGAGAAACGCTTCGTGCCGTCAAAGAGATTCCAAAGAATGAAGGCCTTGTGCTTGCCGCCGATGAGCGCGAGTGTGGTGCGCACCGGGCAGTGCGCGGGTTCGGAAACGGGGTTGTCTTTGAAGGAGGGCATACGGAATTTCTAACATAGTTACTATTTAGAAAGTATATACCTTAAAGGTACCTTCTTCCCAAAAGAAAGTATTCGATTAGAATCATTCTCACCATGGGAAGGCGAGGCCTTCTTCACCTAAAAGAATTCAATTGCCCACAAGATGCAGAAACTTCACTTTGATGTCACGGGAATGAGCTGCGCGGCTTGCTCGGCGCGCGTGGAAAAAGCCGTTAAGGCGCTCGACGGCTGTTGCAACGTCACGGTCAACCTTCTCAAAAACGACATGACGCTGGAACTCGATGACGCCAAACTCTCGCAGGATGACGTAGTCAAGGCAGTGACAGCGGCCGGTTACGGCGCCAGCCTCCGGGATAACGACTCGAACCCCTCGGGCAAGGTCAAGACTCAAAAGAAAAACAGCCAAGCAGAGGTTCTGCAGCAGGAATTGACGGCCACGCGCAAGCGCCTCTATTGGAGCCTCTTTTTCTGCGCGCTTTTAATGATGATCACGATGCTGCCGATGGTTGGCATCACGTTCTCCTTTTTTGAGGGAGCGAAAAAAGCGCCGGCTTTTGCCTTCACACAGCTCTTGCTGACGTTGCCGGTGCTGGTGCTCAACAAAAACTTTTTCACGCGTGGCTTCAAGGCGCTTGCGGGGCTCGCGCCCAACATGGATTCATTGGTCGCGCTGGGTGCGACTGCCTCAATGTTCTCGGGCATCGTGTCGCTTTACGTGATGTTATATGCGGCGGGCGCCGGTGATTGGAGCACTGTGAGCCACCACGCTCACAATCTCTACTTCGATTCTGCCGCGATGATTCTGACGCTTATCGGTTTGGGCAAGTATTTTGAAGCCCGAGCCAAAGCGAGAACCACGGACGCCGTCTCGCAGCTCGTGAGCCTTGTTCCTGATACCGCGCGTGTGATTCGCAACGGCGAAGAAACGGAGATTGCGGCTGATGACGTTGTTGTAGGCGATGTGCTTGTGATCAAAACCGGTGAGCGCATCGCAGTTGACGCAGTGGTCGTCGATGGCCACGCACAGGTCGACGAATCGGCACTTACAGGCGAAAGTCTGCCGGTGGAAAAAGAAATCGGCAGCAAGATCTCCGCAGCAACGTTGATGCATTCCGGTCATATCCGAGCCAAAGCAACGCGCGTGGGGTCAGATACGACGCTTGCGCAAGTGATTGCTTTAGTCGACGAAGCCACATCGTCCAAAGCGCCGGTGGCCCGTCTGGCCGACAAAATCAGCGGTATCTTTGTCCCTGTCGTGCTTGCGATCGCTTTGGTGACGGCCTTCGTGTGGATTGCACTCGGGGCAAGCGTTGAGTTTGCACTGACACTTGCTGTGAGCGTTCTGGTGATTTCCTGCCCGTGTGCGTTGGGTCTTGCGACGCCCACTGCTGTGATGGTGGGAACAGGCCGTGCGGCTCGTCTTGGTATTCTTTTTAAGTCGGCCGAAGCGCTTGAAAAGTGCAGCGGCATCAATGCCGTGATTCTGGATAAGACCGGAACCGTCACCGAAGGTAGGCCCGTTGTCACCGACATTCGTGTCTTTGCCTCTCATCTGCGCGAGCGGGATCTTTTGAAACTGGCTGCTTCCGTTGAAGTCAAAAGCGAGCATCCCCTGGCTCAGGCGATCGTTCGATGCGCACGTGAAAACGAAACGGGCCTTTTTGAAGCCAAGGACTTCAGTCAGCAGCCGGGAAGCGTTTTCGCAATGATCAACGGCAAGACTTATGCCATTGGTAACCGTACTCTGGTTAAAGACGATGCCTCGATTCTCTCGGAGCTCGAAACTTTGTCCGAAGCGGGCAAGACGGCTCTCGTCGTCTGCGAAGACAACGTGCCGGTAGGGATCGTAGCCTGCGCCGATACGATCAAAAGCGACAGCGCTGAGGCTATCCGCGCCTTTAAGGCGGCGGGGCTCCGTGTGATGATGCTTACGGGAGATAACGAACGTACGGCCAAAGCCATTGCACGAGCCGTCGGAATCGATGAGGTGGTGAGCGAAGTGCTCCCCGCCGACAAGGCCGCTGTTGTCAAACAAACGCAGCAGCAAGGAGTCCGCGTGCTAATGATCGGTGACGGCATCAACGATGCACCCGCGCTTGCGACGGCTGACGTGGGTATGGCGATCGGTGCGGGGACTGATGTGGCGATCGAATGTGCCGACGTGGTACTCGTCAACAGCAAACTGACCGACGCGGTGTCGGCTTATGAACTGTCGGGCGCGGTGCTTCGCAATATCAAGCAGAACCTTTTCTGGGCGTTCTTCTACAACGCTATTGGCATTCCCGTGGCTGCCGGCGTCTTCTTTACGACGCTCGGTTGGTCGCTCAACCCTATGATCGGTGCCGCGGCCATGAGCATGAGCTCTGTGTGTGTGGTCACCAACGCGTTGCGTTTGAGGCGCTTTAAGCCGACGAACAAGAATTCTTTATCATCTTTCTCAACCGTTGCTGCGGCCTACGCAGCTTACCAATTGCCTTTGGAGCAAAGGAGTAAAACCATGCAAAAAGTGATCTTGATCGAAGGCATGCACTGCCCGCACTGTTCAGGCGCCGTAACCAAGGCGCTCACAAAGCTTGCCGGCGTGACGAGTGTCGACGTGAGTCTTGAAAAGAAGTGCGCCGTGATCGAATGCGAAGAAACCGTTACCGACGACGTACTCAAGGCCACGATCACGGATCTCGACTTTGAAGTGAAAGACATCGAAACGAAATAACGGCGTTTTGATTTCCGTAGAAGTGACCTGAACGGACGACGGTCCCTCCAATGGCTGCCGTCCGTTTTTGTAACCAATTCACCTGAGATGGACGAAAGAAAACGCCCCAAATCGCATCGCAATCTGAGGCGTTCAACACACAGAAAGGCTCAAAAAAATTAGCTGGCCCAGGTGAGGTAGCTGTAGATCGAGAAGACGCCCAGAAGAGCGGCTTCGGCCACGATCACTGGAATGAGGGTCTTGAAGAAGTCCGCTTTGAAGTAGTCAAGCGACACAATGAGGCACACGTGCGTGGGCGTGATCATCTGTCCACCGACGCCGAAAACGAGAGCGACGCCAACAAGATCCAGAGAACCCGCAGGAGCCAGGAGTGCCACGATCGGCATGACGATGGCCACATGGCCCTGAGACATGCCGGTCAGAACGCCGATCAGGAAGCTCAGGCCCGCGATGATGACGGGAGTGGGCAGAGGAGCGGCCTTGAAGCTTTCGACGACCTGACCCAGAACGCCCGTAACGTCCAGAAGTTGGATGAAAAAGAGGATGCAGGTGACGTCGCGCAGAAGTTTCCATTCAATGGCGCCGATAAAAATGTCTCTGATCGGAACCGCACGGTTTGTGCCCATCAGCACAAAGACCATGGCCGCCGCTACAACCCCCATGGAAACGGCTGCACCGACACCGCCAAAGACCATCAAAAGGAAGACGGCGGCCACAGGCAGAATCGAGAGCCAAAAGTCCAAGCGATTGCGTTGCAGGTCAAAATCCGGGTCTTCCCCCATGTTTTGGGCGCGCAGGTCTTCGAACTTCATCGGACGCACGAACATCATCCAGCCGATGGCAAACATCAGGGCTGTCACCCAAACAAGGTGAATAATCACGTCGCCCACGCCGACGCCCACAATCGAGCAGGCGAGAATCATCCCAGGAATGATGGGGCTGGAGAATTCAAAGATGTGACGGAACCAGAAGTTAATCGTTGCTTTCTGTTCTGCCGTGATCGTCATCCCCTTGGAAGCGTTGTCGACAATCGGGGCTGAGAAGCGAGCGCCGCCCACGGAGGGCAATAATCCTAGGAAGGCCGGCATCACCGCCATCGTCACCTTGGTGGAGTGAATCAGGTGGTTGAGGTACTGCACCATACCCTTCAGACAGCCGCTCTTGCGAAGTTCGATTTCAAGGCACACCACGAAATAGAGAGCAAAGAGCAGGTCGTATGTGCGCTGCATGGTGAACATTTGCTTGGCGGCTTCACCGAGCAGAGGGATTTCCGGCTTGACGGCGACCCAGATGAGCAGACCGCCTGCCAGAATGGCCGGACCGATTGGAACTTTCTTGCGAAGCGCCACGATGATAAGGAGCATCGCAAGGGCAAGAACGACAAAGATATTCATGTTCAAAAAAGCCCCGAAGGGCACCAAATAGCAACAGTAAAGTCGATTGTACGCCACGCCGGCAGGTTTCCGTACTGAGAGGCATTTCTATAGTGCGGCGCTTTAGTCGCTTATTGTGGGACTGTTAGCTGTATATGGACACAAAAAAGCCCGAGAAGGTTTCAGCTCTCGGGCGTTTGGCAGGACGACTGAATCTTAGAAGCGTGCGCGCTTGGTTGGCACCCCCGTTGCCAGACGCGTGGCGTCAAAGAAATCCTGTGAAAAAACGGGGGCGGCCTTGATGTTCATGGGATCATGAGGCAAACGCTCAGCCGGCTCGAACATGCCGTCAATGTTGACAGGTTCCGTGTCTGTCATCAGACCTTCGGGAACGTGCTTTATCTGTGTGCGGGCAAACGTTTCGACGAAGGAGCCGCGTTTGGCAACGTTCGAAAAAAGTGCCGCCGGCACTTCGCCCAACGCGCTTTCAGCAAAAGTTCGGTCAAAGATGCGAGCATGCGTGTTGGTGCTGAATAATCCCGCCGGAATCGAATGAAGCGACTTGCAACCCATGAAGGCTTCGGAGAAATCCTCGGCCTGAAGGTTGGCTGTAAAAAGCTGGCGGCTAACATGCGTTAATCCACTCAGAGCAAAAACGCCGGTGAAGGTTCTTGCGTAAATAAGCGGAAAAAAAAGTGATTCCGGGACTTCCGTTAGGGCGGTTAGTCCCGCGAAAGTACCCGATAGCGCAACAAGATGTGTATTGTGGGCAAAAAGCGACGACACAAGTTGCGTGAGCTGCCGAGGAGGCTTTGCGGGGTTCCAGATGTGACCTGCCGTGCTTAGCATGCCGGTGGCGTCATCATGCAAAGCAGGAATCGGGGAAATTATGGCCGTTGTCTGTTCGGGCAAAATGATTGTTGCAGCAGGCATCGGGCCGCCGAAGTCAATCTCCAGGCGATGCGTGCCTGGCATCGGGTGATACTCTAGGACAGTACTCGAGATAGGCTCACGATGGTGTTGCGAGGTTTGCCCGTCAAAAGATACCGTTACTTGATTGAGTGACGGGGCAATGGTGTTGCCGGCGGGAATGCGCAGCGTGACAAGACGGTCGCGTTTGCCGACGGTTACTTCTGCGACAAACTTGGTCATGCGAGAGTCTCCTTACCGCGAGGGGTGTTTTCGGTTATTGGCTGAGCTGCAAAGCAGTCGTAGCGGGGCGAATGAGGCGAAGCCACGTAGCTGGTGGGTAGCGCTTTGAGGCTCTTGCAGAAGGCGAACATGCCGTCGGTACTCTTTAAATCGGGAAGCATTGAAACAATGCCGTCGGCAACATCCGTAAGTCGCACGCATCCGGCAAAAGCTTGTTCCAGATTGACGATGGAGGGATTGTTCGCGAAAAGATCTTCCGGAATGCTGCGCAGCTCCCGGCGATCTGCTGCCCAGCCGCAGAAATCGCCCAGCGTTTCGACGGTGCGGGGGTGAAAAGCCGGCAACGCATTATGTACGGCGGTGACGCTTCTGCCCAAACGGAAAGGTCGAACTTCTTCTCCGGCAGTGTGGTGAAGTTTCACGCGATAGATGCCGGGCCGAGGGTAGTTGTGCGACAAGGCGTCGGTGCTATTCCAGTCGATGAGTTCGGCGGAACCGTCGCCCCACTCAACGAATAAGTCTCCTTCGAGTTCAAGGTCGATGGGGTAAAACAACACGATCGGTTCGGACGACAGTGGCGAGGCGTGCCAGTCGAAATCGAAACTCGGATCAGCAAGATTGGCATGAGGGCGAATCCAGCCGGCTTCCTGACGACGACCTTTGTCACACCATGCAAAAAGACGGGGGGCGGCACCAAGCATGAAGCCTTCCAGACATACCGGGAGGTTTTTCTTATCTCCGAAGGGATTGTCGACGTCTCGTAAGAACGGACAATGTGCAAAAGTCTCTTCGCACAGCGAAAGCGTCAGCGCGTGGCGCAGCAGGCCGTAGGGAATGCTTGTGAGCTTGCTTCGGGCAAAAGTGCGCGCGAGACTTTTAATCGATTTGCAGGGCGAAAAAAGCGACACGGGAACGGTCTTAAGCGACACGCCCATGAAGGCTTCGTCGAAAAATGCCAGATTTGGGTTGTTTGCCAGAAAATCAGAACAAAGGAAATTGAGCGGCGCCGAACCGGTTTCCGGATCAGGCGCAAAAAGCGGTGGCAGAGTGTCGGAAGGTTCGGGGCGTCCTTCGGGGTCGGTTTCCCCCATCGTGAGGGTGGGCAGCGCAGTTGAGACGCTTACCGTCTGGTAAGGCAGTCTTTTAAGCGGCATAAAACCCGAGGGAGTCGTCACCGTCACGGTCCGCTTGCCGTCTTCAGCGTATCGGTGCGTACAGGAACTCGTGGCGAGAATATCTTCGCCGGATACCATGCCAGCGACCGAATCCGACGACATGGCCACATCGGCGACCGAGATGTCGCCGTCGCCCCAGTCGATACGAATGTCTCCGATGTGTTCTGCAGCAAATTGCGGCACGGCGAAGAATTCGATTGTGATCACCTCATCTTTGGGACAAATGACGGTGAAGACAAAGGGTTGAGGCGAAGGGATGCGGGAAGCGGACATCGTTTTGTTCTAAGGAATAACGCGCTGAATTGTACCGCAGCGGCTGTTCGGACAATGACAAACGCTGCGGTGGAGGTGATTACGGGCGTTTTTCGGGTGGGAGACTTTCCAAAAGTGCGTTGACGATTGTGCGGACGTTCTGAAGACGCGTAACTGCGTTTTCGCTGTTGACCGTCATCTTGAGCCGCGTCAAACTTCCGGGCAGTACTCGGAGATCGCGGCGTTTTTGCAGTAGTGCAAACATCACGGCCGGGTCAAACATCGTTTTTTGAGCAAACGTAAAGACAATAGCTTGTTCGGCTGCGTCAATCTTGCGAATGCCGATGGCCGCGCATTCGATACGCAGACGATGCACGGCAAGAAGCGTCTTGGCTGCGGGAACAGGACTGCCGAAACGGTCGGTGAGGTCATCGGTGCATTCACCGAGTTCTTCGAGCGTTTGAGCTGCAGCGAGCCGTTTATAAAGAGACAGGCGTGTACCGACATCCGGTACATAATCGTCGGGCAGAAGTGCGGGCAGATGCAGGTTAATTTCCGTGAGAGTCTCAAAAGGCGAGTCAAAGGTCGGCTCTTCACCGCGACGAAGCGAATCCACTGCGCGCTTTAACATCTGCGTGTAGAGTTCAAAGCCCACCTGGGCCATTTCTCCCGATTGTTCGTCGCCGAGAACTTCGCCCGCACCGCGAATTTCGAGGTCGTGCATGGAAAGATAAAAACCGCTGCCGAGTTCCTCAAGGTTCTGAATGGCCTCCAGGCGACGTTCCGCATTCTTGGTGATGGCGCCTTCGTCGGGGATGAGCAGATACGCATAGGCCTGATGGTGGCTGCGTCCTACTCGGCCCCGAAGCTGATGCAACTGCGCCAGGCCGAACTTATCGGCACGGTGCATGATGATGGTATTGGCAATCGGAATGTCAATGCCTGTTTCGATGATGGTTGTGCAGACAAGGACATTGAATTCACGCCGGTAGAACTCGCGCATGACGCGTTCAAGCTCTCGCTCGCTCATCTGGCCGTGGGCAATACCGATGCGTGCTTCCGGTATCAGCTCGGCGAGCATCTCGGCGCGGGCCTGAATGGTATCCACGTCGTTGTGAAGGAAATAGACCTGACCGCCGCGCTTGAGCTCGCGGATGACGGCCTCCCGAATCAAAGCTTTGGATTCGCGGCGCACGAAGGTCTTGATTGCCAGACGTTTTTGCGGTGCCGTGGCAATGACGGAAAAGTCGCGTATACCCTCCAAACTCATTGCGAGCGTTCTCGGAATCGGTGTGGCGGTGAGCGTGAGTACGTCAACTTCGGCGCGCAGACTCTTTAGGCGTTCCTTTTGTCGAACACCGAAACGATGTTCTTCGTCAATCACGACGAGCCCGAGACGCTTGAATCTGACCGATTCGCTCAAAAGCTTGTGCGTGCCGATGACGATGTCGACCGTACCGCTTTCGAGCCCCTCGATTGTTTGAGCGGTCTGTTTGCTGGTGCGAAAGCGCGATAGTTCGGCGACTTTCACGGGCCACGCGGCAAAGCGGTCCTTAAACGTTTGGGCGTGTTGCTCTGCCAAAAGGGTTGTGGGACACAGGACGGCGACCTGCTTGCCGTTCATGACGGCAATGAAAGCCGCACGCAACGCCACCTCGGTTTTGCCGAAACCCACGTCGCCGCAAACAAGGCGATCCATGGGACGGCCCGAGTGCATATCGGAAATGACAGCCGCAATGGCCGCGGCCTGATCGGGCGTTTCTTCAAAAGCAAAACCTTCGCAGAATGCCTGATAATCCGACGATTCTGTTTCAAATGCAAAGCCCTGCTTGGCTTCGCGCATGGCGTAAAGGTGTAGGAGTTCGGCTGCGGTGTCTCGCACTTTTTGCGCGGCCTTTTTGCGTGCCTTTTCCCAGTCGCCGCGTCCGAGATTGTTGAGTGGCGCGTGCTCGCTGTCGGCTCCCGTGTAGCGACTGATGAGGTTGAGCTGTGAGACCGGCACGAAAAGTTTGGCGTCGTTTGCATAATCGATGCGAACGAATTCGGCGGGACCTTCTTCGGTGGAAATGGTTTCCAGACCGTGATAACGGCCTACGCCGTGGGCGGCGTGCACGACAGGGTCTCCTTCCCGCAGTTCGCTTACGTCGCGGATGATGGCTTCGACGTTGGTTGTGCGATTGTGGCCGCGGCGACGGATAATCGCTTTGGTGTTGTAGAGTTCGGACTCGGTAATGATGACCAAGCCGGGTTCTTCAAGCACGAAGCCGCCCGAAAGGGGCCCTACGGCAATGGCAAGCGGCTCTGAGCCATTGACAAACGCGGCAAACGATTCGACGAGCTCGGGTTCGCGCACGCCGTCGCGCAGAAGTTCCTGCAAGCGCGCAGCACGGCCCGAACCGGTTGCTACGATCAAAATGCGCTTTTTTTCAATGCGGCATTTTGCGACGAAGTCCTTGAGTTTGGCAGCAGGGTCTTTGGCTGAGCGCTCAATCGTGAGTGACGTGTCAATTCCCGTTTCGGGGGCCTTCAGAGAAATGCGACCGAAGGGGGCGATAGCGTCGAAAAAGCTGTCGGCTTTGTCAAAGAGTTTTTCAGGGGGTAAAGCAGGTCGTTGTGCGTCGTGCGAGAGAAACTTGTAACGCTCCTGCGTCTGACGCATGAAGGAGTCGATAGCGTCTCGTGTCTCACCTAACGTGATGAAAAGCGCATTGTCCGGAAGATAATCGGCAAGCGTTCCGGTTGACTCAAAAAAGAGGGGTAGATAGTACTCTATGCCAGGGGAACAAATTCCCGAACCCACGTCCACGTAAACCGGGCATTTGTTCGGGTCGCCAGGGAAAGCGGCGCGCCAGGCGGCACGGAACCGATTGCGGGATTCTTCGTCAAAGGCAAATTCGTGACCGGGCAAAATACGCACGCGATCAACGCTGCCGGTGCTTCGTTGCGATTCGGGATCGAAACGGCGGATTGCGTCGATTTCATCGTCAAAAAGGTCGAGCCGCAACGGAGTGGCGGCCCCCATCGGAAAGATGTCCACGATGCCGCCTCGAACCGCAAATTCGCCGGGTGCCATTGTTTGCTCGACGCGTCCGTAGCCTGCGGCAACGAGGGAGGCCTCCAACTTACCGATGCTTATGGTTTGACCTTTGCGAAAGAAAAACGTATTGCCGGCAACATAAGACTTTGGCGCAAAGCGTTGCGCGGCGGTGCTAGCTGCCGCAATCAACACATCGGGCCGGGCCTGCAGATCGTCGCTCGTAAGGTTATAAAGGGTTTCCAGGCGTTCGCTTACCAGGTCTGCGTGCGGACTCATGGTATCGTAGGGAAGAGTTTCCCAGTCGGGAAGGCTCGAAACTTTGAGCGAGGGATCGAGCCAGGCGATTTCCTGATTGAGCCGCGCGACGTCAAACGCGTTGGCGCAGATCAAAACCGCCATGCGCTTTTGGCTGCGGGCCAGTTCAATGAGCGCCGTGAGAGCCGCCGAGCGATTACCGCCGTTTACCGTTGAATTTTTTAGGCGCCGAGCGGCTGCGGCCAACTGCGTATCGTTAAGAGAAGAGGCGAGAACGGACAAGACGTCAGACATCGGATAAGCAAAAGAAAGGTACCGTCAATGTGCGCAATTGTACGGTAGACCGCAGTTGTCTCCGTAGTGGGCCGTTGGCCTCAGAGTGTCTTTTGTCCGACGAGCTTTTGCAAGTGAGGCGGTAACTTTCCGGTGTTTTCAATGATGTCGGCAAAGGCGGCGTCGGCGCTCTCGGCTTCATCCGTGCGCATTGCTTCTTCCACGCAGCACAAAGCCGACTCGATTTTCAGTGCTTCGTCCTGAGAGACGGTGCGCAGAATTGTGCCGCGGAAAACCAGAACCAGATCGCCGACCTCGGGCATTTTATCGGCAAAGGAAGCATTGGCGATCTCCGTGCGTCCGGGCCGCGTCACGACCACGTCGCAGTCGTTGCGAACTTCCAGAACGCGCATGGGAACGGCGATGCACATCTTGTGGTCTCCTTATTGGAATTTGGGAAAGAAGCGAATGTCGCCTTCGCGTGGCGCTTCTTTTTCGGAAGGGCGCTGTGTTTCGTAGTCGCGTTTGTTGAGCGAAGCGTCACCCAGAGGCGCCACTGTTTCGCCCTCGGATCGACGAACAACCTCGTAGCCCCAACCGGTCAGCACATCTTTGGCTATCTCGACAGCCCGCGCAAGCGCCGATTCGCAGGCGGGTGTCAATGACCCACCGTAGTCCTGCAGGATTTCCGGCTGAATGGCGACCACGGCGATGCGTTCCGGTGCGTGGCCCTGCAGTTCGGCAAGTGCCAGCACTTCGTTCATGCCTGTTTGATGCGGCGAAATTTTGGTGGCCGACCAGAACTTAACCTCGTCGTTTGTAAGGAGCTTGAGTGTGCCCGGTTTTTCCTGTAGGTCAGCACAGTCAAAAAGAAGCAGGTCTTTGGTGGAGCCGATCAGTTCCAGGAGGTACATGCCGAGCGTGCCGCCGTCGGCGACCTTTGTCTTTTCAGGGAGTTTGTAGCGGGCGTTGAACGCTTCGACGGCGCGAACGCCGAAGCCTTCATCGGCCCAAAGAATGTTTCCGACACCTAAAACGAGCACGTCGATCGGTTCAAAAAGATCAAATCCGGGAACAGTTTGCATGAGAAGAACCTGACAAATTAGGATGAAATCGTCTGTTGCACGGGACTTAACAATTTTGCGCGAAAGCAGCGTCTTATTCTTCAGTCGTTCGTCGAAAACAGAGTACTTCAGCCGACCTACACCGCGCATAAAAAACACGGACCGCAGTCGCCTGCAGTCCGTCGGATGCGGCAGCCCCGTAGGGCTGCACGGGTTGAGTTGCGGTCAGTGTTCTTCGCTGCCGTGCTTGAACATTCTCAAGCCGCTCGTCATTGAGCTGATGGTGGTGGCGCCGCCCATGACGTCTTCGCGGAAGCTCATGTAGATGTGAGCAATCGAGAAGAGGATGAAGATGTACATGAACGCGTGGTGCGTGGTGCGAACGGCCTGGCTGTCGCCAAAGAGCACGAACACCCACTCGAACCAGGCGTACCAGCCGGCGTCGGCGCCCCAGGCCTGAGCGTAGAGCGCGAGCCCCGTAATGATGATCACGATGCTGCCCAGAGTGAACATGAAGAACATGGCGCACTGAGCAAGCGGGTTGTGACCGGCGTACTCGGGGGAGGTTTTTCTCAGGAACAGGTAGTACTTGACCTGCTCAAAGAGCATCTTCCACCACTTCAGGCTCCAAAGCGGCGGCACGAGGATCATGCGCGAGTATTTGTTGCCGACGATGCCCCAGTACAGTCGCCAGATAAAGATGACCGTAAAGATCATGCCGGCAGCAAAGTGCGCAAGCCGAATGTATGCGAAGTCATACGTCGCCCAGGTGTCGCCGAGGTTTGCCACCAGAGGAGCTCCGATGAGAAAACCCGTGACGATCATCACCGCCATGCACACGGCCATCGCCCAGTGCCAGATTCGCACGGGCGCTTCCCACACGTACAGCGGGTGCGTTCCTGCCGAAACGTCAACTTCATAGGTGACGGGATCGATTTTCATAAACGTACCTTCAATCTGTTGGTCCGACGGGCGGCAAACAGCGTCTGCCGCTCGTTCGGACTTGACACGACAATGTTCGCGTTAACGAACCTTGACGCTCACGAGCTCTTGGCCCTTGTTGTCCAACACATGCGTGGCGCACGCGAGGCACGGGTCAAACGAGTGGATCGTGCGGATGATTTCAAGCGGCTCTTCGGGCTTGGCAAGTTTGGTGCCGATAAGCGAAGCTTCAAAGGCGCCATGGTTGCCTTCCGTATCGCGCGGGCTGGCGTTCCACGTCGTCGGAACGACAGCTTGCCAGTTGGCGATCTTGCCGTTGTCGATGACGCAGTAGTGAGCCAGCGCGCCACGGGGAGCCTCGCAGGCGCCCACGCCCTTGCACTGTTTGGGCCAAGTCTTGGGTTCCCAGAACTCCATGTTGGCGGCAGCTTCGTCGCCGGCGCGGATGTTGGCGATCAGATCGTCGACGTACTTCACCATCATGTCGGCCATGAAGCTTGCTTCGAGCGCGCGGGCGGCGTGGCGGCCGAGCGTCGAGAACATGGCTTCGAGCGGAAGGTTGAGTTCCTTCAAAGTGGCCAGAGCCGGATCCTTGTACTGCGGCATGTTCTTGACAACGCCCATGACGACGCGGGCAAGCGGGCCGACTTCCATCATGTGGCCCTTCCAGCGCGGGCTCTTCACCCACGTGTACTTGCCGTTCTGGGAAATCCAGTTGTACTTCTGCGGCGTGCCGTCGGAGTCCGGTGCAAAGCCGAAGGCATGGTCGGTGACGCCGTCCCAAGGATGCAGCCCCTTCTTGTCGCCCGGGTACTTGTACCACGAGTGATCGACGAATTCCTGGATTTCGTCCGGGTTGCGCAGGTCAACCGGATGCACTTCGTTTAACTTGCCGTCAATGATGGCGCCCATGGGCATCATCAAGCTCTTTTCGCTCCATTCATTCGGAATTTCAGGGAAGTCGCCGTAGCAGAGCAGGTTCTTGGAGCTGATGCCGCTGCCGATCTTGAACCATTCCGGATACATGCTTGCGATGGCTTTGACGTCGGGGATATAGACGTTATTGACAATGTCAACGCAGGCTTTGGCGATGTCGCGCATGTAATTCATGCTGACTTCATTGACCATGACGCCCGCGGCACCCGTATCGTGCATGTTGATCGGGCAGGCAACGCCGCCCACGAGATAGTTCGGATGCGGGTTTTTGCCGCCCAGGATTGTGTGGATCTTGATGATTTCCTTGTGGAAGTCGAGCACTTCAAGGTAGTGCGCGACGGCAAGGAGGTTGACGGCCGGCGGCAGCTTCATGGCCGGGTGTCCCCAGTAGCCGTTCTTGAAGATGGAGAGCTGGCCGCTTTCGACGAATTTCTTCAGACGCGCCTGTACGTCACGGAAGTAGCCTGCGGTCGCTAGATGGTGATGCGGGCTGATCTTCTGCTGAATTTCGCTCGTTTCGCGCGGATCGGCCGAAAGAGCGCTCACCACGTCGACCCAGTCCAGAGCCGAGAGCTGATAGAAGTGCACCAGATGGTCCTGTACGTACAGGGTGGCATTCATCAGGTTGCGGATGATGTTGGCGTTCTTCGGGATCTTGATGCCGATGGCGTCTTCGACGGCGCGCACGGCTGCAAGCGCGTGAATGCCGGTGCAGACGCCGCAGATGCGTTCGACGAACGCCCAGGCGTCGCGCGGATCGCGCCCCTTGAGAATCACTTCGAGACCGCGCCACATCGTGCCGGTGCTCATCGCGTCGGTGATGACGCCGTTGGCGTCGATTTCTGCCTGCACGCGCAGATGACCTTCGATGCGGGTGACGGGGTCAACGACAACGCGGCGGGTGTTCTGGCTGTTGCTCATTCTTTACCTCCGATGTCCTTGTTGGTCTTGGCGCGGGCTTGGGCAACCGCGCTCATGGCTGCGTGCGCTGCGGCGGCCACGCCGACGACGGCAACGGTGGCGATGCCGACCTTGTCGACCGTGGCTTCGACGCCACCCCAGCCCGGAGGCAGGATGTCGGGTTCGTGGTTGTAGAAGCTGCCCTTGTCAAAGAAGTTGTTTTCCGAGCAGCCGATGCAGCCGTGGCCGGACTTGACGGGCCAGGACAGACCTTCGTTCCATTCGACCGTCGAGCAGGCGTTATAGGTGGTCGGGCCCTTGCAGCCGACTTTGTAGAGGCAGTAGCCAAGCTTGGCGCCTTCATCGTCGAATTTTTCAACGAACTGACCGGCGTCGAAGTGAGCACGGCGATAGCACTTGTCGTGAATGCGCTGACCGTAGAACATCTTCGGTCGCCCGAGGCGATCCAGAGGCGGCAGACGGTCGTAGGTGAGGATGTAGGTGATGACGGCGGTCATCACTTCGGGAATCGGCGGGCAACCCGGCACGAGGACGACGGGCTTGTCGGTGATCACCTCGGTGATCGGTACCGACTTGGTGGGATTGGGCTTGGCAGCCTGCACGCAGCCCCAGGCGGCGCAGGAACCCCAGCCGATGACGGCTTTGGCGTTGTGGCAGACGTGCTTGATCTTGTTCAAGAACGTCTCGCCGCCCGGAATGCAGAACACGCCGTTCTCGCCAAGCGGGATGTTGCCTTCCACGGCAACGATGTAGTTGCCCTTGTACTTTTCGATGGTGTCGGCCAGGGCGCTTTCTGCCTGGTGGCCGGCGGCGGCCATGATCGTGTCGTCGTAGTCGAGACTGATCAGATCCATCACCATGTTGGCGGCGATGGGGTTATAGCTGCGGATGAACGATTCCGTGCAGCAGGTGCATTCAAGACCGTGCAGCCAAACGACCGGCGTGCGGGGTTTGGTTTTCATGGCCTGAGCGATTTCCTGTGCGCCGGCGCTTCCGAGCCCGAGGCTTGCGGCCGTGAGCGAGCAGAATTGCAAGAAGCTTCTGCGGCTGATGCCTTGGCGTCGCAACGCTTCATATTGCGTTTCAAACATAGGCTTTCTCCTTTCGGTGAAGGGGCGATTCAATTTTTATTCGAATCTGTACCGAGAGTCGCAAATGGTTTATGTGAACAAAAAAACTCCCTTGCGGCTTTGAAAAGATGCTATCGAGGCACTTTGAGAAAACCTATACGCCGAAAGTACTTTTTATTATCCCGCAGGCTTACTTACCCTCCAAGGACTTGGTTTGGTAACAGGTCGAACGCTGGCGGTCTAGCCCGAAAGGTGGATAGAGAAATACAAGATTTGAAGCAAACGACTATGTCTAAAGACGTAGAAAGGCCGGTGTTCGAGCTATTTGTAATGTAAAAAAGGCGCCCGCATCCGAAAAAGACAGGCGCCTGAGGAAAGATTCCTTAAGAAGAAATTATTTTCCTTTTGCTTTCGTGTCCGAAAGATCGCTGATCTTGGCGTTTTTGATCAGATCATCGATATAAGTCTGCACGCGCTGCTGATTGAGAAGTTGACGAAGCGCGTGGCTTTCGGCTTGATAGTTGACGAAGCGCTGGGCAGGACGAACGCCTTCGAGCTTGACAATATGCCAGCCCAGCTGCGTCTTGATGGGCTTTTTGGCGATTTGTCCGGGCTTGAGATTTTTGAAGCTTTCGGCAAATTCCTTGTCAAACATGTTGGGCGAAGTCCAGTCAATCAGGCCGCCCATGGCGCGGTTCTGAGCCGTATCCTTGGAGCTTTCTCGGGCGATGCGGTCAAAGTCGCCGCCCTTCTTAACGCGCGCCAACAGATCCTTGGCGGTCGTTTCGTCTTCAACGAGGATGTGACGCACCGATACTTCAGTTTTGCCCCAGCGCTTCTGTTCCTTTTCAAAGAGAGCTTTGACTTCTTCTTCCTTGACAGGATTCTTGGCGAGCCAGTCGTTGATGACCGTGCTCATCAGAATGTTTTTGGTGGCGTTGTCAATCATGCGGCGAACGTCATCACGCTCGGAAATCTTGGCCTTACGGGCTTCCTGCAAAAGCAGCATATCGCGGGTGAGCAGATGACGCACTTGCGTCTCGAGCTGAGGCGTGCGTTCCTGACCGCGGGAGGTATAGACACGGATGAGTTCTTCCTGCTGAGCCTTAGTGATCGTCTGGCCGTTGACAGTGAAGCTGGATGTGGCGGCCATGGCGCCGGCGGCAGCCATGACGGCGGCGCATCCGAAGGCAATGTGTTTGAGAGCCATAAAAGAATTTTCCTTCACGGAGTTAGATTCGATGAGCAAAAAAGTTTCGGTCATTCTGGCATCGAGGGAACATGCTTTGCGATCCAGAAACCCATGCCAATTGTAAAAATCAGTGTCAAGCCCATCAGCCCGAAAAGCTTGAAGTTGACCCATGTGTCCGTCGAACAGGTGTAGGCCACGACGAGGTTGATGACGCCGACGGTCGCGAAAAAGGCAATCCAAGCCTTTTGAAGTGTGTTCCAGGCCGTATCCGGCATTTTGATTTCGGCGTTGGAAAGTAGCTTTCGGATGTAGTTGCGCCCGGTGCACTGGGCAAAAAGAAGAATGCCGCCGAAGATCCAATAAAGAATGCTCGGCTTCCACTTGATGAACATTTCGTTTTGCAGCCAGATGGTGAGCGAACCGAAGACAACGATCACGGCAAGTGAGATCCATAGCATCGGTTCCGGCTTTTTGCCGCGGGCAAAAACGATGGCGATTTGCACGAAGGTCGATACGATGGCCACCAGCGTGGCGAGCATCACTGGAGCGTGTTCCGGACCGGTGCCTCCGGTGATCAGGGTGAGAATATCGGCGGCAGTCTGCGGGTCGGATTCTCCGAATTTGAACGCACCGAAAAAGAGAATGATGGGAAATAGGTCGAAAAATAATTTCACGGCGATGTTTTTCTTGAGTCGTAAAAGAAGCGACAGGGCTTGAGCTTGCCGCGTTTTGATTCGGCGGCCATTATAAAGTCGATAGAAGGTAGCTTCGTACCGTGGACATCTCGGGACGGATTGCGTTACATTTCCGAACTCTTGCGGCACTCTGACAGGCTTCCATGTGATGCGGGGCGTTATAGATTTACGGCTATTGTGCAGGATTCGGTGTGCCATATGGCCCGAATCTGCGGACTACCGCACGCTTGTTTGAGTGCTCAGATGGGATTTCCTGTATATGAATCAAGGACTTAAATACGTACTTATGACTTCAGCAGCAGTCACCGCCATGTCGGCTTCTGCCGCGGCATTAAAGCCCGTGCACACGGTCGAAGGCATCAAAAGCTATGAACTCGACAATGGTTTGCAAATTGTTCTTTTTGCAGATCAAAGCAAACCCACGGCTACGGTCAACACGACTTATCTCGTAGGCAGCCGTATGGAAAACTACGGCGAAACAGGTATGGCGCATTTGCTTGAACATCTGATGTTCAAGGGCAGCAAGAACTACCCCGATCCCACCAAGGAGTTCACACGCCGCGGCTTTCGCATGAACGGCACAACGTGGCTTGATCGCACGAATTACTTCGTGAGCTTTACCGCAAGCGACGACAATATGAAGTGGGCGCTGGGCTGGAGTGCCGACGCGATGACCAATTCCTTCATTGCCAAGAAGGATCTTGATACCGAAATGACCGTTGTGCGTAACGAGTATGAAATGGGGGAAAACAAGCCTATTTCCGTGATGCTCAAACGCATGCAGTCGGTGCTCTATGATTGGCACGCATACGGGCGCAGCACAATCGGTGCACGTAGCGACATTGAAAACGTGCCCATCGAAAATCTGCAGGCCTTTTACCGCAAGTGGTATCAGCCCGACAATGCCGTGCTGACCGTCTCGGGCAAGTTCGACGAAGCCAAGGTGCTTGAATGGATTCAGGAAACGTTCGGCAAGATCAAGCGTCCGGAGCGCGTATTGCCCAAGGCTTGGACGATTGAGCCCGTCGCCGACGGTCCGCGTACCTTCGAAATCCGCCGACCGGGCGAAACGCAGCTTGTCGCAGTTGGATACCGCGTGCCCTCGGCTTTGGCCGAAGACACCAATGCGGTGGAAACCGCCACCGACATTCTGGCCGACTCTCCGCGCGGACGTCTTTATAAGGCGCTTGTGGAAACCGGCATGGCCACGCAGGTTTTCGGCTGGCCTATGTCCACGCGCGATCCGGGCTTCGTGATGTTTGGCGCGATGGTTAAGAAGGGTGACGACATTGAGTCCGTGAAGAACAAGCTCATTGAAACCATCGAGCTTTCCTTTGCCAAGAAGCCTGCTACCGACGAAGAAGTCGGCACGAGTCTTGCGGAAGCTGCTGTGGATTACGATCGTGCGCTTTCTGATCCTGAAGGCTTTGCCGTGGATCTCTCGGACTATATCGCCTTGGGTGACTGGCGTTTGTTTTTTGCCGATCGCGATGCGACTGCCAAGGTGACGCCTGATGCCGTCAACACGGCTGCGGCTACCTATTTTGTTCGAGACAACCGCGTGGTCGGTCTCTTTATTCCGGATGATCATCCCAAGCGTGCGCCCTATATGACCACGCCCGACGTCAAAGACGTGATCGCCAAGGCAACTTTCAAGGAAGAGGGAGATCAGGCCGAAGCCTTTGACGCGAGTCAAGACAACATTGACGCTCGTACAGAACGTTTGCGCATCGGCGGCGTTGAAGTGGCGCTGCTGCCCAAAAAAACGCGCGGCCGCACCGTGACCGTTCTCTCGAATTTCCAGTGGGGTAATCTTGAAAGCAATCGCGGCAAGGCGGCACTTAATTCGATGGTTCTGCCGATGCTCTCTCGCGGTGCCGAAGGAATGGATCGTAAGGCCATTGCCGACGCCTGTACCGAACTCAAAGTTCAGGGCGACGTAATGGGATACACCACGACGGCCGACAACCTTGTGGCGACCATTGAACTCTTCGGCAAGCTTTTTGAAAAGAGCACGTTCCCGACCAAGGAAGTCAATCAGCTCGTCAAGCAAATGACAACCATGATGGAAGCCAAGAGTGATGATCCGGTCTATATGGCTCGTGAAGCGTTGAAGAAGCACTTCCAGACTTACCCGGCGGGTGATCCGCGCAACACGGTGCTCAATGAAGACCTGATTAAGGGACTCAAGTCGCTTACTCGTGAAGAACTCTACGACTGGTACAAGACGGCTGTGAGTGCTGAACACGGTGCAATTGCCATCGTCGGTGAATTCGATCCGGCCGCCGTCAAGGCCGCTCTTGAAAAGCTATACGGCAACGCTAAGAAGGTTGACGCGAAGTATGCCTATGAGCGTTACTTCGGCGAATATAAGCCTGTGGCTGCCGAACGCATCGTGATCGACGCTCCGAGCAAGGAAAACGCAGTGATTGTGGCACGCGTTGATTTTGCAGCAAGTGTCAACGATGAGGATGCAGCTGCGCTTGTCGTGGCTGACTGGATTCTGGGCGGCGGTACGGGGCTTTCCAATCGCCTCGTTGATCGTCTGCGTCAGAAAGAAGGTTTGTCATACGGCGTCGGCTCGCACGTGAAGCTGCCGCAGTTCGGCAATCGCTCGAGCTGGATGATGTCCGCAATCGTCGCGCCGCAGAATTTGCCCAAGGCAGAAGCCTGCGCTAAGGAAGAAATCGAGCGTGCGGTCAAGGAAGGCTTCACTGACCAGGAAGTGAAGGAAGCCATCAAGGGCATTTTGGATTCTCGTGCTGTCAACCGTGCACAGGACGACTACCTTGCTCAGAGCTGGCTACAGTTTATGGAAGCGGGCAAGACGTTTGCTTTCAGCAAGCAGTTTGAAGAACGAATCGCCGCCGTGACGGTCGACTCCGTCAATGCCGCTTTGCGCCGCATGGTGGTGCCGGAAAATGTGACCTGGATTCTTTCGGGTGATCTGGCAAAGGCCGGAATCAAGAAGTAATCCGCTCTAAAATCTGGCTCAACCAGAAGGCAGCGTCAACTCATCGGTAGTAGGCGCTGCTTTTTTCTATCGCTGTTCGCGTAGAAAACCTTCGCCTTCAGGCGTGAGCTCAATGCCGGCGGCCTTGATGCTCGCAGCGATCTCTCGCGTACATTCGAAAACAGCAGGATCGATTCGTCCGGCAGCCTTGGGCCAGAAGACATAGAAGGGAATGGTCAGCGGCTCTTTGAGATCGATCAGTTTGCAGTCGTTGGATACGCTTTTTGCTGCCAGTCGGTCAGTGAAATGCACTCCGACGTTGCGCTTGACGAAACGAAGGGCCACCTGCGTGGACGATACTTCGGCAGCAATGCGAGCTTGAGTTGGCATGAGACGTCTGGCGTGTTCCTGTTCGAGTGTGTCTTTGGAAAGAATCACGAATTCGGCATCTCGGCAATCTTCCTGACCGACGGCGTCGAGCTGCGCGATCGGGTGTTGACGGCTTGCCACCAGACAAAAAGGAAGGTGAGCAAGCGCCGTTTTTTCCAGATCGTCGTGACTGCTCAGAAGCGTGCCGAAACCGACGTCAAACGGGTGTGAGTATTTGGAGTAGTGGATGTCGCGGCTGGCATGTACGTCCATCGTCACTCGCAAGGTTTCCTCATGGCGCTTCATGATGGTGACCACGGCCGGAATGATCACGTCGGAGCAGTGGCGAGCGAGTACCGCAATGCGAAGTATCTTTTTTCGATCACGCTGTCTGGAATACTCTTCCAATCGTTGCCAAGCTCGCATTGACTCCATGGCAACTCTGTAAAAATCGGCACCTTCTTCGGTAAGGGTCAATGCCTTGCCTGATCGATCAAAAAGCGTAAACCCGAGCCGTTCTTCAAGTTGAGAAATAACGCGGCTTGCGGCTGAGGCCGACAGTGCGATTTTGTCGGCGGCTGCAAGCAAACTTCCCGATTCGACGACGGCGCAGAAGAGGCGGACGGATTTCGATTTGAGTTCCATGTGGGCGATATGAAAAAAAGGAGCGGGTCTGAGCTGCTTTCAGGGCGACCGAAAACGAGTCGTGTGCAATTAGGCGACACACGATAAAACTATCATCCGATAATAGGGGATCGTCTACGATTGTCGAAGATAATACCCTGGGACGGTTGACTTGAGGTTGGAAAGCCTTCAGAAAGAAGAAAGGGGCGCATATAGCACCCCTCGGATCTGTTGCATTTTGCAATGCTTGTTAGTGGCAAAAGCTCGTTTCCTAACGATATTGCCCGGCAAGTTTAGCCTGCTCCTAGCGTCACGTCAATGATCAGAGTAGCAACAAGCGGAGTTTGATATGTCTTCAAAGATGCGTTATCGCCTTGCACTGGATTTAGGAACAACGTCGATTGGTTGGGCCATGCTCAGGCTTGACCAACAAGACCGGCCGTGCGCTGTTATCAGGGCTGGTGTGCGAATTTTTAATGATAGAAGAGTTCCGAAGACGGGGGAGGCTCTGGCAGTACAACGACGCTTGGCGCGGCAGCAACGCCGGACGCGTGATCGCAGTCTTAGGCGCAAGAACAAACTGATCAATATGTTGGTTCGGTTTGGCTTTTTTCCTGAAAATCTGGCAGAGCGGAAATCGCTTGAGAGACTGAATCCGTATGAATTGAGAGCAAAGGGGCTGGAGCATCAACTCAAGCCGGAAGAATTTGCCAGAGCTTTGTTTCACCTGGCACAGCGTCGTGGATTTAAATCTAATCGAAAAACGGACAGAGGCGATGCTGAGTCCGGTGTTATGAAAACAGCGATTGTAGAAACCAAACAAGAAATTGAAACCCTGGGTTGTCGCACAATCGGCGAGTACCTCTACAAGCGATTGCAGGCCGGGTTAGGAACAAGGGCGCGTCTTCGAGACAAGCCCAAGGTGAAAGGAGGTGCGACGAAGTCATACGACCTGTATCTGGAAAGAAGCCAGGTAGAGACGGAATTTGATGCACTTTGGGATGTTCAGAGTCGTTTTGCTCCAGAGCTTTTTACGCAGGAAAAACGTGAGGCCTTAAGGGATACCATTTTCCATCAACGAGATCTGCGCCCTGTGAAGCCGGGGCGCTGTACTTTGTTCCCTGAGGAAGAGCGAGCACCTCTGGCTTTACCCTCTCAGCAAAGATTCCGGATCTGCCAGGAGGTAAATAATCTGCGCAAAATCGATGAGCATTTGTGTTCGATCGAACTCACCCAGACAGAAAAAGCAAAGCTGGTACAGGCTTTAAGCGGAGCCCGAAAGAAAACATTCGAGCAACTCCGAAAGGTCATTGGTTATGAAGGTCAATTTAATCTTGAAGAGGCAGGTGCAGGTAGGGCGGATCTTAAAGGAAATGAAACAGCTGTCGTCATCGGGAAGATCATTGGGAAGGATTGGCTGAAATATTCGCTATCAGAACAAGATAAGCTGGTACTGATGCTACTCAATATTGAATCTGAATCCGAGCTTATCGGCAAGCTTCAAGAAGAATTCGACTTGTCGGAAGCTGTAGCGAAGAAATTATCTGGGGCCCCATTGGTTAACGGGTACGGATCCCTTTCCCGTAAGGCAATAGATTTGATACTGCCCTTCCTTGAGCAGGGTATGACTTACGATAAAGCGGTTGCGGCTGCAGATATTCCTTCGCACAGCGATTTGACATGGCAGGTGAAGAGTGATGAATTGATGGATCAACTTCCCTACTATGGCGAAGTTCTGCAACGTCACGTTGGGTTTGGCACTGGAAATCCTGAAGATGCGCCGGAGGTGCGTTTTGGAAAAATTGCTAATCCGACGGTTCATATTTGCTTGAATCAGCTTCGCCTTATTGTAAATTTAATTATCAAGCGTTACGGCAATCCGGATGGAGTTGTGATCGAGGTTGCCCGAGATCTAAAACTTTCTCGAGAAAAGAAAAACGAGATTGTAAGAAAGCAAAAGAAAAATCAAGAAAAAAGAGAACAGGTTAGAAAAGAGATAGCAGCTATTCTTAAGTGCGATGAAACTCTGGTTACGAGTGAGGATATTGAAAAGTGGTTACTTTGGGAAGAGCTTAACCCAGGAAATGCTTTAGATCGTCGTTGTCCCTATACGGGTAGACAAATAAGCGCAGTGGATCTTCTCTCAAAAGCCTTCGAGATCGAACATATTCTGCCAAGATCGCGGACGCTTGATGATTCCAGGGCCAATAAAACGGTATCTTATTGGGAGGCTAATCGCTTGAAGTCAAACCTGACGCCTTGGGAGGCTCGGGAGATTTTTGAGGCCCACGGGTGGAATTATGAAGATATATTAAAGCGAGCAGAAAATCTTCCTCCAAATAAGCGTTATCGTTTTGGTGCGGATGGATACAAAACGTGGCTGAGAGAGGACTCCGATTTTTTAGCTCGAGAACTAACGGATACTCAATATATCAGTCGTATTGCTAGAGAATATGTTTCTTTTGTTTGCCCGAAGAACACGTATGTGATTCCCGGACGAATGACGGCGATGCTCAGACATTGTTTGGGGCTTAACACGATTCTCAGTGATGATGACAAAAAGAATCGAAACGATCATCGCCATCATGCTGTGGATGCATGTGTCATTGGCATAACAGACAGATCACTGCTGAACAAGATTGCTGCATTGAGCGCAAGAGGTGAGGAACAGAACGATAGGAAGTTTCAAAGACCGGTTGAAGAGCCATGGAGAGGCTTCCGTGAGAGCGTGTGTCGCGCAGTTGAACGGATTAATGTCAGCCATCGTCCCGAGCACTCTTACGAAGGTCAGATGCATGATCAGACGGCCTACCCAATTGACAAAAATGGCCAGGGTTGGAAAAAGGAAGTCAAGTCCAACGGGCAAACTGAATGGAAGAAAATTTCTGTTATTCCGATTGTCTCCCAAAAGGCTGCTCAACGTCATGGCTACTTGTCGGATGGTACTTTGAGACCTTATAAGGGATATTCTGGAAACAGTAATTTCTGCATTGAAATTACTGTTAATGAGAAAGGAAAATGGCAGGCAGAGTTTGTGACGACCTACGATGCTTACCAGATTGCCAGAAAATCCGGCAAAGATAAGTTATATGGAAAGGAAAGTCAAAGCGGGCATAAGTTAGTCATGCGACTGATGAAGAAGGATGTAGTGGCAATGGAGGATGTCGATGGGTGCAGAAGGTTGTATTTGTTGCATAAATTTAGTACAAATGGCGTGTTATCTTTTGCTCCAATAAACGAAAGTAATGTTAGTGCAAGAGTTACTGAAGGAAGTTTTAAGTATGTTTCAAAAACTGCTGGTTCATTGCAAAGAGCAAAAGCTAGACAAGTAATGTTGAGTCCTCTTGGGGATCGATCATAATTTTAACGGCATAAATCAAACAAGAGAGGTGCACTATGATCGGAAGAATTGTGGAAATACAAACCGATGGAAGACACCTTTCTCTATTTAGAGGTTTTCTTAGAATTGAAGCAAAAGGGGATCATTGGAAGGAAATAGGAAGAATTCCATTAGACGACATCGTAGCGGTAGTCTCAAATGCACATGGAATTACCTACACAAACAACATTATGGTTGAATTGGCTAGAAGAGGTATTCCATTTGTTTTGACGTCAGATGATCATGAACCTGTTGGTGTTTTGTGGTCTGTTTCTTCTAATTCAACGCAATCGAAAAGAATTGAAGCTCAGATTCAAGCATCTTTGCCTTTGAAGAAAAATATCTGGGCAGAAATTGTTAGGGCAAAGATACGGTCTCAAGCTCAAGGTCTTGAATATTTTGGAAAGAAATCAAACTATCTCATCCGGTTAATCAAAGATGTAACCAGTGGTGATACAACGAATCGCGAGGCTGTAGCGGCTAAATATTATTTCAGAGAATTGTTTGGAAACCAATTTGTTCGAGATCGCAAAGAGTTACGTATCAATGCAAGATTGAATTATGGATATACAATACTTAGAACTGCAGTAATACAGGCAGTCTTAGCTTCTGGTTTGCATCCAAGTGTCGGTTTACACCATAAAAATGAGTTCAACTCATTTAGATTGGTTGATGACTTGATTGAGCCGTTTCGTGTTCTGGTTGACGTTAAAGTAAAAACGTTATGTGACGGTTATTCGCCTTATGTGGAACTGGAAAATGGCGTGACCGCAGATGAGAAAGCGGCTTTAGTAGGCGTGTTGCATACGCCAGTTTTGCTCAAAGATGGAACAGCTACTCCTGCAGTAGTGGCGATCCAAAGTTTATCTGTTTCGATTGCTCAAAAATTTATAGACAAGGAAGCCGAGTTGATTTTACCAGATAAATTTATAGATGAAGAAACAATAAAAGGTTTGTTTTAAAGATGATTTCTGGGTATCGTTTAATGTGGTTGATGGTGATGTTTGATTTGCCGGTACAGACAAAAAAAGACCGGAAATTAGCCAGTAAATTCCGAAATGATTTGCTTGACCTCGGATTTTTGCGTTGTCAATTCAGCATCTATGTCAAGTTTTGCGTCGGAACAGAGAGAACAAAAACCATCTTTCGATACATTAAGAACCTGTTGCCGCCTAAGGGGCAGGTAAGCATCTTGACCATTACTGACAGTCAGTTCAAGAAGATCCGGACGTACGACAGCCGAAAAAATGCGCTGACGGCAAAACAGCCGAAACAGCTGGAACTGTTTTAGCAGAAGTGGCAAAATTTTAGTGCGAAAGCTTCTAAAAATCCTTATAAATCAACGGGGTAGTGTGCTCGCATTTTATATCGTTAGGAAACGAGCTTAAGCCAGAACACCACAGAAACGCTTGACTATCTGAATTCAATTTTATATCGTTAGGAAACGAGCTTAAGCCAGAACTCGTGGATAGAGGTAGTGGTACTTTTGTTTATTTTATACCGTTAGGAAACGAGCTTAAGCCAGAACAAAGTCTTATGGTTTTCCCACCACTCTTCGATTTTATATCGTTAGGAAACGAGCTTAAGCCAGAACGCACGAGCTGGACTATCCACTGGCGGGTGAATTTTATATCGTTAGGAAACGAGCTTAAGCCAGAACATGAGCAGATCAGCCCAGTTGCCGAAGAAGATTTTATATCGTTAGGAAACGATCTTAAGCCAGAATTGTCCGACTAGCCTTGTGCAATTCCTTCGTATTT
>ENA-UONY01000132-UONY01000132.1-human-gut-metagenome-genome-assembly--contig:-CS9-NODE-132-length-102284-cov-43.506216_pt1 | contig 102284 bp, 100 predicted proteins | sample MGYA00242465_ERZ724012 | MGnify/ENA metagenome assembly ERZ724012 | reverse complement strand
CACCCCACCTGTTAAACATTATATCATACTGTCTAACAAATGGGGTGCTGTTCAATCCGGTCTTCCTTCGGGGGTTCTGTATTATTCAATCTCTATATTCTTGATGCCGTATTCAAGTATCACGTTGATAAGCTCATTGCGCGAATAGTTGCTTTCGCTCGCGATTTTATCAAGACTTTGCAAAATATCTTCCCGAATACGCACGGAAATGATTCTGTTCCCGTCCTCTCCGCGCTTTTTTATCTTCAAAGGTTCATTTTTCACAAATTCCACCTCACAATCTATACTAATTATAGATTGACAGCCGAATTATAGTATGCTACAATCAGATTTGTAATATGATGTTTATTTGTAATACAAGTAAATATCATCAAGGAGGTGAAATGATGAAGAAACCAACCTTTGATAAGCTCGACGAGATATTTGAACATATCACAAGCCTACGGTTAACTGACCGTGAATATGCAGACAAAACAGGTGCAAGTTTGCCTAAAAGAAAGAGCTATCTTGTAAATGAGTCTGCCTTTTCAAGATGGCTAAACGAAAAAGGATTTAAAATTGTTGATGTTCAAGAAGAAGCCGTCATTGAACGAACCGTTTACATTCAAAAGAAGTAGGAGGAATTTCTCATGAAAAGAACAGTATCCATAATTTTAGCACTTCTGTTGTGCATTTCTCTCTGTGCCTGCGGAACATCTTCAGAAAGCAGTTCAAGCGATACGCAAGAAGAAGCAGATGTATATAGCAATGCAGCGAACGACTTCGATTTTAGTAAAGAAGATGAACTAACAGATAGTGAGGTCGAAGCTATCGTTGTTAAAAAATTGTACAAACAAATTCAATACCAATGGCCTACAGCCGATGCAGGAAGCTGTAGATATTCACTTAACAAAATCGAGCGAACATCAAGTTATATCACTGCATATGGTGAAGTATACCTATACGATAAGTATGGAAAACTAATGTCTGGATCATACTCTCATACTTTTAAAATCCTATGCACAGCCGACGGCGAAACCGTGTACTCGTGCAGATTTGACGACTAATTTATTATAAACGCAAAAAGAGGAGAAGGATCAAATCCCTCTCCTCTTCTTTTTTAGTTATTCAGCGGGGTAAAAAGCATCTTTTCCGAGACCGCAGGTGGGGCAAACCCAATCTTCGGGGACATCTTCCCATGCCGTGCCGGGTGCAACGCCGTTTTCCGGATCGCCGAGTGCGGGGTCATAGACATAACCGCAGGGACACTCATATTTCATAAGATACACTCCTATTACTTGTCACCGAAATATCTCTTAAGGAGACCTGCGAACGCCTTGCCGTGGCGGGCTTCGTCGCGGGCCATTTCGTGAACGGTGTCGTGGATAGCATCGAGATTTGCGGCCTTTGCGCGCTTTGCAAGGTCGAACTTACCGGCGGTTGCACCGTTCTCGGCTTCAACGCGCATCTCGAGGTTCTTCTTCGTGCTGTCCGTTACAACTTCGCCGAGCAACTCTGCGAACTTTGCAGCGTGCTCTGCTTCTTCGTAAGCGGCCTTCTCCCAGTAAAGGCCGATTTCCGGGTAGCCCTCGCGGTGTGCAACTCTTGCCATTGCGAGGTACATGCCGACCTCGCTGCACTCGCCCTGGAAGTTTGCGCGGAGATCAGCAAGGATATCCTCGCTGACACCCTGTGCGACGCCGACAACGTGCTCAGCCGCCCAAGTCATGTTCTCTTCCTGCTTCGTGAACTTGGAAGCCGGTGCCTTACATACGGGGCAGAACTCCGGAGCTGCTTCGCCTTCAAAAACGTAACCACATACGGTGCATACAAACTTTGCCATAATAAGATCCTCCTAAAAATTGATTTTAGTTTGCGGCTTTTAAGCCGTTTTATTTTTGCTTTTTTCTTTGCATTCGGCGCACACACCGCCGAACAGCAGGTCTTCTTTTGTGATTGTAAAACCGTGTTCCGCTTCCATGCGCTCGAGTGTTTCTGTGTCCACAAGCGGTTCAAAGATATCGAGCACGCGCCCGCAGCAGTCGCAGACGAAATGGCTGTGTGCCGAAGTATCGCCGTCGAAATGCTCCTGCCCGTTGATGACGCCGACGCTTCTCGCTTTGCCCTCTGCACAGAATTTTTTAAGATTGCGGTAAACTGTGCCGAGACTTAAATCGGGATATTCGGGCCGCAGCGCAGCGTAGAGCCACTCCGCAGTTGGGTGTACCGTTGTGGCACGCAGTGCGTTGTATAGCGCCTCACGCTTTCGGCTGAACTTTTCCGGCATCGGCTTCACCTCCTTTAGGTTTGTGGGATTTCTTTCTCTCTCACTTGTTGGCACTATTATAGCACGCTTTTTTCGATTTGTAAATAGTAATAATTATCATTTTTATTATTATTTTGTAAACAAATTGTGAACAAGCCTATTGAAAAGCTGCCAAAACCCCGTTTGCTTGCTTTCTGAAAACAAGATGCAAAACGGCTCTGCATTTTACCCGCAAAGCCGTTTTCTTCGTTTCTATTTATTCTCCTTTGGTCTCATCGTTTTCCGGTGGAAACATTTTCATGAAGTTAAGTGCTGCGCCGACGAGGTCGTCGTTTTTCATCATTTCGGGAACATCCTGCGGCCGGAACCAGATCTGCGCAAACTTCTCTATGACGGGACGCACCATTTCTCTTTCCGCATCCGTATGCGGTGTGCCGATGCCGCCCGGGTTCATCATGTGTGCAATGAATTTCGCGGCACTCTGCACGCGCACTTCACCCTCGGGGTTCCACCCGTCTTTTGTCATACAGTTCACGCCTTGCTTTGCGGCAATTTCAATTTTCTTTTCCGCGCGGTGTTCAAAATCTGCGTAATCCCCCGCTTCGTTCCACGCGATTTCGGATACGGCATACAGGCGCGGGAACAGCAATTCTTCGAGGTGTTCCGGCGTTTCCACCTGCTCCGACCACAATGCCGCTTCGTAACCGAGCATATTCGGACTGTCTGCGTAGCTCTTGCCCATGACGACCGGCTGATAATGGTAGACCTTATTCAACGAATTGATGCCATGCGGATAATCGAAATACAAAGCGGACATATTGGAGAAGATCACCTTGCCGCCACGCTCGATAAATGCCGGCACCGGCGCTTCATGCTGCGCCGTCCAATACTGTATGATGTTTTCGGTATCGACATCTTTGGATTCCAGAACATCGTTCCAGCAGACGGCGCGCTTGCCGTGCTTTTTGAGAATAGCGACGACGCGCTTCGTGAAGTAGCCCTGCAAGTCTTCATAATCGGTAAGGCCAAGCGCTTCCATGCGCGCCTTGCAGTGCGGGCATTTTTTCCATTCGGTCTTCGGCGCTTCGTCACCGCCGATGTGGAAGCGGTCGTCCGGGAACAGTGCGCAGACTTCTGTCAGAAGCTTTTCGATAAACTCGAATGTTTCGTCCTTACCGGGGCAGAGAATTTTCTCAAAAATGCCGCCAAACTGGCACAGCTCCGTTTTTTCGCCAAAGCAGCTCAAATGCGGATATGCCGCAATCATCGATCTGGTGTGGCCCGGCATATCGATTTCCGGGATGATCTCCATGCCGCGCACGCGGGCATATTCGATAACGCTCCTGATCTCCTCCTGCGTGTAATACGTGCCGGTCGTTTCGTGCAGCAGCGGCAGCGTTTTGCACTCGATGCGCCAGCCCTGGTCGTCTACAAGATGCCAGTGCAGAACATTCAGCTTCACACGCGTCATCTGGTCGATGACCTTTTTCACTTCGTCCGCCGTAAAGAAATGACGGGAGCAGTCAAGCGACAGGCCGCGATGACCGTAGTGCGGTGCGTCTTCAATGGTGACAATTGGCAGCGCTTCGCCCTCTGCTGTGAGCTCCGTGACAGTCGTCAGTGCCCACACGGCGCCGCTTTCGTCCGCCGCTTCCACGGTGATGCCGTCCTTTGTAACGGTCAGCTTGTAGCCCTCTTTTGCGATATCGGCCTTTTTCAGCGTGATAAACCCGTTTTCGGCGGTCTCCACGTGGCCGTCCAGTCTTGCAGCAAATGCCTCAAGGCACCACGGTGCAAAATCACCGAGCGAAACGGTGACGGTCTCCGGCAGCTTCACACTGCCCTCCTGCATGTGCACCGATCCGCGCGGCGCGGGAATAAGATTCAACATAAGCAAGATTCCTTTCTTCGGGCAAACGAATAACACGCTTGTCCTTTTACAACTTCTCCTCGGCTGCAACCGAACCGCAGCCTTTTTGTTCTATTAAGAACATTATACCGCAATTTGCTTCTTTTGCAAGAAAATCGTGCTATATTTCTATATAATTTTCAAAATTTTAATAATTATAAGCAGATATGACATAGCAGAATTTTGAATCTCCGTCTGGACTTGTCGAAATAGATATGGTATACTTCAAGCGAAAAGTTTTTGCATGACGGAGGAGCAAACATGGGCAGACTGATCTTAATTACGAATGACGATGGCATTGACGCAGGCGGCATTCGCCAGCTGGCAGAGACAGCAAAAGCATTCGGCGAAGTGTGGGTCGTCGCACCGGAGAGCCAGCGCAGCGGCAAATCGCACAGCGTAACGTATTTAGAGCCGCTTTACGTGCGCGAGCGTCCGGGTTACATGGACGGCGTAAAGGCATACGAATGCAGCGGCGTGCCGGTGGACTGTGTGCGCGTGGGCATCCATCTGCTCGGTCGCAAGCCTGACGTTGTGCTTTCCGGCATCAATAACGGCTACAATATTTCCGGCGATATTCAGTATTCCGGCACGGCGGGCGCCGCGCTGGAGGCCGCTTTCTGGGGAATCCACGCCATCGCGCTTTCCCAGGCCAACCTCGATTATCATCCCGTGACCGACCGCTACTTGCGTGCGCTCATCGGTGAATATATGGATAAACCTCTGCCGCAAAACACAGTTTGGAACATCAATTTTCCCGGCTGCGCACCGGAAGACTGCAAGGGTGTAAAGTACGGCTGCGCCGTTTCGCAGGATGATTTTTACACGGACAGCTTCACCTGCAAAACACTCGGGGACGGCACGGTGGAATACACGGTCGTGCCCGGCAGAAACTGGCACGGCAGCGAAGGCACCGACCTTGGCGCAGTGTGCGACAACTACGTCGCCGTCGGCACCGTGACGAATGTGCGATAATAAAAACATACAGATTTTGCACCTGCTCTTTGAAATCGCAAAAGCAGGTGCTTTTCTATTTTTGAAAACCGTGTTATACTGAAGAAAAGCAAAACATTGAAAGGAAACAGAACATGGTTATATTAGGTGTAGACCTCGGCAAAGCGCGTACGGGCGTTGCCGTATGCGATAAAAGCGAGCTGCTCGCAAGCCCCGTGGAGGTCGTGAACGAGCACAACCGCGAGCGCCTTTTGGAGCGTGTAGCGCAGCTTGCCAAAGCGCGCCGCGCCGAGCAGATCGTTGTCGGTCTGCCGCGCAACATGGACGGCAGCGAGGGCGAAAGCGCGCAGAACGCGCGCGCTTTCGGTGCGGAGCTTGCGGAAAAGACCGGGCTGCCCGTTGATTTCTCCGACGAACGCGGCACGACTATCACGGCACACGGCTTTTTAAACGAAACAAATACGCGCGGTAAGCGCCGCAAAGCCACCGTGGACGCCGTGGCGGCGACGATCATTTTGCAGGATTATCTCGATTATCGGCGAAACCGCAAAGGGTAATTTACACAAAAAACGCATAGACAAATTCGCTTTGCCTGTGCTATAATAACGATGTGCCGCGCAGAAATGCGTTTTTAAGGCACGGAAAGGAAAGATAACTATGGGTTACAAAATCATCACCGATTCCACCATCGATATGGATCATAAAATGATCGAAGAGTTAGGCCTCACAGTGGTGCCGCTCCGCTTTACAATCGACGGTAAAACATATAAAGACAAGGCAGATCTTTCGGATATGCCGACGGAAACCTTCTACGCAAAGCTGCGCGAGGGCAAAATGTCCACCACATCGCAGATCAACGCCGACGAATTTACACGGGTCTTTGAGCCTGTTCTGCAAGGCGGCGAAGACGTTCTGTACATTGCGTTTTCCAGCGGTTTATCCGGCACCTGCCAAAGCGCCTTCATCGCGCGCGATGAATTGAAAGAAAAATATCCCGAGCGCAAAATTTATGTGTTCGATTCGCTCTGCGCGTCCCTCGGCGAAGGTTTGCTCGTATACCATGCAGCCATGCTGAAGCGCGCCGGCACGGACATTGATTCGCTGTATAAGTGGCTCGGTGAAAATGTTTTGAAGCTCTGCCACTGGTTCACGGTGGACGACCTCAACCACTTAAAGCGCGGCGGCCGCGTTTCCGCCACAGCAGCGCTCGTCGGCACTTTGCTCGGCGTAAAACCCGTTTTGCATGTGGATGACGAGGGCCACCTCATCCCGGTCAGCAAGGTGCGCGGCAGACGGCAGTCCCTTGATGCGCTTGTGCAGAAAATGGAAGAGACCGCCATTCAACCCGCAGACCAGACCGTGTTCATCAGCCACGGCGATTGCCTGGCAGACGCCGAATACGTCGCAAACCGCGTGCGTGAAAAATTCGGTGTGAAGAACATTTATATCAACTTCATCGGTCCTGTCATCGGCGCACACTCCGGCCCCGGCACCGTAGCGCTGTTCTTCATCGGCGAGCACAGATAAAGGAGCATATACTATGTTAAACGGCAACACGATAGAGCTCGGCGTATGCTACTACCCGGAGCACTGGGATACTTCGTTCTGGAAAGAGGATATGCTGCGCATGAAATCCTACGGCATCGGTGTCATCCGCGTGGCGGAATTCGCGTGGAACCTCTTTGAGCCGGAGGAAGGGCGCTTTGACGACAGCTTTTGGGACCGCTTTTTAAATGTGGCAAAGGACTGTGGGATGCAGGTCATCTTCTGCACGCCCACCGCGACCCCGCCCGCCTGGCTGACGGAAAAATACCCGGAAGTATTAAACTGTGATATTTACGGCCACCCGGTCTACCACGGTATGCGCAAGCACCACAACATGACATCCCCCGTGTACCTCGATTTTGTAAAGAAGATCGTTGAGCACATTGCGGCGCATTACAGCGCACACCCTGCGATCATCGGCTGGCAGATCGACAATGAAGTCAACTGCGAAACAAACAGCTACCACGCGCCGAGCGACCACGCGGCGTTCAGAAAGTACCTTAAAGAGAAATACGGCACGCTCGAAAACCTGAACCGCGCCATGGGCACGACATTCTGGAACCAGACCTACACGGACTGGGAGCAGGTTCACCTTTCGCGCTACACGCTCGCAAACTCCAACAATCCGCACATGATGCTGGAGGAAAAGCGTTTCATTTCCGAAGCGGCCATAAACTACATCGGCATACAGGCGGATATTATCCGGAAATATCGCCGTCCGGAGCAGTTCATCACGACAAACGGACTTTTCGGCGTGCTCGATAACCACAAGCTTGTCAAGGAAAAGCTTGACTTCATGACGTATGACAGCTACCCGAACTTCGCGTTTGCGATGGAGGGCAGCAAGCTCTCTCCGCGCTCCCTGCGCGACCGCGAAACATCATTTAACCTTGCAAAAACGCGAAGCGTCTCAAACCGCTTCGGCATCATGGAGCAGCAATCCGGCCCCGGCGGTTGGAACACCCGCCTTCTGCAGCCCGCGCCGAAGCCGGGTCAGTTAAGACTGTGGACTTTCCAGTCCATCGCGCACGGTGCAGATTTTGTCAGCTACTTCCGCTGGCGTACCTGCACATTCGGCACAGAAATGTACTGGCACGGATTATTGAACTATGATAATTTCCCGAACTGCCGCACGGAAGAGCTTTTGCGCGTAAGCGAGGATATTCAGAAGATTCAGCGCATCGCAGGCACAAAGCATACGGCAAAGTTCGCAATCCTCTGCGACTACGACAATGAGTGGGACGGCATGGAGGACAAATGGCACGGACCCTTGAACTGGGAGAGCACCGACGGGTGGTTCAAAGCCTTGCAGCGCGCGCACATCCCGTTCGAGTTCGTCAGCATCAACGACGAGGGTACGTCCCAGCCGCTCGGGAACTTCACGGCTGCTGTGTACCCGCACCCAACCATCATGACGCCCGCCCGCGCGGAAATATTACGCGCTTACGCCGAAAACGGCGGCACTCTTTTCTTCGGCTGCCGCTCCGGCTATAAAGATATTGACGGGCAGTGCCCCATGATGCCGATGCCGGGGCTCTTAGCGCCGCTGACCGGCTGCACCGTGGAGGATTTCACGTTCATCGGCCCGGCGGACGAAAAGGAATACATGACGCTCGGCGAAAAGAAAATCCCCGCGCCGACGTTTAACGATATTCTGCGCCCGGATTTCGAAAGCTGCGAGGTGCTGGCGACGTATGACGGTAACTATTACAACGGCAAACCCGCGCTGACCAAAAACACCGTCGGCAAAGGCACGGTCTACGCCTGTGGCTCCGTTTTTGCGGAGGAGACCGCTGCGGCGCTCTTGGAGCTGCTGCCGAAAGCAGAGCTTTGCCCTGTGACGGGCTGGCTGGAGCTGCCCGAGGAGATCGAGCTCACGGTGCGTACAAACGAGAAAAACGGCCGCAGCTACGCGTTTTTGCTGAACTACACCGCACAGCCGCAAACCGTCACCGTGCAAAAGCCGACGAAGGAGCTGCTTACACGCGAAACGCTCGACGGCACGTATACCATGGAGCCTTACGGCGTGCTTGTGCTCGATAAGCCACAATAAACGACAAAGGCCGTTACGATAAACATTTTGGGAGGAATTTATATGAAAGAGGAAGAAAAAATCTTTGCCGGGCAGTTTTTCTGCCCCGGTCACCCGGACTTGAAAGCCATCAAGCTGCGCTGCCACAACCTTTGCAGCGCCTATAATGCAACGCTCGAAGACGAAACCGAAAAGCGTAATGCAATCGTGCACCAGATCTTCGGCGATTTCGGCGAGGGCTCGTTTGTGCAGGGGCCGATCCAGATCCACTATGGCACGCACACGCACATCGGCAAGAGCTTTTTCGGCAACTTCAACCTGACCATTCAGGATGACGCGCCCGTGACCATCGGTGACCGCTGCAACTTCGGCCCGAACGTGACTATCGTCACGCCGATGCACCCGATCATCGCAGAGGAACGCCGCGTGCTGAAAACAAAGGACGGCCGTGAAATTCGCGTTTGCTACGCAAAACCCGTCACTATCGGCAACGATTGCTGGTTCGGCGCAAACGTCGTCGTATGCCCGGGCGTAACCATCGGTGATAACTGTGTCATCGGTGCAGGCAGCGTGGTAACGAAGGACATTCCGTCAAACAGCGTGGCCGTCGGCAACCCCTGCCGTGTACAGCGCACCATTACGGAAGCAGACAGCATGAAATATCATCCGGAACGCTTCGGCGAAGATGAATTCGTGTTTGACGAATAAACTGAGCTTATAATACGCAAAAACAGCTCCGAGCTTTTCGCCCGGAGCTGTTCTCAATTCACCTTAATTCGAACTTAGAAGTAAACGACCTGATTCTTCTCTGCGCTCTCAAAGATCGCTTCCATCAGCTTCATCAGCTGGCGCTGCTGGTCGTGCGTGACGATCTGCTCTGCTTCGCCGTTGACAACTGCTGCGATGTTGCGATAATAATCGTGAATGTCGCAGTCGATTCTCGGCAGCGGAAGCTCGCTGATCGTTTCCGGCGTTCTCGGCGCCATGGTCTTCGTGAGGCCTGCTGCGGTGACGATCGGCACTGCATCGTGCTCTTCGTCCGCCGTTGCGATGACGATCTTGCCGTTGACCTGGAAGTCATCGATGACAGCCGTGCCGTTCAGACCTTCGATATACCAACGCGGCAGGTTGATGAAGTTGCTCGTGCCGACTTCTACGGTAAACACGAGATCGTTATCAAACTTGAACGTAGCGGTGAAGCCGTCGTCCACTTCTTCGTTCGTTACGTTGGACAGCGTTGCGTAAACGGAAATCGGCATTTTGCCCATCATCATGTTCATCTGGTCAAGGAGGTGCACGCCCCAGTCAAGAACCATGCCGCCGCCCTGTGCCTTCGTGTTTCTCCAGTCGCCCGGGATACCGCGGGAACCATGAACACGGGACTGAATGGCGAAAACACGACCGAGCTGGCCGGACTTTGCAATCTTCTCCGCAACGCGGAAATCCTCGTCCCAACGGCGGTTCTGATGCACCGTGAAGACGGAGCCCGTGCGCTTGGAGGCTGCGATCATCTCTTCGAGATCAGCGGTGCAAAGCGTGACCGGCTTCTCGCTGATGGCAACCTTGCCCGCTTCCATAACCTGAATGCAAACCTTCTTGTGCTGATCGTTCGGGATTGCGACCGTTACAACATCAACGGTCTTGTCGGCAAGCAACTCCTCAAAAGAGCTGTATGCGTGAATACCGTTTTCCTCAGCAACCTTGTTGCGCTCCGGCTTAATATCGTATACGCCTGCAAGCTCTACAACACCCGGGATTTCCTGTAATCTCTTCGTGTGCCAGCCGCCCATGCCGCCATAGCCCACGACTGCTACTCTTACTACTTTAGACATAATAAATTGGACTCCTCTCGATTTAAAATAAATAACCTGTCTGCGCTCTCTAAACTACGCGCTATACACCTTATTATACTAAAAGGCACGTAAGTTTCAAGGTGTTTTTATAGATTTTTGCATCTTGTCCGCGATTTCGGCGAAAGATACAAAGACCGCCTGCGGAAACTGTGTATAAATCCCACGTTTGATTGGAAATCGGTGCAAAAGGAATTTAGCCCCTTGAGTTTTTTCACCCGATGTGCTACGATGAATCTGAATAACACGTGAATACACCGGAAAGGTTGATTATATCTATGAAAATGTCATTTCGCTGGTACGGCCCGGACGACCCCGTGACCCTCCAAAATATTCGTCAGATTCCGAACATGCAGGCCATCGTCACCGCTGTATACGACGTGCCCGTCGGTGAAGTTTGGAGCCGCAAGAGCATTGCTGCGCTGAAAAAACAAGTGGAGGATAACGGCCTGCAATTTGAGGTCATTGAAAGTGTGCCGGTGCACGAGGACATCAAACTCGGCAAACCCACGCGCGACCGCTATATCGAGAATTACTGCGAGAACATCCGCCGCCTTGCCGAGGCCGGCATTCGCTGCATCTGCTACAATTTCATGCCGGTGTTTGACTGGACGCGCACGCAGCTTGACCACTGCCTGTCGGACGGCTCTACAAGCCTTGTCTACTATAAAGAGCAGGTGGATGCCGTGGACCCGCTGAAAAGCGACAGCGATCTCACGCTGCCCGGCTGGGACGCAAGCTACACGCGCGAGGAGCTCAAAGCCGTCGTGGCGGAATACAACAAAATGACCGAGGAAGACCTTTGGGCAAACCTCACTTATTTTCTTGAGCGCATCATTCCCGTCGCTGCGGAATGTGACGTGAACATGGCCATCCATGAAGACGACCCGTGCTGGAGCATTTTCGGACTGCCACGCATTATCACGTGCGAAAAGAATCTCGACCGCTTCCTGAAAATCGTCGATGACCCGCACAACGGCATCACGCTGTGCACCGGCTCGCTCGGATGCAGCGCCGAAAACGATGTGGTGCACATGGCGGCAAAATACGCCGCGATGGGCCGCATCCATTTCGTTCACGCCCGCAACGTCGCCGTACTGGAAAACGGTTTTGAGGAGCGCGCACACTACTCCGCATGCGGCTCGCTCGATATGTATGCCATTTTGAACGCGCTCTACAAAAACGGTTTCAACGGTTACATCCGCCCGGACCACGGCAGAATGATCTGGGGCGAGACCGGCCGCGCCGGCTATGGCCTTTACGACCGTGCCCTCGGCGCCGCGTACTTAAATGGCCTGTGGGAAGCCATCACAAAGCGCAACTCCAATATGGAGCGATAAATTAAAGCCAACAAAAAACCGATGCAGTCGAAACTCTGCATCGGTTTTTTAATAGATACCGTAAGCTTCACCTTCTGTTTTACCGCAGCGAACACAGGTCTTGGGGTAGTTGATCGTAGCAGCTTTCCAATCATGCCCAAGCGGCTCGCCTTCCGTCATACCGCAATATACACAGGTTTTCGGCTCGGTTCAGGTGGCTTCCTTCCATTTATGCGCACAGGTGCAGGTCGTAAGAAGAAAGCATACCAACAGCATGACCAAAATTACTCGTCCCCAGCGTTTAAGCATGGCTTTTCTCTCCTGTCTCTCCTCTTTTCCCGATTTTAGATGAAATATGTCTAAAAGTCAATAGATAAAATCCGTCTACATATACTTTGAGTGGATACCACTCAAAGCAGGTGAAAAAATTGACGGAAAACAGAATACGCGATCTGCGGGAGGACTCTGATTTAACGCAGCAGCAAGTCGCGGATGCAATCGGCATTACACAGCGCAAATACGGTTATATCGAAACAGGCCAGCAGCAGCTTACGGACGACATTCTAATTAAACTCGCAAACTTCTATAACGTGAGCATTGATTATCTCTTGCGGCAGACGGCGAACCCCAAACAAAATCTCTGACGTAAAATTCCCGAAAAGTCGTTTGTTAGGCTTGACAATTATTCAAAAAAAGGGTAACTTTATAGATAAGAACGCCGACAAAAATGCGGCGTTTTGTTTCCGTATGCAAAAACGCAAAAGCACTTTGCGATTATTTGCAAATACACTGACAAAAATACTAAAACAAAGGAGTGGAGAAAATGGACGCTGGCAGTAGTGGCGGTGCGGTTCCTCGAGAACGGATGCAGCCGCCCGCAGAAAAACAGGCGATTTTCTCCGCTTGTTTTTTGCGTGACCTTACATTTGTAAACGGCTGAGTTCAAACCGTATCGTCCGATTGCCGATTTTTGCACGATTGCAGAGAAAGGACGGACGAACTATGTTGGATATGTTGGACAAAATTTTAGAGCTGCTGGAGAATAAAGATTTCCCCCAGTTGGGCAATCTTCTGAAAGACATGAACCCGGCAGACGTGGCAGAACTTTTTGAAGACCTGCCGCGTGAAAAGATGGCGCTTGTGTTTCGCCTGCTCCCAAAAGAGCTTGCAGCGGACGCGTTCGCTTATATGAACCCGGACGAACAGACGGTGCTTGTTGAAGCATTCAGTGATAAAGAGCTGCACGACGTCGTGAACGAGCTGTATGTGGACGACGCTGCAGACATGATTGAAGAAATGCCCGCAAACCTCGTCAAGCGCATTCTGCGACACACGGACGCCGAAACGCGCGTACTCATTAACCAGATTTTAAATTACCCCAAAGACAGCGCAGGCTCCATCATGACGATGGAATACGTCGATTTGAAGCGCGGCATGACAGTGGAGGAGGCGTTTGACCGCATCCGTGCCATCGGCGTGGAAAAAGAGACGGTGTACACCTGCTACGTCACGGACAGCCGCCGCAAGCTGAAAGGCATTGTGACCGTGAAAGACCTGCTGCTTGCCCCGAAAAACGAGCTGATCCGCAATATCATGGAAACGAACATTATTTACGTTTCCACCCATACCGATAAAGAAGAAGTGGCCTCCCTGTTCGGCAAGTACGATTTTCTTGCCGTGCCGGTCGTCGATAACGAAGAGCGCCTTGTGGGCATTGTCACCGTTGACGACGCGATCGATGTTATTCAGGATGAGGCAACGGAAGATATCGAAATGATGGCGGCTATCACGCCGACCGATAAGCCGTACATGAAGACGGGCGTTTTTGCCACATGGAAAAAACGTATCCCGTGGCTTTTGCTCCTCATGATCTCCGCTACATTTACGGGCAGCATCATCACCTCGTTTGAAGATGCGCTTTCCGCTTCCATTGTGCTGACGGGTTTTATCCCCATGCTGATGGACACGGGCGGCAACGCGGGCAGTCAGGCTTCGGTCTCCATCATCCGCGGTCTTTCCCTCGGCGAGATCGAATATAAAGACATCGGGCGTATCCTCTGGAAGGAGGCGCGCGTGGCTTTTTTGTGCGGTGTTTCGCTTGCCGCCGCAAACTTTGTCAAATTGCTGCTCATTGATCGTGTGACCATCCCGGTCGCCATCGTTGTGTGCAGCACGCTTGTTGTAACGGTGCTCGCTGCAAAGCTTGTCGGCTGTTCGCTGCCGGTGCTTGCAAAGCGCATCGGTTTTGACCCGGCCGTCATGGCCAGTCCTTTCATCACGACCATTGTAGACGCGCTTTCCTTGCTGATCTATTTCCGCATTGCGTGCGCGGTGCTGCATATCGGTTAACTTTATCCATCAAAGGAGGCTGCTGTTATGAACCAAAAAGATATTGAAACGCTTGCAATCGCGCTGCCGGAAGACATTTTAAAAGCAAAATGGTGCGGCGATTTTGACCGCGCGTTCCACCTTATCGACCTATACCTTGCAAACGAGAAAGTCCCGGCGTTTATGAAAACACGCCTTGCACTGGAGCGTGAGGTCTTGAAAGCACTGCCGACGGGCTACACATACAGCGAAGAAGACGCTTTGGCGCTCGTGCAGAAGGAAATTCCGGATTTCACGAAGGCAGAGCTTGACGCATTGCGTGACCGCGGTGCCATTGACTGGATCTACATCAACGGCAAAACGACGTATTCCCGCACGTTCTACGATACGCTTTTGGGCGTTTACCCGGATATCGCCACGCGTGCAGGCAAGCCGCCGAAGGACAAAAGTGATCGCGTGGAATTTCTGCGTCAAAATGTACGCGACATGAAAAAAGACGGCGACGCGCTGTGGAGCATTCAGCTGCGCGCCCAGTTCCGTCTGCATGACGATGTTTTCCGCCCCGGCGAAGAACTGACCGTGCATCTTCCCGTACCGAAGAACGCGATGAACATGCGCGACATTGAGATTCTTGCGACCTCCCACCCCATTTATAAGCTTGCAGATGAAAATGCACCCGCGCGCACGGTCTCATTCCGCGGCAAATTCGAGAAAAATGAAACCTTCTGGGTCGAATACAAATATCTTTCCTATGTGAAATACAACAACCTCGAATCCGCACAGGTCAGTGCAGAGCAGCCGACGTTTGACACCGAGGAGCTTTACCCGCACATTCGCTTCACGCCGCTCATCCGTGCGCTTTGCAAAGAGCTTTCCAGCGATGAGAAGAACCCGCTTCTGCTCGCACGCAGATTTTACGACTACTGCACGAAGGTCGGTACATATTCGTATGTGCGCGAATACTTCACGCTGCCGGGCAGCATTCCGGATTATTACGGCGCGGGGCTGCACGGGGACTGCGGCGTGCAGGCGCTGCTGTTCATCACGCTGTGCCGCTGCGCAGGTATTCCTGCCCGTTGGCAGAGCGGCCTGTTCGTCACGCCGGACGACACCGGCTGCCACGACTGGGCGCAGTTCTACATTGCTCCCTACGGCTGGCTGTTTGCAGATCCGTCCTTCGGCGGCAGTGCGCACCGCATGGGCGACAGCGAGCGCAACGACTTCTACTTTGGCAACCTCGACCCGTTCCGCATGGCGGCAAACAGCGAGCTTCAGGCGGATTTTGACCCGCCAAAGACACAGCTGCGCATCGACCCGTTCGACAACCAGCGCGGCGAAGCCGAATACGCAGATGTCGGCATCCGCTGGATGGACAAGGAGTGCGACTGGAAGACCATCGAAATGAAGAAGCTCTCTTAATTTAAAACGTTAAATGCCCGCCGTGCTTTTGCACGCGCGGGTATTTTTGACCGTAAAGGAACAGATCTATGGAAACGAAACTCGATATTCTGCGGCGCTATTTCGGTTACACGTCCTTTCGCCGCGGTCAGGAGGAAATTGTAAACGCACTGCTCACGGGCCGCGATGCGCTGTGCGTCATGCCGACGGGCGCAGGCAAATCCGTGTGCTATCAGGTGCCGGCACTCCTGCTGCCGGGCATCACACTTGTCATCTCCCCGCTCATTTCGCTGATGAAAGATCAGGTGGAATCGCTGACGCAGGCGGGCGTGCACGCGGCATACCTCAACAGCTCGCTCAGCCCGGCACAGTACAGCCGCGCACTGCACAATTTATCCGAGGGGTTGTATAAGCTCGTTTACGTCGCGCCGGAACGCCTTTCGACCGAGAACTTTCGCACGGCCGTAGAGAACCTCAATATTTCTCTCATCGCCGTGGATGAAGCGCACTGCGTCTCTCAGTGGGGGCAGGACTTCCGCCCGGACTATTTAAAGATTGCGGAATTTGCCGAAAGTTTGAAAAATCGCCCGACGATCGGCGCATTCACCGCCACGGCAACAAAAGCCGTGCGCAAGGACATTGCGGAGCACCTGCACCTCATTGACCCCGTGCGTATCACGACGGGCTTTGACCGCCCGAACTTATATTTCGGCGTGCAGATGCCGCACAGTAAGGCGCTGGCGCTTTTGAAGCTCATTGAGGAACGCCCGGGCAAATGCGGCATTGTGTACTGCTCCACGCGCCGCACCGTGGAAGAAGTGGACGCGCTTTTAAACGACAAGGGCATCCCTTCCACGCGCTACCACGCCGGTCTGCCGGAGGAAGAACGCAGGCAAAACCAGGACGATTTCGTCTATGACCGCAAGCCCATTATGGTCGCGACGAACGCCTTCGGCATGGGCATCGATAAATCCAACGTGTCGTTCGTCATTCACTACAACATGCCGAAAAACCTCGAGAGCTATTATCAGGAAGCCGGGCGTGCCGGGCGCGACGGCAGCCCCGCCGAGTGTATTTTGCTTTACAGCCCGCAAGACGTGCGCACGAACCGCTATTTAATCGAAAACAGTGACCCGAACCCCGACCTCGACTTTGAAACGCAGGAAAAGCTCATCCAGCGCGAATACGACCGTCTGCGAAAAATGACATATTACTGCACGACGGCCGATTGCCTGCGCGCATTCATCTTAAAATACTTCGGCGAGCCCGCCGAGGAATACTGCGGCAATTGCTCCAGCTGCGCGGGCGGCTCCGTTTTGGTAGAGGCCACCGTGGAAGCACAGCAGGTGCTCTCCTGCGTGGCGCGTACCGGGCAGCGGCTCGGCATCAGCATGATCTGTGACATTCTGCGCGGCAGCGAAAATGAGCGTGTTTTGCAAATGAATCTGCAAACACAGTCCACCTACGAGCTCATGCGCGAAAAGCCGATTTTTGAAATTAGGCGTATCATCGACGCACTTTTGATGCAGGAATTGCTCATCCAGACCGACGGGCAATACCCGGTTTTAAAGCTGACACAGAACGCGCGGCCGGTTTTGCTTGGGGAAAAAAGCTTTGAAATGCGTATTCCCGTGCCGCAGGAAAAAGCAAAGAAGCCGGACAAGGCCGCAGGCGATGCCGACCCGGAGCTTTTCGCACGGCTGAAAAAGCTGCGTGCCGCGCTTGCCGCAAAAGCGAGCGTGCCGGCCTACGTCGTTTTCACCGACGCCACTTTGCGCGATATGTGCGCCAAAATGCCGACGGACGAACAGGAGCTTTTGCAGGTCTCCGGCGTGGGCGAGCGCAAGGCGCATCGCTACGGCAAGGCCTTTTTGGAAGAGATCAACCGCAAAGCGGAGGAAGAATAAATGGAACAAGCAAAGCACAAATTCAATCTTGTCGACCACATCGAGGTGCGCGGTGCGCGCGTGCACAACCTCAAAAACATTGACGTCAATGTGCCGCTGCATAAGATCGTTGGCGTAGCGGGTGTTTCGGGCTCCGGCAAATCGTCGCTCGCGCTCGGTGTTTTGTATGCAGAGGGCTCGCGGCGGTATTTGGAGTCGCTTTCCACCTATACGCGCCGCCGTATGACGCAGGCGGCACAGGCGCAGGTGGACGAAGTTCTATATGTCCCGGCCGCGCTCGCACTGCACCAGCGCCCCAATGTCCCGGGCATCCGCAGCACATTCGGCACGGGCACGGAGTTACTCAACAGCCTGCGCCTGATGTACTCGCGCCTCGCAAGCCACCGTTGCCCGAACGGACACTACATTCAGCCGACATTGGCCGTCGCGGCGGGTCAGCCGTGCGTGTGCCCCGTTTGCGGTGCGGAATTTTTCGCGCCGTCCGCGGAGGAACTCGCGTTCAACAGCCAAGGCGCGTGCCGCAAATGTGACGGCACCGGCATCGTGCGCATTGTGGACGAAAGCACCCTTGTACCAGACGACACCCTCACGATTGACGAAGGCGCCGTGCGCCCGTGGCAGACGCTGATGTGGTCTTTGATGAAGGACATCGCCCGCGACCTCGGCGTGCGCACCGACGTGCCGTTCCGCGAGCTGACGGAAAAAGAAAAGGACATCGTGTTTCACGGTCCTGCCATTAAAAAGCACATGATCTACCAGAATAAAACGAGCGGCGCAGCAGGCGAAATGGATTTCACCTACTTCAACGCCGTGTATACCGTGGAAAACGCACTCTCCAAAGTCAAAGATGAAAACGGCATGAAGCGCGTAGAAAAGTTTCTCAAGACCGAACCGTGCCCGGACTGCGGCGGCTCACGGCTATCGGAGAAAGCTCGCGCTCCGAAGCTTCGCGGCATTTCTTTAGATGAAGTCTGCCATATGACGCTTGCCGGCCTCACCGATTGGGTCGCGGACGTGCCGGGTTCGCTGCCCGAAGAAATGCGTCCCATGGCGCAGAGCATATGCGATTCGTTTACATTGAATGCCAAGCGCCTTTTGGAGTTAGGGCTCGGCTATCTGACGCTCGACCGCGCCGCCTCCACGCTTTCCACAGGCGAGCGCCAGCGCATGCAGCTTGCCCGTGCCGTACGCAATCGCACCACCGGCGTTTTATATGTGCTCGATGAGCCTTCCATCGGCTTGCATCCGGCGAACATCGTCGGCCTCACCGGCGTGATGCACGATCTCATCGACGACGGCAACTCCGTTCTGCTCGTCGACCACGACACGCAGATTTTGAGCGAGGCCGATTGGCTCATTGAAATGGGCCCAGAAGCCGGTGCAAAAGGCGGCCATGTCATCGCAGAGGGCACAACAGACGACATTAAGATAAACGAAAACTCGCAGATTGGCCCGTTTTTGGCGGGAAAGCAGGGCATCTCGCGACAGAAAGCACTCGAAAGCGAGCTTTTCCAAAACGGCGCTATCCACCTTTCCACCGACCGCATCCATACGGTGAAGCCGCTCGAAGTGGATATTCCGAAAGGCCGCCTGACCGTTGTTACGGGCGTTTCCGGCTCCGGCAAAACGACGCTCATTCTGGAAAGCCTTATCCCGGCGCTTTCGGCGCATATTCGTGGTGAAAAGTTACCGGCGCACGTGAAGTCGATCAGCACCGAGGGCATTGACCAAGTGAAGCTCATCGACGCTACGCCTATCGGTATCAACGTGCGCTCCACCGTTGCGACATACGCCAATGTGCACGATGAGCTGCGTAAAATTTTCGCCCGCACGCCGGACGCCAAAAAAAGCAAATACAAAGCCGGTGACTTCTCCTACAACACCGGCAAGCTGCGCTGCCCCACCTGCGACGGTACCGGCAGTATCAGTCTGGACGTGCAGTTTTTGCCCGATGTGAATATCCCCTGCCCGGACTGCCGCGGCAGCCGTTACGGCAAAGACGCATCGAAGATCCGCTGCGTGACGAAAAGCGGCAAAGCGTACACCCTGCCCGAAATCATGGACATGGACGTGCGCGCGGCGCTTTCGGCCTGCAAGGACTGGAAGCTCGTCTCGCAGAGATTAAATGTCTTAAACAGCCTCGGCCTCGGCTACCTCACGCTCGGTGAGGAAACGCCCGGACTTTCGGGCGGCGAAGCGCAGCGCTTAAAGCTTGCGAGTGAAATGGGCAAGGCACAGAGCGGCTCCGTGTTCGTGTTCGACGAGCCGACCATCGGCCTACACCCGCTCGACGTGCAGACACTGCTCACCGTGTTCCAAACGCTCATCGAAAGCGGCGCGACCGTCATCGTTATTGAGCACGACCTCGACGTCATCCGCAGCGCTGATTATATTCTCGATATGGGCCCCGGTGGCGGTGAAGCGGGCGGTCGGCTTGTCGCCTGCGGAACTCCGGAACAGATCAAAAACGCCGCGGACAGCGTGACCGGAAAATTTATTTAAACCAAGCGCGTGTACCCACAACTCCGTGTGATGCACGCGCCTTTTTTATTCGTCGAATGCTTTTCGCAGTTTTTGTAGCGCTTTTTTCTCAAGGCGCGAGACATAGCTGCGGGAAATGTTCAGCTTTTTTGCGATTTCTCTCTGCACGAACGGCCGCTGGCCCGTAAGCCCGTAGCGCAGCAAAATGATCTCGCGCTCGCGCGGCGAAAGACGGGTCTTCACCGCGTCGTACAGCTGCCGCACCTTCATGCGCAAGTCGATGTCCTCCAAAATGTGGTCGTCCGTCGCGATGGTGTCGAGCAGCGTCAGCGTGTTGCCGTCCTTGTCGGTATCGATGGGATCGTTCAGCGATACGTCCTGCGCTGTTTTTTTCGCGCTGCGGAAGAACATCAGAATCTCATTCGCTATCCCCTCGCTTTGGCTGCGGCGAGCCGCCGCCGGCAGTTCGCGCATTTGGCATAGCATTTTCCTCTGGCTTCGTGCCCGCGCTGTCAGAGAGAGCTTCCAATAAATCTTCCGAATCAATCTCTGCTTCACTGTCGCCAAACAGCACCACATGGACATTTTTTCCGTCCCAGACAATCCGACGAATAAACGCCCGAAGCGCCATACGCTTTTGTTCCACTCCCATGGTATCGAAGGACTGTCCGAAGGATTTTAACAGTTCTTTTGTCCTGTCAAATTCTTCGCTGGAATAGAGATGGTTTTTCGTGAGGGATTCCAGTTCGCTAATCCGATTCTTGATTTTCCCGTTTTTCTCGTGGAGGGTGTTAATCTGTTCGGTAATGTAATCAAATGCCGGTGTGTTCGGCGTCTTTGCAAGGGTTTCCACCAGATTGGCAATCTGCTGTTCGTTCTCCTGCAATTCCTTTTTGAGAGCGTTTAGCTGTTGGTCGTATTCTTCCCGGTTACCCTCCAGCTTTCTTTGCACGCTCTCTAAATTTTTAATAAAGTCGGAGCTATCTTCCGAAATCAGCTTGATTTGTTCGCATATCATTTTGTCGAGTTCGTTGCCGTTGGGATTCTTGCTGCCACACAGCTGGCAACGACTGCGTTCTTTTGTTTCACAAAGATAGCTATAAATCTTTTCTCCCTGTGCGTTTGTCCGCTGGCTGAGCTTGGGACGCATAAAGCTGCCACAGTTCCCACAGTACAGCAGACCGGAGAGCAACGCCACATTGCTTTTTGGTTTGCGGTAGGACTTGGAACGGTTTTGATTCAGCATATCCTGTACTTTCACCCAATCGGCTCCGGCAATCAAGCCCTTGTGTTTTCCAACCGCTACAATCCATTCGTCCATATCCCGTATTTGGTTGGATTTTCCGGATTTCTGAATGGTTTTGTTATAGGCCATAATGCCATGCTTGCCGTCAAACTCTGATTGTTCGGCGTAAATCTCCACGCCTAAGCTGTCAAAATACTCCCATGCGTTCTGGTCGGCTATCATATAAACCGGATTTTGCAGAATGGAGCGAATGGAAAACCGGGTAAAATTCTTCCCGTTTTTTGTGGTGATGTTGTTCTGCAACAAGTAAGTATCCGTTTTGGTAAGCGAATTGGTTTCTATAAATTTTGAGAAAATCAGTTTGATAATCTCCGCTTCTTCTTTGATGATGTCCAATTTATAGGCTTTTCGTTCTTTTCCGTCTACCGTAATGCTTCCGACAATCTGCGTACTTTTATAGCCGGTTGGCGTTGTGCCGCCGAGCCATCGTCCAGACTTGGCGAGCTCGTGCATATTGTCCCGGATACGTTCTGCGGTAGTTTCCCGTTCCAACTGTGCAAAGACGGAAACCATCATCATCATGGCTCTGCCGCTGGGGGAAGTAGTGTCAAAATCGTCTCGGATTGAGGTGAACTCTACATTGTAGTAGTCAAATTCATCCTTGAGTTTGGCAAAATCTCCTACATTACGGCTGATACGGTCTAAGCGGTAGCAGACCACAGCCTGAATCTGATTTGCCCGGATTTGCTTCATCATCGCCTGAAACTGCGGACGGTTGACGTTCCCGCCGGAGAATCCCTCGTCCTCAAAAATGAGAATATCCTCTTCCGTTACATTATCATGGTGGAGCTTGATATGTTGACGGCAAAGCTCAATTTGGTTTTCAATACTTTCACCCTTGCCGGTAAATTTTGATTTTCTCGAATAGATAGCGTACTTTCGGCTATCCTGTCCTTTCATTAGCTTAACCCTCCATATTAAGTTATGTGACTTTTTAATTTATCACATAACGGCTTTTCCTTACAACCTTATTATAAACCGAATACGCCAAAAAAGCAAAACATTTTCTCAATAAAAAGACCGTCTACGTTTTTCGCAGACGGTTTCACATTATCCTACGTTATTTTTTCCTTGTAAAGTCGATTTTGATGATTTTACATCTTCTTTCAAATTCAATCGTACCAACAACTTACCTTGTTCCAAAAGCAATTCTTTTTTATCTTCCGGAAGTATCCGATAGAGATGTAACAATTCATCTTCTCCGTGGTCTTTGGTAATGCCAGACTGAAAGTTTAAAAGATAGTCGGTAGTGACATGGAAGTATGAAGCGAACAGCTTCAATATTTGAAAGTCGGGTTCACGCAGTCCACGAATGTAATTGCCTATAGTTGTGGACGCTATATTCAAATCGTCTGCCAGTTGCTTTTGTGTTATATCGTTATCTTCTAAGAGTTCTTTAAGTATATTGCCAAAGTTCATAAAATTCCACCTCCTTGTTATTGTAAAGGAGATGGGGCTAATTGCGCTTTGAAAAACCACGAAATGAATTGACAACAAACAAAATGAACACTATAATATAAGTATCTATATCTTTGCTCTTTCAACGATTTATCTATAAACGAAAATCAATAATGGAGGATAAATAAAAATGAAGGCGAAAATTATCTGCGTAATCTTTGCTATTGCTGGAGGGATAGTCACTTACCTTTCTGTATTCCATAATGCTTTTGGAGGAGCGTCAGGCTTTACGGCTGTCATTGGCGGGGTATTTCTTGCTGTGGGGTGTTGTGGAGTCTTCGGAATCCCAATCGATGAGTTTGCAAGGAAAGTGGACGAAAATTGGGAGGAGAAAAAGAAAATCGAAAGGCTGAATCATGAGTGGAATAATGCTCAACGAAAATATGACAGATACAATGGTAAAAGAAAATAATGGTGTTTAAGATATGAGCAATATGGCTTTTTATTATCACTCTTTGCCACCTGTGGACGATATACTCCGTAGTTGGGCAAATGGCATAAGCACAGAAAAAATCATATCGGATTGGAAAGAATCAAGCATTGACTTTTTTGTTGTCGTTGGTGTAAGTGATGATGAAATCAGAAACTTTTATACGAAAGTAAGGCAACGGACAAATGAGGTAGTAACAAAAATCAAGCGTTATTTATCGGAATATGGCAAAGAGCCGCAATGCGATATGATTCTCAAAAAATTATATCGCTTCGATAAGGTTTCAACGGCAAACCTCTTTTTGTCTTATTTAGCTTCTATCCCGGAACATGATGATACGGAAATTTATGAGGAAATTATCAGGGATAGGATAGAATCATGGTTTCTCTCTGAGGAGCCTTGGATATTTGCAAGAGAACTGACCGCAAAAGATTGGGAAAAAGGCGGTCTGTTCTACGAAATAGCTTAATAGTTAATTTTAAAGCATTGGAGATAGGAACAATGGAAAAACAAAAATTCAAGTCAATTCTTTTGCTGACGCTCTTTTCACTGGCATTTATACTGGGTGGTTGCTCGTCAAACACTTCACAAGGGGATTCTTCCAATGGAACGGTGGTAGAAGCTCCTGCCAGTAGCTACTGTAAAAACGGCACGCATATGTACGCTCCCGACCCCTCCATTGATGGTAAGCTAATTGATTACAATTCGGCAGATGGCAGTTTTACAACCTTACTGGATAATTCAACAGGAAAGAAAACTTATTTTGATAGTATTGTTTATTATAATGGATACTTGTATTGTTCAGTAAGACAACATGCCGAGAAAAAAGATTGGATATTTAACAGCTTTATTATGAAGATAAACCCTGAAACACAGGAATACACGCAGTATGACACATCTTATAACATACCCACTCAGAGCATTTTGCAGTTATGGTATGTGGAGGACACAATTTACTATACTGGTGTTCAAAATGGAGATGAAGCGGCTGAAGTCGGCATTTATAGGTTGAATTTAAATAATGATAAAATTGACAGGATTTATTCAACTCAAAGAAGCACTACGGTTGTGGGAACAGACGCTGGCGGGGAACTGCACATTGCTCATATCGCAGATGGCAGAATCTATTTTTATACCAGCGGTTTTTATCAAACCAACAAAATTTGTAGTGTGACCACTGATGGAAAAAACTATACGGAATATTATGAGGATTCAACAATTTCAGACGTTTATGTAATCGGAAACAAGATTTATACTTCTTCGCTAAGCGCAGGCGACAACCGTATTCCAACAGCTATCAACATTGATAAAAAAGAGCAAGAAGAAATTGAGCCTATTTCTGTTCGAGGGGATTTAAAATGCCACAAAGGATTTGTTTATGGTACTTCATCGCTTAACGGAATATCCGGATTGTATCGTGTGGCGATTGATAATCTATCAGCACAGCCGGAATTTGTTTCAGATAGAGGGACAAAAATCATTGAGTTTATAGATGATTTTGCGATTATATCAGATGGAGAAGAAACACCTAATTATTTCGTAACAAAAGTTGATGGAAGCAGCTCAGACAGGTACACATTGCTTTTTGAAGCCTACCAAAATGCCTTTGGTTTTTCGTCTGCTTCGGGTAATGATAAATCATCTTCTGAATATGATAACTCTAACAGTTTTTCCATTCCTGCCGAATTGACAAATATGTTTGATAAATCGCTTATAGAAGTGTATGGAGAAAATAACATTCCCGCCCCACTCTTTGGAGACGGAGGAAGTAACTGCTATCAAGCACCCAACACACAGGACACCATGTATTACTTCTCTATGGGAGATGATGAATCCTCCTACTTACTTGCTGTCGAGGGACCGCTTAATCTGCTGATACCGGGTAAAGATACCGCTACCATTGCGGAACTAAAAGAACTGTTCGGGGATAGTTTTTCTTTTAATTTCAGTGATAATATGGGCGGCTATACCGCTTCTGCACAGATCGGTGAATATGGAATTTCGTTTGGGACATTTGAATCAGAAGAAAATGCAACTGTAACCGCATTCAGAATCAGCAAATAGCAGTTTTCAGAATATCTGAGACTTGCTTTTTCTCACTAAACTGGTACAATAAAATAAAAGGAAAGAAGGTCATACAATGGCAGTTTGGACATTAAAAATGAATATCATTGATAAAACCGACGTTTTTGAGTTTTGTAAATCGGAAAATTTAATAGGTTTCGGTTGGGGACTCCCAGATAAGAATAATAAAAATAATGATGCTATTATGACGATTACTGATTACCAAAAAATCAAAGACCGTCATGGACTATATGAAAAAAGCAGACACCTTACGGCTTGTATCAATGCCTTTAAATCCATGAAAGACAAAGATTTAATCTGGACATTGGACGAATCAAAAAACATTTATTATCTTTGTAAAACCACTGGGGAATATAAGCACTTAAAGGAAGAATACAGTAGCACATATGGAATTGCTAACTGCATGAAAGTTTTCGGCTATCATCCCATCAGTGAAAATTTAGTGCCATCAGAAGTTAAACGCTTACTACATTCTTCTGGTATCATTTATAGATTAGATGATGAAAAGTATAAAAATCAAGTGGAGGCAACATGTTCTCTCTATACGGCGATTGAAAAGCTTAATTAAGTCAAGATAATGAATAAAAGACGCTCTGAAGCAAAATCAGGGCGTCTTTCTGTTTGCTCTCTATGCAGTCTAAAAGGCTCATAGAGGGCTTTTTCTTTTTTGGGGCAAGCTTTCCGCAAAACATATCTCTTTTGTTCTATACGCTTTTTAGCCGCTTCTGAGACAAAAAGAAGAGTTTTTAAGGCTTAAAGGTTTTTGAGTTCTTCAATCATGGTCGCCAATGTATCGTTTACCACTGTAAAACTGATACCGAGATGATTGCTTACTTTTCCGTCCTGTACCAACTGATGACGAATTGCAAGAATCTCACGCTTTGCCTTTTCTAAACCGGCTGTTACATCAACACTTTCTTTGACAATGCGTATCATCTTTTTCCCTCCTCTCTGCTTTGTCACAGAAATTCGGGTATAGACAAAATGCGTTTATCTTTTTTATTGGTTATGAAGAGGGTATCAAACTATTTGTATTTTCTTTTATAAAATGATTTCAACCAATTTGAATATTGCCATTCTGGAATCTCAAAGTTTTTATATTTTGCTCTTAATTCTTTATGCTTTTCCTGAAAATTCACAAGTTCATCTGTTGCTAATTTGGCGTTCATATCATCTCCACCTGCGTAGAAATCAGATACCCTTTGTCTCATCATCTGGCTAATGCTTCGATACTGCCTTTCTGTTTCACTTAGCCGTATGCGCTGATTTTGCTTTTGTAGTTTTGCTTCCTGACGGCAAGTACGATTTGGAGCACCGGGAAACAGTCCATCACAATACTTTGTATCTGACCTTCTGGGAATAAAGAAACTACCGCATAATTCGCACTGATTAACAGTTTTACCTATTGCGAATAGTTCGCTGAGAGAAGTTAAAATAAGGTCTGATAAAGAATCCAAATAAAATAGTTCGTAATAGGTTTGTTGCGTACTATTATCATTTGAATTTTCGGATAGATTATCTGATGAATATCTGCCGTCTAAATAGCTTTTAATCTCCCATGGCGTCATTACAGTTTCAAATTCTTTTTCAGGAAAACCATGTAGTGCTTTAAAGCTACTTTGGATTCTTAAACCATTCAGGATAGAAAACTTAACCAAACAGTCTAACGTGCTGTATCTTTTATCTTGTGAGCAAAGCTCCACATAGTGATAACAGTTTAATATTCGAGAAAATTCTGTTCCATAAAAATCAAAGCTGCTTGCTACATTTTGGTATAGCTCATACTCCATAAACATTCGCAAATCGTCAAGCGACGTGTTTCTCTCTTTCCCTTCCGGTAGAAAGTCATAAATGATTTTCGGTATTCTTTGCAAATAATCTGGCACATCATTATAGCTTTTTATCGACTTATCAATTTCAGCGATAATATTAAGACATTTGCATAGAAGTGTTCCTACTGGATAGGGATAGTCAAAGTCTTCCACAAAACAGGATTCCTTTTCTAAATCATGGTTATAAAGGAACAGATATTCCTGTTGGTTTTTTCGGTCGTGATAATAATATGGAAAATACGGGTCGGAATCATTCTTAAAATAAATCATTGCTTTATCCTCAACTCTTTAAATATTGCTTCCCGACTAATTATAACATATAAAGTGCAAGTATTCATCAGTGCAGAAAGAATTTTTTTAAATTATGATATAGACAAGAGCTAAGGCCAAAGCTCAAATTTATCAATAGTACGCGTACCAAAATGAAGGAGGAATTTTATCGTGGCTGAGTTCAATAACAGTCAAGATAAAAATGTAGTAGGTGCTACACCGTGGATTATAGACACGGGAAGCAAAGAAAAAATCGACACACAGGAACTATACCTATACATTCGGGAAAATGGAAATATCCGAGTCATCAAAAGAGGAAACGACAAGGGGGTGGTACTTTATCAATATAGAAATAATCGCTATCAGTTACTAACAGAAAGCGATTGTAAAGCTTATATTAAAAGCTTTCTGCCCATAAAAAGCCGAAAGCCCAGCGATTGGGAAAGAGTATATAAGGAGCTGATGACAGATTATGCGGATACCTCTGAAAATGATTTGAACTCCAATCAGGATATTATCAATTTTTTAAATGGGATACTCAACATCAAAACGGGAGAACTACTTCCGCATAGTCCGGAATACCTCTCCACAATTCAAATACCTTGCAACTGGAATCCCGATTTGAGTTTGGACGACGCTCCCATATTCAAAGGGTTTATAAACACCTTAACCAGTGGAAATGCAGACGACCAAACCACTCTTTTAGAAATTATCGGTTTGATAATCAGTAATGTTGAAGGCTGCTACTTTAAAAAGCTTCTTATTCTGCATGGCGTTGGTGATACAGGTAAGTCGAAGTTCCGCACGTTCCTTGAAAAACTAGTCGGTGAAGAAAGCACGCATTCTCTTGATATTAAACACCTTAATGAGAGATTTGCACTTTCAGAATTAGACGGAAAAAGACTTGTAGGCTATGGTGATTTATCTTTTATAAATGTTCAAGCAATGGATAAAATCAAAGAACTTACAGGAGGGGACTCCACACGGGGCGAAGCAAAATATCAGAACAGTTATCAGTTCCGTTATAAAGGGTTTCTTTTGTACTGTTGTAATGAACTGCCATTGTTTTCTGGAGATCGTGGCCAATGGGTTTTCGACCGCTTCCTAATCATCTCTTGTGACAATCCGATACCAAAAGAAAAGCAGGATAACGATTTAGTCAATAAGTTATTGGCTGAAAAAGAAGCGATTGTGAGCGTGGCTGTTCGTCATTTACAAAGGGCGCTTACCAGAGGACGTTTGACCGAAAGCGCTAAGGTGGTGGAAAACCGCAAAAACTACGCAATTAAAAACAATTCCTTTGCACTGTTCCTGCAAGAAAAATGTATCTTGCATTCTGGTAGAACAAGCCGCAGTGTTTTCAATGGAGTTTACAAGGAATGGTGTAAGGAAAACAATTTAGCCGTAGAACCCATGAACCAGATAAAAATCATGCTGGAACAGCGGGGAATTACCGCCATGAAGTCTGGTGAGTATTACTACCCTTTGACTATCTACTAAATTTTAAATTGAGTTGGGCAAATTGGGCAAAGAAAAAGCAAAAACACTTTGCCTTTCAAGAAACGGAACTTGACAGATTGCAAACAAAAACAATTACTTGTAGACATTTGCCCTTTTTGCCCTGAATGATGATTGGAGGAAAAACTATGCAAAGCGCTAGAGAATTGTTTGATTTTATTTCAATTATTGACAGGCACAAAATGATGATGGAGGACTTGCGCTATTGGTTTAAGCTGACAAATGAATTAAGCGAAGATATAAGACAAGAGTTTGACACTATCGACAAAGCCCTTGATTCAATTCGTCAAAAAATGAGCTTTTAGAGTGCAGTTGCATACCGTACAAGCCGGCATTCATAAAATGAAAGGAGTAAGGCAAGGGGGCTTGGTAAAGCGTGAAGGTAATCATGCACTACCCTAAGACGGAACAGGGCTGGCGGGAACTTCAAAAAAGAATAGCTTCTGTTCATGCCGAAGCGGTAGAGCAGTATCTCAACAAACTGCCATGCCCCAAGGAGCAGAAGCTGGCGCTACTGAAAGCCGTTCAGGACGATTTGAAGAACGGCAAGTAGGTACATAAAATGAGACGGTCAAGGCTGGTTAGGCTTGACCGTCTTTTCTTCAACTCATTTAATTTGTAAAAGTAAGGGAAGTAATGCGATACCAACATCTACACCTTTATCCGCTATCCATTTTATAATATCTTTTAGCTTGTTCCACTTTTGATATTTTTTATCACTAGATTTAATAATCGCTTCTATTTCATCAATCTTTTTTAAGACCTCGTTAATATCGTCGGCAGATAGGGCAGACATATTTTCTATTTTTTCTCTAACCCCATCAAAAGTAATATCTATAGAAATAGAGTTCTCATTTGTATTATTAATTTGAACCATAGGGGCACTCTGAGTAGAAGTCTTCTCAATACTAGGATAACCTAAGGACTTAAAGGTGTTCAACTTATTATAGATTTGATTGAGATTATGAAAGAGCGATTCGCCAGTAACATCTTCATAAAATCCAAAACTTGGAGTATACTGATAAAGACCGTCACCTAAATGCGGAACATAAGAATGATATTTAGCAGTAACGTCTTTATATAATTTTAGCTTATCACTTTCAGACGTTTTGGCATTATCGTGGTCAGCAACGGCGGCTTTCAATAAATCTATGTCTGCATTCATCATTGATTTGAACTCAAATAAAGGATCATCATTCTCAATAATCGTAAGCAGTTCGAGTTTTTCTTTTATGGCGTTTAATTCTGGACGATAATTAAAAGGCCCATTAAACGTCATTTTACCTGTTTTAGGAATGTCCTTCTCGAAATTTTCAAAAATACCATTATATTTACCAATTAAAGTTTGATATAATTCATAAGAGCCATGCGCGTCCTCCTGAGCTTCTTCACAACGCTTTATGTCACCCAGCATCATCTCATAAAGTTTAATATCCATAAAATCACCCCTTACTCTATTAAGATAAGTATACGATATAATTAAGCAGTTTTCAATCCAATATCTTCTCCCACGTCCCTTTTGTCACCCTCACTTTTTCGCTTTCCCACCGTTTTACTGCTCCGGCACTCACGCCATACAGCTTTCCAAATTGGTACTGTGTCAAGCCCATGCTTTTGCGAATCTTTCGTATCTGCCAGCCTTGCCCGTCATAGAGAAAACGGTTGTATTCGTCCAGCAGGTCGGTAATATCCACTTCCAGTAACTCCGCAATGCGACCGAGCTTGTCTATCGGGTAGTAGTCATGTTCCGGGTTCTCATAATGAATATAGGTGCTTTCGTTAATCCCTGCATATTCAGCGACTTCCCGCTGGAGCAGGGATTTTTTATATCGGTAGTACCGCAGCTTGTCCGCCGTTGTTGTGAGCATTGCCGGATTGGGATACTGGATATTAAACTTTTCGGCGTCGGTGAGTTTCTTCGGACGTAAAAACTGAAAGCTGTGGATTGCAAGAGGACTGTAAATCGTCCGCCCGTTTCGCTGTTTGCTGAACACATACAAACTGTCGCTGATTTTGAGGAACAACCGCCATTTTGGAGTATTCCGGGAAAAGGGAGCTTCTTTTTCCTGCTCCGCACTCAAAAGAGCCGTTATGAGGGGATTGGTTTTTCAATGCACCGCGAAGCGTAGCTCGAAAGCCGAATGCCCTTTGTCGGGTCGAAGCTGTCCACAGCCTTGATGAGCCCCACCGTGCCAATGGAAACGAGGTCATCGCGGTCATTTTCATCGGCATAGTATTTCTTCGCAATGTGCGCCACAAGCCGTAAATTGTGTTCGATGAGTTTTTGCCGCGCGTGGTGGTCGCCCGCCGCCATTTGCTCCAGATATTTTTTCTCCTCCGCCGCAGTCAGCGCCTTTGGAAACGACCCGGCGCTTGTGATGTGCAGAAAGAAAAACAAAATCGACGATAAATACTCCAAAAGCCCCCAAAGCATACCCACTCCCCCTTTAGAGAATGGTATGCTTCAGAGGCTTTTCTTATGTCTTTTGCTATATATTATTTGTGGACAACATACTGGTTCGGGTCGCCGAGCAGTTCCTTCGGCAAGTGGCTTTTATCGCTGAGACGCACCGTTTCCACGCTGCCGTCTTTGCCGATATAAAATTCCGAAACCGAGGTGTTGCCGCCGATACGAATATCACTCAAACGTTCAATATCGTGCTCCAAAATCTCACACGCCATGCAGCGCAACAAAAAACCGTGCGACGTGATGACCGCTGTTTTGCCCATGCAATCCGCTTTCACGCGTGCAAGCGCTTTTTTTGCGCGGTCATAGACTTCCGCTGTCGTCTCCCCCTCCGGAAAAATGCAGTTTTGCGGGGAATTCTGCCACTTTTCGGCAAACACCGGGTAATCCGCAAACGCTTTGTCAAGCTTCATGCCGGACAGCGCGCCAACATCCACTTCCATCAGCTCCGGCAGTTTTATGATGGGCAAACTGTGGTACAAATCTACCGCTTCCGCCGTTTTATACGCGCGCTTTAACGGGCTCGAATACACAGCATCGATGGGGATGTTCCGAAACCGCAGCGCCAAAAGCGCCAACTGCTTTTCTCCTGTAGCGCTGATATCGAGGTCAAGCTGACCCTGAAAAATATTCTCGCGGTTGCCGAGGCTTTCGCAGTGGCGCACAAGATATAAGTGTAATTTTTCCATATCATTTACCACGGACGCATCGCACCGGTCAATTCGGAAAGGGTCTTCACGCCGTTTTTATCCATGTAATTTGTAAGCCCTTCGGTAATCTTCACGGGCGCATACGGGTCTGTGAACAGCACGGTGCCGATCTGCAGCGCCGTCGCACCTGCAAGCAGCATTTCCACGGCGTCCTGCCACGTGCTGATGCCGCCGAGACCGACGATCGGAATTTTCACCTTCTGATACGTCTGCCACACCATGCGCACCGCAATGGGCAAAAGCGCCGGGCCGGAGAAGCCACCTGTGTTGTTGTGAATGATCGGACGCTTCGTATTGATGTCGATACGCATGCCAGTCAGCGTGTTGATCATGGAGACGGCATCCGCACCGGCGCTTTCCGCCGCGAGCGCGATCTCGGAAATATCCGTCACATTCGGGGAAAGCTTCACCATCAGCGGCTTTTTGCAATGTGCGCGCACCGCTTTCGTGATGTCTTCAACGCCTGCGCAGCTCGTGCCGAACTGCACGCCGCCCTGCTTCACGTTCGGGCAGGAGATGTTCATTTCGATCATGTCGATGTCGGTGTCATTCAGTTTTTCCGCCATGGCGCAGTAATCCTCCGGCGTGTTGCCGGCAATGTTCGCAATGATGGTCACGCCTTGCTCGCGCAGCCACGGGAGATCTTTTTCGATGAAGTGATCGACACCCGGATTTTGCAGACCCACGGCATTCAGCATACCGCCGGGGGCTTCCGCAATGCGCGGCGCAGGATTGCCCGGTCGCGCCTTTAACGTGATGCCCTTAGAAGAAATACCGCCGAGTGCGGAGAGCGGGTAAAACTCTGCATATTCGCGACCGAAACCGAACGTGCCGGACGCCGCAATGAGCGGGTTATGGAACTCCACACCCGCAACCGAAACCTTTAAATCAGCCATCAGAATACCACCCTTTCCGCCGGGAACACCGGGCCGTCCTTACAGACATGGCCCATATACGTTTCACCGTTTTCGTCGTAAAGCTCCACCGCGCAACCGAGGCACGCACCGATGCCGCACGCCATGCGCTCCTCAAGGGAAATTTCGCACGGAATGTTGTGCGCTTTTGCAAACTCCGTCACGGCGCGCAGCATGACCTTCGGGCCGCAAGCAAAAATTTTATCGGGGTGCACATCCTGAATTAAATCGATGACAAGGCCGTGGTGGCCGTAGCTGCCGTCATCCGTCGCAATGCGCAGGTCGCAGCCTGCCGCATGGAAGTCGTCTTCGAGAATTACGAAATCCTTATTGCGGAAACCGACCGCCACCGTGGCGTTTTTGCCGCATTGCCTTGCTGCACCGAAAAGCGGAGGCACACCGATACCGCCGCCGATGAACAAATTGTGCGCGTTCGGGTCGAACGTAAAGCCGTGGCCGAGGGGCGCCAAAATATCCATCTTGTCGCCGACCTCAAACTTCGAGAGCTGCTCTGTACCCGCGCCGCGAATCTGGAACACAAAGCGCAGCGTGCCGTTTTTCTTATCGATGTCACAAATGGAAATCGGGCGGCGCAGCGTTTTACCGGGCACGTAAATGTGCGCAAACTGTCCGGGCTGCGCCACTTCTGCCAGTTTCGGCGCTAAGACCGTATAATCAAAGGTGTTCTCTGCGGTCTGCGCGCGGCGCAGCACCTCGCAGAGCTGAACGTCATATTTCATAGCTTGTCCTTTCCGAGCGTTACTCATCCGTTCGCGCGAATTTCGCCGATGCGTGCGCAGATCTCGTCGCGCATGCGAATGGCTTCGCGTCTTGCCGCCTGTGCATAGTCATGCTCGTCGCACTTTTCCTTCTGCCATGCGCACATAATGCCGCGGGAGGAATTGATGATGGCGCCGAGACCGTTCTTGTCAAACGCCGGGGCAACGTCATCCGCGCCGCCGCCCTGTGCGCCGTAACCGGGCACGAGGAAGAACGTGTGCGGCGCTTTCTCGCGCATTTCGCCGAGCTGTGCCGGGTACGTTGCGCCGACGACCGCGCCGACGCCGGAGTAGCCGTATTTACCCATAACGCTTTCACCCCAGTGCTCGCAGAACGCGCCCATGGTTTCGTAAACGGTCTTGCCGCTTTCCATTTTCTGATCCTGCAATTCGCCGGAGGACGGATTGGAGGTCTTCACGAGCACAAAAATACCCTTATCCTCCGCTTCGCAAACGCCGAGCAGCGGCTTGATGCCGTCCGTGCCGAGGTAGCCATTCACGGTCAGCGCGTCCGCACCGAAGGCTTCCGTTTTCTCGCCGAACACATCCGTTTTGCCGAGGTGCGCCGTGGCGTAGGCTTCCATCGTGGTGCCGATGTCGTTGCGCTTGCCATCCGTGATGACGAACATACCCTTTGCGCGCGCGTAAGCGACGGTCTCCGCAAGGGTTCTCACGCCCTGCCAGCCGTACATTTCATAGTACGCCGCCTGCGGCTTTACGGCCGGGACAATATCGCACAGCGCGTCGATGAGGCCCTTGTTGTATTCGAGCAGTGCGGCGGCCGCAGCCTCCAGCGTTTTGCCATACTTTGCGACGGCGCCGTCCAGAATGTAGGACGGAATGTACGCGAGCTTCGGGTCAAGACCTGCAACGGTCGGATTCTGGGTTTCCACGATTTTTTCAATCATACGGTCAAAAGACATAGTAATCCCTCTCTCATTTCAAATCTATAATTTCAAATTTCTCAAACTTTTACAGTTCACTAAATACAACTCTGCCGCCACAGACGGTCGCCTTTACGCGGCCCGTGAGCGTCATGCCCTTAAACGGCGTGTTGCGGCTTTTGCCGTGCAGCTTTTCGGGATCCACAACCCACGCTTCGTGCTCGTCAATCAGCGCAATATCGGCCACTTCGCCCGCACCGATGGCGCCGGCTTCAATGCCGAGCAGCTCCGCCGGGTGCACGCTCATCTTTTCAATGAGCTCTGTAAGCGTCAAAACGCCGGTCTTCACAAGCGCGGTATATGCCGCCGCAAACGACGTTTCCATACCGATGGAGCCGTTCGGCGCGTGCAGAAAATCAGCTTTTTCCGCCGGCGTGTGCGGCGCGTGGTCGGTCGCGATGACGTCGATCGTGCCGTCCTTTACGGCCTCGATCATCGCAAGGCGGTCCTTCTCGCTGCGCAGCGGCGGGTTCATGCGGTAGTCCGCGTCGTGCTTTTCGAGCGCTTCGTCGGTCAAAAGCAAGTAGTGCGGTGCGGTCTCCGCCGTCACCTTTACGCCGCGGGCTTTGGCATCACGGATGAGCGCCGCAGAGGTTGCCGTGCTGACATGGCAGATGTGCACCGGCACGTCATACGCCGCAGCCGCCGCAATTTCGCGCGCCGTGCCGCAGTCCTCCGCCGCCGCAGGTACGCCGGGCAGATTGAGCTTTTCGGAAACTTCTCCCTCATGCATGACCCACTTTTTCGCGAGGAACAAATCTTCGCAGTGCGCCGTCACGCGCATGTGGAGCTTCGGCGCTTCGCGTAATGCCTTTACAAGGCAGGCGGTATCGATAACCGGGCGACCGTCGTCGCTCAAAGCAATGGCGCCGGCATCGTGCAGCGCTTCTAAATCACACAGCTCTTCGCCTTTCAGTCCCTTTGTAATCGCCGCCGCAACGTAAACATGCGCATCGGCGGTCTTTGCTTTGTCCAAAATATAGCGCACGGTTTCAGGCGTATCAACCGCCGGCTTCGTGTTCGGCATACACAAAAGGCTCGTCACGCCGCCCGCCGCAGCCGCACAGCAGCCCGTGTAAATATCTTCTTTATCGGTAAAGCCCGGGTCACGCAGATGCACATGCATATCCACAAAGCCCGGCACCGCCGTTAAACCTTTTGCTTCCATGACTTCGGCATCCGCATCGTACAGGTTTTCGGAAACCGCGCTGATGCGGTCCCCGGAGATCAAAATATTGCCGATATAATCCTCGCCGCGCGCGGGGTTCAAAATGCGCGCACCGCGGATCAGCAAGCGCTTTTGCTCTTGTTCCATTCGTCTCATTCCTTTCGGGTAAACAGCAGGAATTTCAGGATAGCCAGAAATTCTCGGCACAGATTTTTCGGCAGACTTTTCAAATTGGTCTTCGCATCCAGCGGATACGGCGTAAGTCCCAACATTTTTGCCATGCGGCAGGCGCGCCACTGGTGGTAACTTTGCGTTGCAAGCAAAACGGTATCGGAAAAGCCATTTTCGCGCAGAATATCCCGCGCAAAACGCAGGTTTTCAAGCGTCGTTTTGGAGTTTACTTCCGCAAAGATGCGCTTCGGCGCAACCCCGAACTTAATCAGCGCTTCCTTTGCAGCTTCGCCCTCGCTTTGCGGCTCGTCCTTGCCTTGCCCGCCGGTCGTGATACAAACGGCTTTCGGATAGGCTTTTAGATACGATGCTGCAGTATCCACACGATATTGAAACGCGCGACTGAGGTGCGCGGGGCAGGTTTTCGATGCCCCCACCACCCGTGCGCCAAGCACAATGACAACGCCGTTTTCGGGCAATTTTCTTCTTCGGTGCATAGTTTCTCCTTGTCGCATACTGAATAGCCAAAACACCTCATAATAATTATAAAGAATTCCCCCGAAAACCGCAAGGGCTTCAGGGGAAAAAGTTTACATGGTATGAAATCTCATTTAGGCCGCAGGCTCTGCGATTGTTTCGCCGCCGTTTGTGCCGGGGTCCGGCTCTGCGGGTGTCTCGTCGCCGCCGGAGGGTTCGGAGGGAATCTCTTCGCCGCCGGAAGGCTCAGACGGTGTCTCATCACCGCCCGCAGGTTCAGACGGCGTTTCGCCGCCGGAGGGTTCGGAGGGCACAGAAGGCTCTTCGTAGCCGGAATTATCGGAGCTGCCCGAATAGCTGTAATCGTTGCTGTCAGAGTAGCTGTAGTTGTTGCTGGAGCTGCTCTGGGTACCGCTTCCGCTGCTCGTGTACGAGGCTGCGGGGTCGCCCGGCATAGAAGCATATCTTGTGCGGTCCGCATCCGTAATGTTCGTATCGGTCTTCGAGAGCGTTTTGCCGTCCTTAACAGCCTGCATCAGCTCTTTTGCCTTATTTACGGTGTTATAATCCGGACGCATGACGTAGGCGTAATCGCTCATGGAGTACGGGATCTGCGAATCGCCCGTGCCGGTCACGCTGCATTGGACAACGTTCCAAGAGCCGTTATCGGAAAGCTGACGGCGCACGAGCGCCGCGATGTCGTCATACGGCACATCCATCTCGAAGCAGTCCTTGATGCTGTCCATAATGGAGTTGTAGCGCACCAGAATATCCGGGGAAAGTGCCTTATCGATGATGGTGGAAATAACCTTCAGCTGGTTTTTACCGCGCTGAATATCGCCATCCACAAACGAATAGCGCTCGCGGGCAAAGGTCAACGCCATTTTGCCGTCCATCTGCACCTTGCCCACCGGGTACGTGTAGTTGTCCTTTGTAAACGCAACATCGTTATCGACCGTAATGCCGCCGAGCGCATCCACAATGCCGGTAAAGCCGGAGAAATTAAGGCGGAAGTAGTAATCGATATCCGTATCATACAGCATTTCGAGCGTGCCTATGGAAACGTTCACGCCGTAAATACCCGCATGTGTCAGCTTATCCGGGATACCGCCCGAAACAGGCAGCGGCACATAGTAGTCGCGCGGGGTCGTCACAAGCAGAATCTGGCGCGTTTCCGTATTGATTGTCGCCAAAATGTTTACATCGCTGCGACCGACCGTGTTAAGGCCCTGGCGTGTATCGCTGCCGCTGATATACAGGGTGTAAATACGATTTTCCGCATCGCTGTTGCCGGTGCTCTGCGTCTTTTCCGCTTCGCTCTGTACCGCCGTTTCCACGTGCAGCACTTCAAGCTCGCGAATTTTGCTTTCTACATCGGCGTATTTATCGAGCTCCGTCACAACGTCGAGGTATGCAGTATTTAGGATGATCGCACCGCATTCTTTGTTGAGCAGACCGTCGATGAGCTGTGTGATGCCGGCATACGTCTTCGTCGTCACTGCGCTGCCAAAGCGCTCCGTGATCTGGCTGACGGCGGAATCGGTGCTTTCGCGGTCAAGCGATTCCAAAATGCCGAACGTATAGCCCTTTGTGTCTTCCAACGCGGAAGCCGGGTCATCCGTGCGCACATAGACCGCTACGGGCGTATATTCCGTGCGCACCGTGCCAATCTCCGTCAGCGTGCCGGTCGCGACCGAAATGTAGTTGCTCGCAAGACCAAGCACCAGCGCCAGCACCAGAGAAAGCGACGCGCCGCAGATGAACTGCCCTTTATTTCGGATGCTGCGCACCAACAAAACGGCAGAAGCCACCAAAAGGACAAGTGCAATACCGCCAAGGATCAGCAGCTTCGTCGGCACCATCTTGCTTTGCAGAAGGATCACCATAAACACGGCGAACACTGCCACCAAAATGACAGAGATCACAATGCCCGGGATCCGTTCCTTCCATTTGCTCATATCGTGTACTCCTTTGATTTTGACGTTTCGGGAAAATTCGGCGCGCCGCGCATTCCGCGGCAGTGCCTTATCCGAGTTATTATATCGCTTTTACCCGTTGTGCGTCAACGGATTTGAACAAAAAGCCGTCAAAATCAGTAAAACGCCGACAAAACATCTGCATTTTTAGCTACAAGGCACTATTTTGACGAAGCTGTCCGCACTGCAAAAAGCTGCTGCGGGTGCACAGCCGCGTAAAAATCATTCAGGATAAATCCGGCAAAATCCGTCCCGCTCTGCGTGAGCGCGTCGGCGCAGTCGTTTAATATACCGGCCGGAGTGTAGTCCTGCCGCACAACGAGCACCGAAAGATCCGAAAGCGCACTGAGCGCCTCGGCATCGGCGGAAAGCAGCATCGGTGGGGAATCGAGCAAAACATAGTCAAAGCGTTCGTCCGCCCGCGCCGCCAAAAGCAGCTTTTTCAGTTTTTCACTGTGCAAAAGGCGCTCCGGGTGCGCGGCGGGCGCGGTAAGGCCGAGCGAAATGCCGTATTTTTCCGAAAAAATAAGCGGCGGCTCCACGTTTTTCTCTGCCTGCAAATACTGCCCGATCCCGTTTTTAGCCGCCGCCCGCAGGCCGAAAATTTTGTGCAATGCCGGTTTTCTTAAATCGAGATCCAACAGCAGCACATGCCGCCCGCGCATGGAAAGCGCCAGCGCCAAATTCGCCGCTACGCTTGATTTTCCTTCGTTTTCTCCCGCGCCCGTGAGCAGCAGCACTTTTTTGCCGTCCCGCCGCATGCGGTGCTCCAACGCCGCACAGAGATCCTGATACGCTTCCGTGTAGGTGTACCGCACAAAAGGGTCTGTCAGCAGCGCCGCAGCCTTGCGCCCCGCACCGCGGCTCTTTTTTACGAACAGCCGCTTTTCCTTGCGCTCGTGCCCGATGGTGCCCAGCACGCGCCCATCCAGCTTGTGCCGCGCGGCCTGCGGAGTTTGCACCGTATCGCGCCGCAGAAACAAAACCGATACAATCAGCGATGCAGCCAGCATCGCACCCACACATGCCCGCATGCGGTACGGCTTTAAGTCCACCGGGTTTGAAGGGGCAAGCGGCACCTGCGGGTCGCGGATGACGCGCAGCTCGGCGTTTGAGAACAGCTCGTCCGTCAGATCTGCGTGGTTTTCCAGCACATTTTTCAGCGATAAAAACGATTCGCGCGGGTTTTCCGCTGTCACCTGCACATTGATGAGGTTTGTCTCCGGCAAAACGGAAGCCACAACGTCACACTGCGCGGCCTCGCGGAACGTATCGCTTTGAAACACACTCGCAAACACCTGCGCCATGCGGGCCGTGAGATCTAAAGAGGTATACGCGCTCGTGCCGCCCTTTACATTTACCGCCACGGTCGCCGAAGCGGTATACACAGGGTGATACGTAAAAAGATGATACCCCTCCACGCACAGCCATGCCGTGAGCACCGCCAAAATCAGCACCCACAGATTATAGAGCAGCCCACGCAGCACGCACACAGGGTGCAGGTCACCCCAAAAAAAGCGCTCGTCCTTCACGTTTTCCCCTCCTCCACGATCACTGTCAGGCAGGCGCGCACGGTCTCTGTTTCCGTCTCTGCCGCATACTGCACCGGGTAACAGCCGGGCTTTGCGGTATCTATTTGCGTCACCGTCTGCTTTTTCACCTTTACCGCTGTGCCTGCATGGTCAAATACACCCTCCAAATAATCCTTCGGCTCAAACTTTTCGCCTGCCTTCACATACACGATTCCCTGCTTCAGGCGAATTTCAAGACTGCTGTCGCTCAGCTGCATATAAAGCTGCATCTCGCTCTGTCCGCCGTAGGAATTCGTCACGGATACCGGCAGCGTGTACATGTCGTTTTCCACAAAAGTAATATCTTCGGTGAACAATCGAATACGGTCGGAAACGTCGCCGTCCATTACGTCCTCCGCTGTGATCTGCGCCAAAAGCGCGGGCATCTCGCCCGTGCGGTAGGTCGACGGTACATTCAGCGCAAAGCGCGGCGGGGTGTAATCCGTATACCGCACCGTGCGCGTGAGCGTCGCCGCGTGGCAGTCCGCATCGAACACCACGTATTTGATGCGCCGACGGTCGCCGTCCAACAGTGCGGACATACCCGCAATGCAGATCTCATCCGTCAGGTCTCCGTCATGCGCGTCTTCGGCATGCAGCCCCGCGCAATACGCGCTTTCCGGCGCGGTAACGCTGAGCGCAAGTTCGCCGTCCGTTTCGTCCGTCAAAACGGGCATGGATGTGTCCTGCGCCTGTACGCGCGGCACGGCAACCCACAGGTAAAACGTCAGTGCGGCGCAGAACAGCACTGCCATTACCATTTGAAATACCCTCATGCGATTCTCTCCTTTCCGGCTTCGACGCTCAGAATTCTGCGTGGGTTTTCATGCAGCATCCGCTCGGCATACGCAGCACCGAAGTGCTCCGTGAGCCACGCGTTCACGTCCTCCAAAATCGGTCTGCGGTACGCGGTCCCGTGCCCGTCGCTCGCCACGCAAAAAGCCAGATCGCGCTCCAGCAGCACCCGCGCGGTCTCTGCCGCCCTGCGCCCGAAAGCGCCGAAAATACCGCTGCGCGTCACCTGCAGCGCGGCCCCCCGCTCTGTCCACAGCTCCGCGCGCCAAGGTTCGTTTTGCAAAATGACGTACCGCTCCGGGTGTGCGATGAGCGGCACATACCCGTATTTTCGTATATGCTCAGTCGCCGCCGCGCACCATTCCGACGAGTCGAGCGGGTCAAACTCCACCAAAAGAAACCGACTTTCGCCGAGCGGCTGCACGTCGCCGCTTTGCAGGCGGTCAAACAGCGTGCCGTCCGCCATCATTTCCATGCCGAAAAAGAGCTTTACGGGCAGACTTTCCCGCGCAGCCGCCGCTTTTAGACGCTCAAATTTTCCCAAATACTGCGTCTTCGTCACCCCCGCCCCGTGCGGCGTGACGGCTAAAGCTTTCGTGCCATGCTCTGATGCCATACGCAGCATCATGAGAGACGCTTCAAGCGTTTCCGCGCCGTCATCCACGCCGGGCAGCACATGCGTGTGTAGGTCGATATAGCTCATACTGTCTCCTCCCGTGTGCGGTGCGCGCCGTAATGGCCGTAGCCGTAATGCCCGTAGCGACCGTATTTTCCGTATCCGTAGCCATAACCGTACTTGCCGTAACCGTAGCCGGAAAGCCCTGCCTGTACGCCGTTCAGCACGCAGCCCGCAACGGTCACATCGCAGCTTAGGAGCTTTTCGATGCCCGCTTTGATCTTCATCCGCGATGCGCGATCCTGCTCGATGACGTACACCACTGCGTCACAGCTTTCCGCCGCGGGCAGAATTTCCGCAAAGCGCGCGCTTTCCGGAGCAATGAGCAAAACGCAGTCCGCGTCTACGCGCAGAGAAGCAATCGCGCCGCGCAGATTTTCGCCAACAGCGAGCACCTCGCGCGGCGAAAGCCCGCGGCTGCACGCGGCGTAGCGATACGGCTCTGCACCGCGCCGATGCAGCACCTCCCGTACCGGGCAGTGCCCAAAAAGACACGCTTCCAAGCCCGGCGAGAGTTTATCCATGCCGCGCTTTAAATCTAAATCGATCAGTACCACGCTTTTGCCCATTTCGCCCAGCACATGCGCGGCAGTCATCGCCGTGGTGCGCACGCCTTCCCCGGGCAACGTACCGCAAAACAACAGCACCTTGTCACCCGATGCCGCCATGCGACGTTCAAGGCGCATGGCAAGCCCGCGCGCAGCCTCGCGGTAATGCTCCGGCACATGCGGGTTCGTAAGGGTGAGCGTTTCGCGCCTACTTTTGCTTCGCTTTTTAAAAACGACCTTCGGCAGCGTGCCGAGACACAAAAGATGCAGCTTAGATGCAATCTCCTCCTCGCGCCGCACGGTGCGCCGTGTGCAGCCGTACAGCAGGATCAGTCCTGCGCCAAAAAGCAGGCCGTACGCCGCGCCCGTCAACGCCGCACGTTTGCCGTCGAATATATTATACGGCGTGGTCGGCAGGCTTGGGGCGCTCAGCATATGGAGCTTAATGTCGCCCAGCACGTAGCGTGCGGCCTCCGGGTAACAATCAATAGCGGCGTTCAGGACATTCAACGTGCCTTCGGCATTCGCGCCCGTCGCGGTCAACGTGAACAGGTTGGAATCCTCCACCGCGCTCGCCGAAAGCGAAGCTGTAATAGAATCCGTGCCGAGCGCCTGCTTGATGCCATCCGTTAAGAGCTCACTTTCGAGTATGTACGGGAACGTGCGCGCGAGCTGCGAAGCCGTGGCGGTGTTGTAATAAAACCCGTAGCTGAACCCGCCGCTTTCCCCGCTGCCGGTGGCGACCGTGAACGAAGCCGCCGCGCGGTACAGCGGGCGATACGCGCGCTTTGCCGTGTACCACGAGCCCGCGGCGCACAGCACCGTGAGCAAAAGGCACGCCCACCACAGCTTTTTCACACCGCGCAGCACATCGTGCAAAAGCGTGATGATGTCGATGGGCTCCGGCACCGCTTGCTTTTCCTTTTGCGTCTCCTCCATATAGACCTCCGAAATGCTTGATTTTTCATATACCGTAACGTTTTAAATGCCTGTCTGCGAATTTCACGGGCATTATAGCATTTTGCACCCGATTTCTCAAGCATTTTCGGGATATTGTATATATACAAATATCGCAAATTCCGTTAAAAAATGAAAAAAAGCGACGCCTCAAGCGAGGCGCCGCCAATAATCGACAAATTAAATTTCTATTTTAGTTTCAATCAGCCTTCCGGCTCCAGCACGCCGTACTTGCCGTCGCGGCGCTTATACACCACATCAATCTCGCCGGTGTCGCCGTCACGGTACATGAAGAACGTGTGGCCCAGCATTTCCATCTGCAAAATGGCTTCTTCCACCGTCATGACCTTCACATAGAACGTCTTGCGCTTTGCGATTTCCGGCTCGTCTTCCTCGTCCGGCATATCGTAGTACGTATCCGGCAGCTCCACGGGCTGCATCTTCTGTGCGCGCTCAAGACGCTTTTTATTTCTACGGATCTGGTTGCCCAGTGCCGCCACAACATCATCCAATGCTTCGTTCATTTCCGGCGCAGTGGCTTCTGCACGGTACAGCATGCCGCGCTGCTTAATCATAATCTCCACGGTCTGGCGATTCTTTTCCAGCGTTACGGTTACGGTAGCATCCGCGTCTTCATCAAAGATGCGGTCAAACTTAGAGAGCTTGCGCTGCACCAGTTCCTTAAAATTCTCTCTCAGGTTCACTTTTCTGCCAACGATCTTGATGTTCATACGTCTACCGGTTTTTCCCGCAAAAAGCACAAAGGGATGTGCTTTTTTCATCTACGGAAAAAACACATCCTTTCTGAAAGACTCGGCTTTCATTATTCAGCTTACGGCTTCTGCCGTTCTCTGTACCTACAGTATAAATCATTTGAACAAAAATTGCAATAGAAAAATAAAATTTTCAAGATTTATAAACAATTTGTTGCGATTTAAATTTCTCATAAAACAAAAAGCGCCGTTCCGAAGAACAGCGCCGTTTCTGCTTTACTTTAGTTGTTGCGCGGGCCCTTGCGGGAATAACCGCCGCCGCGCTTATTTTCCGCACGCTTGAGATCCGAGATCTTCTCATCGCTCATCTGCTTAAAGCGGGACATCATATCTTCAAAAGAGCCGGAGTTTTCGCGCGCGCGCCACTCATAATCGCCCGGTCTTGCGGGGCTCTGCACCGGGGCAGAAGCTTCGCGGCGGTGATAGTTGTTCTGGCGCGGGGGTCTGCCGTTCTCATCGCGGCGGCGCGGGGGGCGCTGCTGCTGCGCGTTTTCGTCTGCCTTTTTCATGGAAAGGCTGATCTTGCCGTCTTCATTGATGCCGATGATCTTGACCTTCACGGTCTGGCCTTCCGTGACGAAATCGCGAATCTCCTTTACGAAGACCGGGGCAACCTCTGAAATGTGCACCATACCGGTCTTGCCGTTACCGAGATCGACGAATGCGCCGAACTTTGTGATGCCCGTTACCTTGCCCTCAAAAATTGCTCCGACCTCAAGCTTTGTTTCCTGCATACCCTCTAATTTTCCTCCGGGATTTCAAATTTGTTAGTTGTTGCCGCCTACATTGTAGAACACACGCTCGCCGGGTTTTACATAGTCCAGTTCGCGGCGTGCCACCTTCTCCGCATAGTCTGTGTTGTCTGCGTTCTCTTCATTCAGGTCATAGCGCAGCTCGTCATTGACGACCTGCTGTTCCTTAAGCTCGTTTTTCAACTGCTGCAGTTCGTCCTTTTTCTGGCTGATGGAGATCTGCTGCCCGACGAGCATCGTGACCATGAAGCACGCAAAACAGAACACGGCGACCTTTAAAAGGAGGCTGCCCTTATAGCGTTTAATCTTGACTTCTTCCATGGGATTCCTCCCCTTTCCTTATGCCGAGCGTTCGGCTGCTTTTCTTGTTCCATTATATAATGATGCGCCGTCATTATTCAAGTCCTTTTTTTGCTTTTTTTCGATTTGTTCAGAAATGATTTGTGTTTTTTCCCGCTTTTTAGCAATGCTTCCACCTTTTTCCGCCGTCCTTGCGCGCATTTTGCAAAAATTCGGTTTCTAAAGCCGTGCAAGCGGCGCTCTGCATACGGCAAAAAGCGGCAAATGCCGTGCGTCACCGTGACTTGCACACATAAAAAGCCGATGACTTCGCAGGCGATCTGAAAAAAGCGCGCGTGCCCGACGCTGACCGCAAGGGACAGCAAAAACGTGACGACGGCGGCAAAAAGACAAAACAGCACATCCGTAACCGCTGCCGCGATTTTGCCGAGAGAGAACAGCAGGCGCAAAAACTCCAGCACGGCAAACGCAAACCCCAGAAGAACGCCGCACACAAGGCACAGCAACAGCGTTTCTGCCGGAATGCCGCTCATTTTAAAAGCCTTTTCAAAACGCCCGTCGGGCGCACGCCGTCTGTGTACGAAAGCGCCAGCACGCGGCCCTTTACGAGCAACTCGCCTGTTTCGGCGCTCATGTTTTCAATGTACAGCCCTTCGCCCTTAATGTGCAACCTTCCATCTGCCGTCTGCACCGTGATGAGCGTCTCGCTGAAAAAATCCACGCGCGTAACGCCGCTTGCCGTAAGACGCGAGCGGTTTTCAATGTGCAAAGAATGTGCTTTTGCGCTTGCCGTCTGTGCCACTGTATCACCGATCCTCTTTTATGCTGTATCGCCTATTTATATGCAGCGATTTTCGGAAAAAGACCGAACAAGCAGCGAATATTTATGCACAAGAGCAGCTCAGCACGTTAAAAGCACAGTCAAAAAAAACTTACTTTTCTTCGATGATTTCGTACATCATAGCCGCTTCGTCTTTTTTTGCATATTCATTCACGGAAACGACGCGGGCCTTCACGGTGCGCGCGCCGAGCGTGAGCTCGATGACATCGTTCACCTTCACATCGTAGGAAGCGCGGGCAATCTTGCCGTTGACGACGACCCGACCGGCGTCGCAGGCTTCGTTTGCCACGGTGCGGCGCTTGATAATGCGGGAAACCTTCAAGTATTTATCCAGTCTCATGTTCAAACTCCTTTTCTTTAATACATGGAGGCACAAAACTGCCTATAACAGAAGAACGGACCCGCTTCGGGATCCGTTCCATCACAAATTATTTGCCAAAATTACTTATTGACAGATTCCTTCAGGGCCTTGCCGGCCTTGAATGCCGGAGCCTTGGAAGCCGGGATCACGATCTCAGCGCTCGTTCTCGGGTCACGGCCAACGCGCTCGCCTCTCTCGCGAACTTCAAAGGTGCCGAAACCTGCGATCTGAACCTTCTCGCCGCCTGCGAGGGACTCTGTGATGGAAGCGATAACAGCGGAAACAGCGTTTTCCGCGTCTTTCTTGGAAATGGTAGCCTTTTCTGCAACAGCAGCAATGAGTTCTGTTTTATTCATTATGAATAACCTCCAAATTTTTAGATTTATCTTCATCACCCACGGCGCGAACCATCGCCGGAGCGTGAATTGCTTTATTCTTCTGCGCCGAACTGCTCAATATAGGCGCGGCAGGCTTCAGACAGCGCCTGCTCAGCATCTACGCCGAGACGGCGTGCGAGCTCCGTTAAATTGAAAAGCGCTTTACCAATCGATTCCGCGCCGTTTTCTTCGGTTGCACTGCTTACAGCTTTGCAAACGCTTTCGCGCAGGTCATCGTTCGTGCCGTTATCCGCGCCCATTTTCGCCGCCTTTTTCAGTACCTTCTGGGTACGCATCAAAGCTGGCATGGCGGGCGTTACGCTTTCAAGCACCTCGCGGTCGGACTTCTGTTTTTTCGTCTCGCGCTTAATCTGATCCCAGTTTGTCAGCACCTGCTCGGTCGTGTCCGCCGTCACATCGGCAAACACATGCGGGTGTCGCTGCACCATTTTGGCAGCAACGTCGCTGATCACATCGTCCAGGTCGAACCGACCGACTTCACGCTCGAGCTCACTGTGGAACGCCACCTGAAAAAGCACATCACCAAGCTCCTCGCGCAGCAGCACGGGGTCTTCCGTATCAATGGCTTCTATCGCTTCGTAGCACTCCTCAAGAAAATCGCGGCGGATGCTCTTGTGATCCTGCTCGCGGTCCCACGGGCAGCCGTCCGGCGCACGCAGAATCGTGATGATCTCCTTGAGATCTTCCAGTGTATAACGGGATTTTCCTACATATTTCAACGCAGCTTTCATATTTTACCCTATCCCCCTGTTTTTTGCAAGTATTTTTCAAGTCTTTTTGTAATTTTTTCTCCGTTTGGCAGTGCTTTGATGTCTTCTTCACAGATCCCGCGTGCAATCAGCAGGAAAACAACATAGATAAGCGCCCCCAAAAACACCGCAGGCAGCGCGGAAAAACGCGATTCCGGCAGTACCGCACACCATGCTTTGTGTGTTAAAAGAGCCGCCACGCCACAGCAAACGGATGCCAGAAACGGTTTTTTAAAAGTGGAAAAGAAATCTATTTTCACGCCTGCAATACGCCGTATCGCAATGCACGCCAACACACTTGCGAGCGCATAGCACACGAGCGTGCCGACAGCGCCGCCAAGCACGTTCACACTCGGCACAGCGGCAAGCGTGTAATCGAGCACGGCCTTTACGAATAGCCCAATGAGCGTCAGCACCACGGGCAACTCCACATGGCCCATCGCCTGCAAGATGCTGTTCAGCGGCCCGCACAGCGCCGCAAAAACGGACGCCGCGCCCAAGGTCGTCAGCACGCGCCCCACGATGACCGTGCCCGGCCGTGCACCGTAGATCAGTAGTGCGGCGGGCTGCGCCAAAACGGAAAGTCCCACCCCCATCGGCAGTGCCGTCAAAAACGTGATACGCAGCACCGCTTCCACGGTGCGCTTCAGTTTCTGCGAATTCCCCGTCTGGAATGCCCGTGTCACGCTCGGCAGCGCGCTGACCCCGAACGACTGCGTTACGCTTGGCACGAGCAAAAAGAGGGTCAGCGCCATATTGTAGCAGCCGAAAAGGTAGTTCGGCACGGTTTCCGGCGCGTCGAGGTTCCCTTTGGGGATCGCGCCGGCGTATATGGAAAGCAACGCTGCGGGGTCTGTCTGCACGGCATAGGCGACACGCGTCTGCAAAAATGACGCATCAATGAGTCCGGAAAAGCTCATGGCGACTGCCCCAAGCGAAATGGGCAGTGCAGTGCGCAGCAATTTTCCGGCCCAAATACGCTTGCTTTTCGGCTTCGGCGCGCGTTGCAGCATCGCTTTTGTGACGCCGTCCCTGCGACTTTGGAAGACAAGCGTCAAAAGCCCCAGCACCGCGCCGAGCGTCACGCCGAGGATTGCGGCAGCAGCACCTAAAGCGCAGACAAGCTGACAGCCATCTGCTTCACTTTTCACGGTACAGCCGAATACCGTGCCGCTCGCTTGCAGCTCCCGTGTGCCCATATGCATCACAAAAATCGCGCCGGAAAGCCCGAAAATAAGCTTGCCGAGCGATTCCGCAACCTGCGAACGCGCCGTAGGCAGCATATTGCGCAGACCCTCAAAATAACCGCGGTACACGGAGGAAATACTGCACAGCGCGGCACACGGCGCAAGCGCCAACATGGAGAAAAGTGCGCCGGGGCTTTGCACCAAGCGCGTATAAAACGGTGCAAAACCTGCCATCAGCAGAGCACAAAGAACGCCGATGACCGAAAACACCGGCAGCGCCGCCGCTTTGATTTGCCGCACGTCACGAAAATGTCCTAAGGCGTCCTCCGCCGCAGTCAGCCGCGCCACTGCCACGGGAAAACCGACGGTGGAAAGGCTGAACAGCACGTTAAAAAAACTGTATGCCGTGCTGAAATATCCCATACCGTCTTCCGTGATGATACTCGATAACGGGATTTTAAACAACGCCCCAATGGCCTTCACCAGAAGAACGCCGAACATTAAAATGAACGCGCCGTGCAGAAATCCCTGCTGTACGCGCGCCGCGGGCCGTTTTTGCTCCATAAAACCCTTCCGTTTCAAAAAAGTTTCTCGGCGAAAGAAAAGGAAAGAGGGGGCACCTCTTTCCTTCTGGTTTTACGTCCTTGCAGGTCGGACCCGCGTTTTCAATTATTCCTCGGTCTTGACTTCCTCGGTCGGCTCAGCTGTCTTCTCTGTCTCGATTGTGACTTCCGTCGTCTCCGGCTCTGCGGGGACTTCGGCCTTCTCGACTGCTTCGGCGGCTTCTTCCGGCTCTGCCGGTGCGTTCTCCAGCTTTGCGCCGCAGTGGCTGCAGAACATGGAATCCGTCGGCATCTTCTTGCCACATGCCGGGCAAGTCACTTTATCCTGCATGGAAGCGTACTGTGCGGAAACCGCGGAAAGCTGTGCATACAGATCATCGATACCGGCGATCTGGTCTGCAAGCTCGGCTTCGTCTGCGGAACCGGCCTTCTTGGCCTCGTAAATGAAGCGGCCAAGCTCCTGATAGCGCTTCGTAATCTCGCCGTTCAGCTCGGCCATATTGATGCGCAGCTTGGACATATCCACAAACTGGCCTGCCATTTTGCCTACGGTCTGTGCAGCGGATTTTGCGTTGACAACAACATCATCAAAAATTCCCATAACAAATTCTCCTTTTGTGGTTTGGAAACGGAACCTTAAGAAGCACACCGTTTCATGTACCTTTCTTCAGTCTCATTATAGCGCAATTTGTGTCAAAAAGCAAATGACAAACCGGCAATTTTGTAAACAAAGGTTAAATTTTTCCTGACAATAACCTTAATTCGTACCGTTTTCTACTTTCGGACCCAAAAATTCACGCAGCATGGAGTTTGCAGGCACCAGCTCGGCATCAATGGGCTCAAAGCGCATCAGACGGGCATCTAAATCGCGCGCCTTACGGTAACACGGGTTATCCTCCGGGATTTCGCGCAGAAGCGGAATGACAAGCCTGCGCAGCACACACGGTTCATAGATATGAATGGAGTTCACCGTGTAGTCCGCGGAAAGGCGGTACGGGCGGATGTATTTATCTTCGCCCGCCACCACATTATCCCACATGGCGATGGTGCGCTCCGGCATGGTATCGCGGGAACGGATATCACGCGAGATGCGGCGCACAAGGCGAATATCCATCGGCGAAATGACCTCGCCGTTGATATCCTTGATCTGCTGCTTCACGCTAACATACAGCTTTATGGTGCTGCCCTCCGGCAGATCACGCGTAAAAATGGGGTTCAGCGCGTGCAAACCCTCCATGATAACGAACCCGCGGTCGCTGACATCGAGCTTTCTTGCCGCCAATGTTCGGGTCTTCGTTGTAAAATCGTATTCCGGTAAAAGACAGGAGCCGCTGTGAATGACGGAATTCAAACAATCCTGAATAAGCGCAATGTCGAGCGCATCCACGGTCTCATAGTCCTTTTCGCCGTTCGGCAGCACGGGCGTTTCGTCCGGGCCAAGGTAAAAATCGTCAAGCGAGACAATCTCGGCGTGCACACCGAGCTTGCCGAGCTCGCGCTGCAATAAATGCGCCGTGGTCGTCTTGCCGCTGGAGGACGGCCCCGCCAGCATGCACACCTTCGCGGTTTTGTAATGCGTCACAATGTTGCGCGCAATGTTCTCGATGTGCTCGTGATAGGAATCCTCCACCTCATCGATCATGACCTGCGGGTTCAAAAGCGCCGCGTCGTTAATCTGCTCTAAGTGATTGATATATTTAATGTAACCGCTTGCGAAATTGCTCATATTGCTTCGCGATGCCCTCCTTTCGTTCGAGAATCTCCGGGTAACGGCTGATATATTCATACGAATATTTGAAGTTAAAAATTCGTGAAAGATCTTCGGAATACGGGTTCTTAAGCTTCGTCACGCCGCCTGCGCCGCACGCCAGCACCGTTTCGGTCTCATCCATCGTGAAAATATTATATGCACACTCGGTGCCCGGTTTTGCCCAGCCCGTATTCTCCAAATTGCCCGCCATGCGGCTTTGGCGATAGAGATAATACGGCTCAAGCCCCCGCTCTGTCAGCCGCTTTTCGGCATAAGCCATCATGCGGTCGGCAAGCGCGGCATCGGCGTGGGCCTTGTTGATCTCGCCGCTCTGCGTGATGAACGAGGAGCGCTTCAATGCGAGCGCGTGCACCGTCACGTTCTCAGGGTCAAGCGCAATGACCTTTTCGATCGTGTCACAGAACGTCTCATACGTGTCACCCGGCAAGCCGACAATGAGGTCCATATTGATATTCGTAAAGCCCGCTTCCCGCGCGAGGTGAAACGCATCCACAGTCTGCTGCGCCGTGTGGCGGCGGCCGATGTTTTCGAGCACGTTGTCCTGCAAGGTTTGCGGGTTGATGCTGATACGCGAAACGCCGCTTTTAAGCAGCGCATCCAGCTTTGCACGGTCAATGGTATCCGGGCGGCCGGCCTCCACCGTAAGTTCCTCGCACTGCGACATGTCGAACGAATCTTTCACAACACGGATCATCTCGGAAAGCTGCTCTGCGGAGAACGTCGTGGGTGTGCCGCCCCCGACATACACAGCGCGCAGGTTTAAGCCCAAAGCATCGGCGACTTTCGCCGTCTCTTTCAGCTCTTCCAAAAGCAGGCGGTGATATTCCGGGATCTGTTTCTTGGCCTTTTCCACGCTCTGCGAAACGAATGAGCAGTACGCGCAGCGCGTGGGGCAGAACGGCACGGAAATGTACAAAGAGTAGTCGTTTTCACGCACTTTATCCGTAATGGGCTTTTGTGCGCGCAGGGTGCGCACCGCAAGTGCCGTTTTTTCGTTTGAGACGAAATATTTTTCGCGGAACAGCCTTGCCGCTTCCGCTTCGCCGTGCTGTTCGGTCAGCTGGCGCAGGAGCTTAATGGGGTGAATGCCCGTCAGCATGCCCCAGCGCGGCATTTTGCCCGTGTGGGCGCAAAATGCATCAAATAATAAAGACACCATGCCGTATTCGGTCTCTGCGCCTACTTTTGCTTTGCGCTCCGTTTTGCCGTCTGCGTCTTCAATGCGCACGATATATTCGCCGTTTTCTTCGGCGGTGTACACCGTGCGGTTTTCATCGCTCGGCATAAATTCGTGCTGTACCGTGACTTTGTCAAACGGGTAAAACACGCGGCAGAGGTTTTCCGCCTCATAGTGATAAGGGTGATCGATAATATATAAAACCATACATTTTCCTTTATAAATACGGATTTCGGCGCTTTTCGTCTTCCAGCGTCGTCACGGGGCCGTGGCCGCCGCAGATATCGGGATTTCCGGGCAGCGCCGCAAGCTTTTTCAGAGACTCGCGCAGTTCGGCACTGTTGCCGGTTGGCAGGTCGCACCGCCCGACGGAGTAACCCATCAGCGTATCGCCCGTAAACACGGCGTCCGGCGTAATGTAACTCACGCCGCCCGCGGTGTGGCCGGGCGTGTGCAGCACCGTGACCGGCACTTCGCCGATCTGAAATGTTTCACCGTCTTTGAAAGCCTCGTGCACCTTGCAGGTGATGGACTCATACATCATGAGAAGCGAGCCGTTTTGCTTATCGTCCGCTGCAAACGCCGCTTCCGTCTCATAGGCGCACACCGGCACACCGAGCATCTCGTGCAGGCGGTCAGCCTCCCAAATGTGGTCAAAATGGCCGTGTGTCAGCAAAATTCTCTGCACCGTATATTTTTTAATTTCATTTAACAGTACGTCGTTCAAAAAGCCGGGGTCGACGACCGCCGCCTGATTCGTTTTTTCGTCGATGAGCAGGTAGCAATTTTCCGAAATAGGCCCGCCCGTTATACATTTATATTTCATATCTTTGTTTACCTTTAGCTGCGGTCAATAGAGATTACGCCCTTAATCTTCTGCAAGCGGTCGATAACGGTCTGCAGGTGCGAAAGGCCGTTGATGGTAATCGTTGCCGAAATGACGGCATTCTCCGAGTTTTTGATCTCGCGGGAGTTGAGCGAGTGAATGAAAATGTGCATGTTGAAAAGCTGCTGGGTCACGTCTGCGAGCAGGCCGGAACGGTCGGTTGCCACAATATGCAGTGTAGACTTGAACTCTTCCTTGACTTCACCCGCCCAGTACGCACGCACCCAGCGCTCCGGCTCCGGCGCCTGCGAGAAATCCTTCGGCACGTTCGAGCAGCTGCGTTTGTGGATGGAAACGCCGAAACCGCGCGTGATGAAGCCGACGATCTCATCCCCCGGCAGCGGGTTGCAGCAGCGGGAGAACTTGATGAGACAGTTGTCCATACCCTCTACGAGCACGCCGCCTGCCGCTTTCTTGTTGAGGTTCGGTGGCGGGGTCTGCTGCGCAATCTCCTGCTGCGGTTCGGGTGCAGGTTTGTGGGTCTTCTGGTATTCCTCTTTTACGCGCGGCAGGAGCTTCCAAAGCTGAATGCCGCCGTAGCCGACGGCCGCGTAAAAATCATCGGGCGTGACGCAGCTGTGGCGGCGGCCGGCGCTTTCCAGCATGAACTGCATCAGCTCGTCGCTCATCACGATGCCGTTGCGCTTAAATTCGCGCTCCAGCTCTGCCTTGCCCTCTACGATGTTCTCATCGCGCTTTTCTTTCTTGAACCATGCGCGGATCTTATTGCGTGCTTCGCTTGTACGCACGATGGAAAGCCAATCGCGGTTCGGGCCGCGACCGACCTCCTTCGTCGTCAAAATCTCAATAATCTCGCCCGTTTTTACCTTGTAATCGAGCGGCACGATCTTCTGGTCAACCTTTGCACCAATCATGCGGTTGCCGACGGCGGAATGAATGGCATACGCAAAATCGATAACCGTAGAGCCCATCGGCAGGTTGATAACGTCGCCTTTCGGGGTGAAGACGAACACCTCTTCCGGCGCAAGATCGGTCTTGATGGAGCGCACAAGGTCCGTGATATCTTCACTTTCGGACTGGTTATCGAGCATGTTGCGGATCCACTGCAAGCGGCCCTCCAGCGAGTCGGGCTTTTCGTTGCCGCTCGTCATGCCGAGCTTATACTTCCAGTGCGCCGCGATGCCGTATTCTGCCGTGTGGTGCATTTCCCACGTGCGAATCTGCACCTCGAACGGGATGCCCTCTTTGCTGATGACCGTCGTGTGCAAGGACTGGTACATGTTCTGCTTCGGCGTGGAAATGTAGTCCTTAAAGCGGTTCGGCAGCGGGGTGAACATATCATGGATGATGCCGAGCACATTATAGCAATCGTTGATGGTATCGACGATTACGCGCAGGGCGAACACGTCGTAAATTTCGTCAAAGCTCTTACCCTGAATGAACATCTTGCGGTAAATGCCGTTGACGCTTTTTACGCGCCCTTCAATATATACGCCCGGGATAAGCGGCTCCACACGACTGCGGATCATTTCTTTCGTTGTCTCAATAAACTGCTTGCGCTTTGTGCTGCGCGCCTCAAGGTTATCTTCAATCTCCTTATACGCCACAGGGTCAAGGTACTTTAAAGAAACGTCCTCCATGTATTCCTTAACCTTGCGCATACCGAGACGGTGCGCAATGGGTGCGTACACCTCAAGACATTCCAGCGCCTTGTCGCGCTGCTTCTGCGGCGCTACGTATTCGAGCGTCGCTAAATTGTGCATGCGGTCCGCAAATTTAATAATGATCACGCGGATATCCTCGCTCATCGCAATGAGCATTTTGCGCAGGTTTTCCGCCTGCTGCTCTTCACGGGAGGAGAACGGGATCTTGCCGAGCTTTGTCACGCCGTCCGTCAGGTTTGCAATCTCCTTACCGAACGCTTTCACAATGTCGTCATACGTGACCGGCGTGTCCTCAATGACGTCATGCAGCAGACCTGCCACGACGGACGGGGTATCCATGCCGAATTCCACAAGCTTATACGCCACCGCAATGGGGTGAATGATGTACGGCTCGCCGGAGCGCCGCACCTGTCCCTGATGCGCTGCCTCCGCGAACTTATACGCTTTTTCGATCAACGCGAGGTCATATTCTTTTTCGCTTTTTTCGATCAGTGACACAAGGTCCGCATACGTTTTTGCTGCTTCTGCCATCGTTTTTCACTCCTTCCGTTCCCTTATTGCAGTGCCAAAAGCACCGGGGAACGTGTAATATCTGTTTTGCCGCTCGTTTCGATGAGCGTTGCCGTAAATGTATCGTCTGCAATTTCGCTGTGCACCAAGCCGCGCTCCTCAAACACAAGAAGCGCCGTTTTAAAGAGTCCCAGTGTCATATCTTTTCCAAACTGCGAAACAAACCGAACCTGGTCCGTCTCTTTACCGTTCACCGTGCGCAGTGCGCGGTAAATGGCTGCTAAGCACGCGCGGTCGGGGTATAATCTGTTTTTATCCTCCGCGGAAAGCACCTCGCCGCGCTGCCACTTTTCAAAGCTCGCAAGCGACGCTATATTCTTTTCCGTATCGAACGCTGCAAACTTCATATCGCGCACGATGACAGTCAGCGACGGCTGGCCGCGAAATTCGCGCGCCTCCAGCTGTACCGCAAGGTCGATCTTATCGCCGATGTGGTACGGCAGCTCCTCGGGCTTTGTATTAAAACGCATCGCCGTGATGACCGCGCCGTTCTTTTCTAAGGTCAGGCGCAGATGCCCCCCGCCGCCGACCGGTGTGACATTGGAAAGCTCCATGTTGAATAAACCGAACACCGGCTGCGGGTTGCCGTTTCCAAACGGCTCCAACTGCGTCAGGCTTTGCGCCATGGAAACCGAAAGCGCCGCCGGGTTCAGCTTGCAGTCCAGTGTGACCGTCTGCGTGGGCATCTGCGGGAAGTGCTCCGCCGCATACCGATTGATGCGCTTGCGGAACGCTTCGATGTTTTCGGGCTTCAACGTGATACCCGCCGCCATGGGATGTCCGCCGAATTTGATGAGCAAGTCGCCGCACGCGCAGATGGCTTCAAACAGCGAGAAACCCTCAATGCTTCTGCCGCTGCCCTTCGCCTCTGTTTCGCCGCGCGAAATGATCATGCACGGCTTGCCGCAGCGCTCCGTCACACGGGACGCCACAATGCCGATAACACCATGGTGCCAGTTTTCACCGTCCACCACGACCACGCGATCTTTCATGTATCCTTTCGCTCCGATATCCGCAAACGCCGCTTCGGCAATCTCTGCTTCCACACGGCGGCGTTCCTCGTTATCGGCGCAAATTTCCTCACTCAGTACCTCGGCTTCCTCTTCATAGCCGCTGATGAGCAAGCGCACGGCGCGTTCCGGCGCGCCCATACGGCCCGTCGCGTTGATGCGCGGCACCAGCGTAAACGCCACATTCGTGCTCGTCAGTGCCTTGCCTGCAATGCCTGCGTTTTCCAAAAGTGCCTGCACGCCCGGGCGGTCGCTCTGTGAAAGACGCTCAAGACCCGCGCGGATCAGCGTACGGTTTTCACCCGTCAGCGGCACAATATCGCCGATGGTACCGATGGCCGCGAGATCGCTGTATGCTTCTAACAGATCTTCCACGTCGCCCGCGCCGTCCTCCAGCGCCATAAGCAATTTAAACGCGATGCCTACACCGGAAAAATGCTTATAGGGGCTTGTGTCATCCGGTCGGTATGCGTCCACGACTGCCACGGCATCGGGCAATATCTCCTGCGGGCGGTGATGATCGGTGACGACCACATCAATGCCAAGCTCGTTCGCGCGCGCTACCTCCTGCACGGAGGAAATGCCGTTGTCGACCGTGACAATGAGCGACACACCTTGCTCTTTTAAGTATTCCACGGCGCCGATGTTCATGCCGTAGCCTTCGCCCTCGCGCTGCGGTATGTAGAAGATTACGTCCGCACCACGCGTTTCAAGGTACGAATACAGCATGGCGGTCGAAGTCACGCCGTCGGCATCGTAATCCCCGTAAACCGCGATTTTTTCCATGTTGTCCACCGCGCGGGTAATACGCGCCGCAGCTTTGTCCATATCTTTTAAAAGAAACGGGTCGGAGAGCGGCTCGCCCTCGCCAAGAAATTCCCGCAGATGCACGGCATCGTCAAGGCCGCGAATATTCATCAGCATCGCGAGGAAGAACGGCACGCCATACGTCTGTGCAAACGCCGCCGCACGTTCCTTATCGAGAGGACGCACCTCCCATTTTCGCAAGATCATTTTGCTTCACCCTTTAAATCAAAAGCCCGATTTTCCGCGCAACCCCAACTACTGCGCGGCAACCGTGTCCTATGTAAATTCGTTTCATTTCTAAAAGAATATTTTAGCATTTTTTTGCCGGTTATTCAACAGAATTTCACAATTATCTGCGAAACTGTTTGTAGAAAAAGAAAAACACATTCTCCATCTGTCGGCAAAGCGACGAACAAAATCTTTGATTAAACTTTCTTCAAGAAAGTTTACGGATTCTCAAGGCAGTGGCTTGAGTCGTCGTCCGCAGACGACGAAACACCTTTGCGTTCGAGAAAACAAGGAACGGTAGTAAGCAATGCTTCGCATTGCTACGAAACTTCCTGTGGACGTTCAAGTCGTAAGAAGCCCTGCTGTATGGGTTTTCTGAACAAGACACCAAAGTGTCTTGTTTTATAAGCGCTCGGCGCAAAACTATTTCCCGAATTTTTGTTGATTTTCCCGAAGAAAAAAGTCGATAAATTATAGAAAACAGGAAAGGCATGTGATAAAATGGAAATGAAAGATTCTGTATCTTTGCAGAAAAGAGGTGCCGTTATGGAAGAAAAAACACGGAAACCCGAAACCGCCAAGCAGACCGCTAAAGAACACCATGTGCCGGAGCACGAAGACGAGCACCAACACGGCAACCCGCAATTTGCGCTTAAGGTGCTGCTTATTCTCATCGCCATCATTTTGGTGATCGTTATTTTAAAAGCCACCGGCGTACCGTTCGCCGTAAAAGACTGGCTTTCGCACTTCACCGGCGACATGATCGCGCTACGCTGAATGTACTCTCCCCATAAAACACAAACCCGCCGAAACTTTTCAGCTCGGCGGGTTTTCATTTTGCTTATTTAGTTCGAAGCATCACTGGTGGAAGATTCGGTTTTCGGCGAAAGCGTCACATGCGCCGTGTAGCTGCCGGTCGCCCAGCAGGAATCCGCATTGTTAATCGTCACCGTCACCGGCGCTTCCATGCTGCCGCTCGGGTCTGTCACCGTGGAAAGATCCACCGTACAGAAAACGGAATCGCCCGTCAGCTTCGAGATCTGCGCCGCCGTGCCGATGATCTTCAGCGTGAGCGTCTTTGTAGAAAGCTCTGCTTCCATACCCTCCGGCACGTTGGTGACGCTGATGTTGCTCGTCAGCACAGACGTTTCCTTGTAACCGTTCAGGTTGAATGTAACGGTCGCGTTTTCCACTCGCGTCACATTTGTCACACCGCTCGGCACCGGGATAGCCACCGTGAACGTGTTGTTTTCCGGCGTAACGTCCAGGAAGTTGATCGGCGTGGAGAGCGTCAGGGTCGTGTACTTTGAGACCGTTTCACCGTCGCCGGCAATTTCAATTTCTGCCGGGTCGATCGTGATGCGGTTCGAGGCAAAGCTGTCCGGAATATTGCGCACATCCGCTTCCAGCTTGACCGTCTGTCGGCTCGTCACCGGAATGGAGACCTCCACCGTGTCGTCGCTCAGCTTCAAATAGAGCTCCGTTGGGTCAAGTACATTGCCGTTCGCGTCGTACAACGTCACTTTGCAGGAAAGCGACTTCGACTGCGTGAGCTCTTCGCTGAACTTATATTCCAACACGGCACGCGCCACCTTGTTCACGCTGCTTTCCGGGCCGGAGACCGTGATAAGCTCCGTAGAAAGTGTGGGCGTAGAAGGCGCATAGTAATTTTCCGCCGTAGTGTACTGAAAATTTGTTTCCAAAGTGAGCTGCGTTTCTTTATATTTATCATACACCACTGTGATCTCGGACGGCGAAACGCTTTCCACCTCGTATTCGGCGAGGGTGTTGCCCTTTTTTGCTGCGCGCAGAGAAAGCGTCGTCTGTTGCAAGCTGCTGCCCGTCAGCATGCTGACGGAAGGATCCAGCGTCGCCGTAACGCCGATGTCCTCACTCGTCACCTTACTTGTGATGAGTGAGTTGCCCGTAATACTCACATCCGTCGCGCTGCTGCTCATACTGAACACGCGTACACCGGCTTCCTGCGCCGTATCGGAAATTTCAACGTTAATCGGCACATTGCGGATTACGGTCGCACGGCTTTCGGAGTTGCTCGCCATCATGGCAAACCAGACGGCCGCCGCGGCAAGGAATGAAAAGATAAGCAAAATTGTGTTGTTTTCAAACACGCGTAAGCGTTGTTTTACTTCGTTTCTGGGCTTCTTAGACATTTTTGCCATCACTTCTTCACCGTCCTTTTGCTTTTCAGCACGTCGAACTTACGGCGCACGGTGGAAGCTTCTTCCTGCGGAATGAGGTACCCCTCCAAAACATCGCGCAACGTATCGCGCGTAAAGCGGCGCGCCAAAACGCCGTTTACAGCCACGGAGATCTGCCCCGTTTCTTCCGAAACCACCACGACCACGGCATCCGATTCCTCGCTGACACCGAGCGCCGCGCGGTGACGCGTGCCGAGCTCTGCAGAGACCGAAGTGTTTTTCGTCAGCGGCAGAATACAGCCCGCCGCATGAATCATGCCGTCGCGAATGATCATGGCGCCGTCATGCAAAGGCGCCTTATTGAAGAAAATATTGCCCACAATCTGGCCGGAAGGCTCGCAGTTAATCTGCGTGCCGGTCTCAATGATGTCGCCAAGCTTCGTTTTGCGCTCGAATACGATAAGCGCGCCCATTTTGAGCTGCTGTAAAATACCCACGCCGTCTACCACGGCGTTGATTGCCTTGCGGATCTGCGCGCGGTCATAGCTGCGGTCACGGCCTGTTACCACAGCCGCAATAGATTGTCCGACGTTGTTGCGGCCCACTTGCTCGAGCGCCTTGCGGATTTCCGGCTGAAACACGATGAGGATCGCGACGAAAGCGAACTGGAAGAAATACGCCAGCACGCGGCTGACCATCACCAGATTAAAATACGAAGAAATAATAAACAGAACGACAAGCAGAAAAAGTCCCTTTACAAGCTGCCCCGCGCGCGTTTCGCGCACAAGCTTGACCACACCGTAGATCAAAAATGCAACGATGATAATATCAACGGCATCTTTAAATTGAAAATTCATGGCAATGCTCGCCATCCACTCCCACCAGGAAGCAATGGCTTCAAAAACCTTATTCAAAGCATTCACCTCTTTGCACAGGATTCGGCGGTACATGCACACGGTGCACATCCGCTCCATACGATTTACTCTTTACAAAACCTAAATGCGTACTGTATATAGTTTAACACAAAGAGGTGGGGATGAAAAGGGGGAATTGTACGTTTTTTCCTGTTCTTTTCTATATTTTTCGATTTTTATTTACACTTTGTTCATTTTTATTCGACTTTTCGCGCCGCACTTTCAGCCCGGAGCGAATAGACCGTGCGAATCAGCTCCGTAATGTCCCTGTCGGTCGTGAACGCACCCGGCGAAACGCGCACCGCGCCGCCGGGCGTTTCACCGTCCGTTCCCATTTTGCGGTGTACGAGCGGTGCACAGTGGAACCCACAGCGCACGGCAATGTTCCGCTTTGCAAGTACCTCGCCCACTTCTTCACTCTGCATGCCGCGCACGTTAAAGCCGAGCACCGGCACAAAGTACATCGTGTCCGGCATTGCGGTGTATAAAACAACATGCGGCATGTTTTTGAATGCCTCGTATACGCGGCGAATGTGGCGCATTTCCCTCTCCCGCAGCATATCTTCACCGTTCGTACGCACAAAATCCATGCCCGCGCCGAGTGCGAGGATGCCCGGCACATTCTGCGTGCCGCTTTCAAGGTACTCCGGCATTTCCCGCGGCTGGTCCAGCTCCAACGCGCGCGTACCCGTGCCGCCCTGTATCAAGCTTTCCAGCTTTTCGCCGTTTTTCGTAATGAGCATACCCGTGCCCATCGGGCCGTATAACCCCTTGTGTCCCGCGCAGCAAAGGTAATCGATGCCGTCGCGCTCCGCATGAATGGGAATCACCCCGCCGGACTGCGCCGCGTCCACGCAGATCTCCGCGCCGTATATGTGCGCAAGCGCCGCCAGCCGCTCCACAGGCACGCGGATGCCGAATACATTCGAGGCCTGCGTGCAGACAAACAACCTTGTGTTCTCGCGCATCGCATGACGGAACGCGTCGAGCGTCGCGTCGTTGTCGCCGGGCGTCACAGGCACAACGGTAAACGAAACACCGTGTGCCTCCATGGCTTTCAGCGGCCGCAAAACCGCATTGTGCTCCAAATCGGTCACAAGCACGTGGTCGCCACGTTTTAACGAGTGGATAACGATATTCAGCGACTGCGTGCAGCTCGGCTGAAACGAGATGCACTCCGGGCCCGCCGCACCGAAAAAACTCGCCGCCTTCTGCCGCACATCGTAGACTGCCTGCGCCGTCTGCAAGCTCATTTTAAACCCGCCGCGGCCGGGGTTCGCGCCGAACTGCTCCAGCGCCTGCGCCATTTTGCGGCGCACCGAAAGCGGCTTTGGGTACGTCGTCGCGCTGTTATCGAGATAGATCATTTCTTTTCGCCCCGTTCCGCACGGTAGAACACTTTCACGCCTGCATCCCGCAAAATGCGCTCCGCTTCGTCCGTGCGCTGCGGAACATATACACCATAGCCGCAGCCGCTTTCTCGGGTGCGCGGCAGCCGCTCAATGTAGGCTTTTATCCCTCTTTGAAAAAGCAGATCACGGCTTTTCAGCGCATAGGTCACGCTGCTGACAACAATAAGCCGCTTCCCGCCCGTGTCTCTTTTGTTCTCCATTGCAAGCACCTCCAAGCCTTCAAAACAGTCTCATCAAAACAGAATATGAGACAAGCCGGGAATTGGTGCAAAAAAGAGCCCCGCCGAAGCGAAGCTCTCAAAAATACTGCAAATTTATTTCAGCAGGCACACCGCATGCGCTGCAATACCCTCGCCGCGGCCGGTAAAGCCGAGGCCCTCCTCCGTCGTCGCCTTGATGCTCACGCAATCGAGGTCGAGGTTGCAGGCGGATGCAATGTTGCGGCGCATCTCATCGATGTACGGGCGCAGCTTCGGACGCTGTGCCAAAATCGTCGCATCGATATTTTCAATCCCAAAGCCCTTGCGGCGTACCGCCGCCACCGCCACTGCGAGCAGCTTTAAGCTGTCCGCACCGGCGTACTGCGGGTCATCGTCCGGGAAAAGCACGCCGATGTCCCCGAGCGTCGCCGCGCCGAGCAAAGCATCCGCTATGGCATGCGCGAGCACGTCCGCATCGGAATGCCCCAAAAGGCCCTTTTCATACGGGATATGCACGCCGCCCAAAATGAGCTTTCTGTTTTCTGCAAGCTTGTGTACGTCATAACCGTGACCGATCCGCATAGTAACACTCCTTTACTTTTCCGCCGCAAAAGCCTCTGCCACAAGCAGATCCTCCGGCGTTGTGATCTTGATGTTTTTGTAATCGCCCGGGGTCAAATATACCTTGCCGCCCGCCGCTTCAATGAGCTGGCAATCGTCCGTATATTGCTTTCCGGCGTTTTTCGCAAGGCACAGCGCTTCTTTATACAAAGAAAGGCGGAATACCTGCGGCGTCTGAATGGCACGCAAAGTGCTTCTCTCCGGCGTAGCGCACACCGTGCCGTCCGCCGCAGCAACCTTGATGGTGTCTTTCACCGGCACCGCCAGCGTCGCCGCGCCGTATTTTTCCGCGTCCGCGCACACGGTTTCGATTTCCTCCGGCGTGATAAACGGTCGCGCCGCATCGTGCACGGCGATATACTCTGCGTCACCGCAAAGCGCCGCACCGTTTGAAACGGAATCCTGCCGCTCCTTGCCGCCCTCGGTAATCGTGAGCGGCTTTGTGACGAACGCCGACGCTTTTTGGATTGCATCGAAATCGCACGCACGCGCCACAATAACGATCTTTGAGATGCACGCGGCATTCTCAAACGCGCGCAGTGTACGGCTCAGAACCGGCTCGCCGCCGATCTTCATCATCGTTTTCGAAGCGCCGCCGCTTTTCATACGTGCAGAGCTGCCCGCCGCCACCAAAATTGCCGCCGTTTTCATCACGTTTCCCACCTTATTTTTCAAGTATTCAAATGCGTTGGCCTAAAACGCGCCTAAAATATAAATACAGTATACCGCGATGCTCGCCGCGGGTCAAGGCAAGATAATTTTCTCTTTCGACGTTTTTTATCAAAAAAGCATTGAATTCCCGCCGTCACCTATGTTAGAATAAGCTTGTATGTAAAGATTAAGTAAGAAAAAAGAAAAAATTTGAAAAGCGAGCGTTTTGCGCACACAAAGGAGCTGCAACCACAAATGGACATTTTCTCCGTTATTACACTCTTTGGCGGACTTGCGTTCTTCCTCTACGGCATGCATTTGCTTTCCTCCAGCCTTGAAAAAATGGTCGGCGGCAAGCTCGAACGTATTTTGCGTTCCATGACCTCAAACCGCTTCAAGGCCCTTTTGCTCGGCATGGGCATCACCATTGCGATCCAGTCCTCCTCTGCTATGACGGTCATGCTGGTCGGCCTCGTTAACTCCGGCATCATGGAGCTTGGGCAAACCATCGGCGTCATCATGGGCTCAAACATCGGTACCACCGTCACTGCGTGGATCTTAAGTCTTTCCGGCATCACGAGCGACAATGTTTTCGTACAGCTTTTAAAGCCGGAGAGCTTTTCGCCCATCGTGGCGCTCATCGGCATCATTCTCATCATGTTCACCAAGAGCAGCAAGAAAAAGGACATCGGCTCCGTATGTGTCGGCTTCGCCATTTTGATGACCGGCATGACCATGATGAGCGGCGCGGTAAAACCGCTTGCGGACTTGCCGCAGTTTAAAGAGGTCTTAACGATTCTCGATAACCCCATCATCGCCATTTTAGTCGGCGCAGGTATCACGGCACTCATCCAGAGCTCCGCTGCTTCGCTCGGCATTCTGCAGTCTCTCGCCATGACGGGCAGCATTTCGTTCAGCATGGCGCTGCCGGTCATTATGGGCCAGAACATCGGTACATGTATCACGGCGCTGCTTTCCTCCATCGGCACCACAAAAAGCGCAAAGCGCGTGACCGCCGTGCATATTTACTTTAACGTGCTCGGCACCGTCATCTGCCTTTCCGGCTTTTATATTGCAAACAGCATTTTCCATTTCACATTCACCGACCAGCCGATCTCCTCGTTTATGATCGCGGTCGTGCATTCCGCATTCAACCTCATCACCACGTTCATTCTGCTGCCCTTCTGCAATCAGCTTGAAAAGCTCGCCGTTATCACCGTGCGTGATAAGCGCCTGAAGCCCGGCAAGCAGGATCCGCACGCGGTTTTGCTCGATGAGCGTCTGCTGCTCTCTCCGTCCTTCGCAATTGCGGAGTGCCGCAATGCCACCACAAAAATGGCAGACCTTGTGCGCGACACCATTTTGGATGCCATCGGTCTGCTCTCGCATTTTGATTCCGCCACAGCAGAAAAAATCGAGAAAAACGAAGAAACCATCGACCAGTACGAAGATAAGCTCGGTTCTTACCTCGTCAAAATTTCCAGTAAAAACCTCTCCACGTCCGACAGCAACGATGTTTCGCAGCTGTTGCATACCATCGGCGATTTCGAGCGTATCGGCGACCACGCGGTGAATCTCCTGCGCGTTGCACGCGAGATCCACGATAAAGATCTGAAATTCTCCGAAAAGGCCCAGCAGGAGCTTGAGGTTTTCACAGGTGCCATCATCGAGATTTTGAACATCACGACAGACGCGTTCGTCGAGAACAACTTACAGCTTGCCTACGAAGTAGAGCCGCTCGAACAGGTCATCGATTCATTGAAAGTTGAACTGAAAAACCGCCACATCCGCCGCTTACAGGAAGGCAAGTGCACCATTGAGCTCGGCTTCGTGCTCTCAGACATCCTCAACAATTTCGAGCGCGTTTCCGATCACTGCTCTAACATTGCGGTATGCCTGATCCAGATCAAGGATTCCACCATGGACACACACGGTTACTTAAACGAGATCAAAACCTCCGGAGACCCGCGCTTCACCGGCTATTACAACCGCTTCACAAGCAAGTATACACTACCGGAAAGCCGCCACAAAAAGGCCCCGCAGGAAGTACCTGTAAAAAGCTAACCAAGCTATTTAAGCCGCATAGAATTTAAGCCCTCCGTATTTGTTTACGGAGGGCTTTTCTCATTTCTTCTGTGCCTCGTATTTGCGCTTTGTCGCCATACCGCCGCGGATATGCCGCTGGGCTTTATTCACCGCCAGTACGCTGCTCACCTCTTTGTAAAGCCCCATATCCACGCTGCGCAGCCGCTCGGCAACGTCCTTATGTACGGTGGATTTACTCACGCCAAACTGCTTTGCGGCACGGCGCACAGTAGCTTTGTTCTCTACGATATACTCCCCCAGCATGGCGGCTCTGTCCTCAACATTCTGCTTCATCGTAACACACCCTTGTCTGTGATACTTGTGCTGCATTATATGTTGAGCTTTTCTCTAATTATACCTCTTTTTGTTTTGAAAAAGAATTTAAACGCTCATCAACACATGGAATCAATTGTTACTGCTCTGCCATGCATTCCGATATTCATTCATCATGAGCCGCTTTTTCCTTGAGATACCCTATGAAACCAGAACCACTTACCCAGCAAGCAGGTCTCTTTATAAAAGAAAGACAGTACCTAAAAGGCGCTGTCTTTCTTTCCTAGTTATCGGGACTCCTGCATATCAATTAGAATGGATTTCTTTTTGCGTGTGCCGTACCATTAAACAAAATATCATCAGAGAGTTCCACCACCATATGCAAGTCGCTGGGAGATTCGACTTGTTTGCCTAAAACCACTACATTGTCAAAATAGATATTTCGGGGGCGACTCATTTCCGTATGCATCTCAAAACCGCGAATAATAGAAACAGGGAAATTACCATTCAGAATTTCCACATTACGGAAATATATATTTTCGACACTTCCGCGTTTTCGATCCAATGAGTACTTGGAATCCAATACCTTGATGTCGACAAACTTTTCCTGAGCATCTTCAACGCGGATATCTTCATACACAATGTCATGAATGTGAGCGCGATCTGCATTGTGGATGGTCAGCACGCCGCCAGACTGATTACCCTCATACTCGCAATGAACGATGTCCAGATCTCGGAATGTGATGTCGCTAATCTCATCGCAGCGCACTTCATATCCGATTTCCACGGCGTTACCGGGTTCTGCATTCCACAAAACGCAGTGTTCTACCAGAATATTTTTCACATCCCTATTGGCAGCAGGGTCGGGATAACTTGCAGCTTTGATGCACACGCAGTCATCCGAAGCGCGAATAAAGGAATTACGCATGGTTACGTCTTCGCAGCCTACAATATCGATGCCGTCACCCGTGCAAACTCGAGACATGATGTTTACATCCTCAATCTCCACATTCCGGCAAGCGCCAGGAACCAGGTGCCACGAACCACCGTCCACCATGGTGATGCCTTGAATCTTCACATCATCGCAAAACACCATTCGAATCATTGGTCTGCCGCCACCGTTTTCTTCTTTCGGATGCCATACACAACCATTCAGAATGCCGTTTCCTAAAATTCTCATGCCGTGGGCGAAAAAAGCATTCACACAACCACAGACAATACTGCCCTCTTCCAAGAAAACCGTTTCTTCCGCTTTGACCTCTAACGTGCCAACATTGTAAACTTTCCCACTCTCAAAAAGATGATCCACTTTTTCGGGCTTCGGGACACGCTTTGTGCACAAGATAAAGAGCGGTGTCTTCAAATTGCCATCTAACTCCAAGGTGACCTTACTGGGCTTTTCCAGCTGGAAGCTCAACTCTCGGCCGGAAATCTGAGCCTGAACATTGGTCTTGGCCGGACGGAAAACCGCCTTTTGGAAATCTTTGGATACTTTTACCTGAAAACTTAGCGGAGAATCGTCGTCCACAACCGGAATTACGTAATCAAAACTATCCGTGTGGTAAACCGTCAGCTCCTTTCCGCCGCAAAGCACAGTGTACAAAGGAGATTTTTCCAGTTCCTCAACTTTATACAACGGTTCCGTAATTCTTGCAGGATTGGGATTGTAACGCACAGCCACTTTTACTCCTCCTTAAAATAATGGTTTTTCCTTTATGGAAGTGATTATAGAATATCATGTCTGAAGAATATTGAAAACAAACAATTTTTTCTTTTATTCCTACAAAATTAAGCTTTTGATAAATTTTATTAGTGAAAACATAAAGAATCAGCCTGTATTTATGCCGGAATTACATCATTCACGATGGGAAACTGTAAAAGCATCATGTGGCAGTCGGTATACAGGAGCTTCAGCATAAGTTTAGGCTACAATATCTTGCGCCACAAACTCGGAGCCAACTGTACCGTTTTATCGATATAAAGAGCCGCTTACAATAAGGAGGTAATCGAGAAAATCCACTGCCTCCGCACCGCAGATATTTCATTCATATTATATCAATTTTTCAAACACTTGTCGAGTATAATTTATACTATTTTCCAATTTTACTTCCCTGCCATACTCTATTAAAGGTTTTATAATATTGCAAACGGTCCATCTGCATCACTGGACACAGCTTTGTATTTGTATCGTTTCGGATATATTCATTTTCGATTGTCCCTAAAAGATCGGCACCGATGTGATGCCAGTACCGCACATTATAACGTTGGGCTTTTCAACAATTATGCCGGTTTTTTAATATAGCAAGACCCCCGACCTGCATTGCTGCAAATCGGGGGTCCTCTTTATTTCAGCGGTTTACGCCGCTTTTGTACGGTTCAGTACAGGCGGAAAATTCCTTGCGGAATTATTCCTCCTCAGAAGCCATGTGTGCGAACTTCTCGTACTTCTCTTCTGCGTACTTCTCAGCCTTCTCGAAGAGCTGCTCGGCTCTCTGCGGGAATGCACGGGTAAGGCTGTTGTAACGAACCTCGCCCATGATGAAGTCACGGTAAGAAGCAGACGGCTTCTTGCTGTCGAGCTGGAACGGGTTCTCACCGTTGTCAGCACGGCGCGGGTCGAAGCGGAAGGTATGCCAGTAGCCTGCTGCAACTGCCTTCTTCTCTTCGTTCATGGAAACGCCCATGCCGCCCTTGATGCCGTGGTTGATGCACGGTGCGTAAGCGATAACGATGGACGGGCCATGATAGCTCTCAGCCTCATGCATAGCCTTCAGGCACTGGTTCATGTCGGCGCCCATAGCGACCTGCGCAACATAAACATAGCCGTAGCTCATCATGATGGAAGCCAGATCCTTCTTCTTCACAGACTTACCTGCAGCCGCGAACTGTGCAACAGAACCGACCGGAGTAGACTTGGAAGCCTGTCCGCCTGTGTTGGAGTAAACCTCGGTATCGAAGACCAGAATGTTGATATCTTCACCGGAAGCCAGAGCATGGTCAACGCCACCGAAGCCGATGTCGTATGCCCAGCCGTCGCCGCCGAAGATCCACATGGACTTCTTAGCGAGATAATCCTTATCCTTCAGAATCTCGGCTGCCTTCTCGGAGGAGGAAGCCTCAAGAGCCGTGATGTAAGCCTCAGCTGCCGGACCGTTTTCAGCGCGGTCAGCCATGGTCTCAACCCACTTCTCAGCTGCTGCCTTCAGCTCTTCGCTTGTGCCTTCTTCTGCAACGAGCTCATTCGTGAGCTGCTCCAGACGGCCGCGAATTGCGTTCTGTGCAAGCGTCATGCCAAGGCCGAACTCAGCGTTGTCTTCAAACAGGGAGTTCTGCCATGCCGGGCCGTGACCCTGCTTGTTGACGGTGTACGGCGTTGCCGGTGCGGAACCGCCCCAGATGGAAGAGCAGCCGGTAGCATTTGCAATGTACATCTTGTCGCCGAACAGCTGGGTAACGAGCTTAGCGTACGGAGTTTCACCGCAGCCACCGCATGCGCCGGAGAACTCGAGGAGCGGCTGCTTGAACTGGCTGCCCTTGACCGTGGTGTCCTTGAACTTAGCAAGAACTTCCGGCTTCGGATCCAGCTTAACGCCGTAATCGAATACTTCCTGACCCGGGCGCTCGTTGTCGATCGGGGACATTGCGAGAGCCTTGTTGCCCTTCATGCCCGGGCAAACCTGTACGCAAGAGCCGCAGCCCGTGCAGTCCAGGGTGGAAATCGTCATGACAAAGTTCATGCCCGGCATACCGGTCATGGCCTTGCTCTTCACAGCAGCCGGAGCCGCCGCGAGCTCTGCATCTGTCATCGGCACCGGACGGATAACCGCGTGCGGGCAGACCATAGAGCAGAAGTTGCACTGGATGCAGTTTTCCGGGATCCAGGTCGGAACGTCAACTGCAACGCCGCGCTTCTCGTAAGCAGCGGTGCCCTGCGGGGAGGTGCCGTCTGCATACTTTTCAAAGGTGGAAACCGGCAGATCCTTACCGTGGAAGGTGTTAACCGGGATAACCACGTTGTTTACATAGTCCACGAGCTCCGGACGGTCGCCGGTTGCAACGTGCTTCGTGGAATCGTCCACAGCGTCCTTCCAGGAAGCCGGAACATCAATCTTCACGTAGCCGTTAGCGCCGCGTTCAATAGCGTCATGGTTCATCTTAACGATAGCGTCACCCTTCTTGGAGTAGGACTTCGTAGCCGCATCCTTCATGTAGCGGATTGCGTCTTCCTCCGGGATGATCTTCGCGATGGAGAAGAATGCGGACTGGAGAACCGTATTGATTCTGGTGCCAAGGCCGATCTCCTTACCGATCTTGAAGCCGTCGATCGTGTAGAAGTTGATATCGTTATCAGCAATGTATTTCTTAACCTTGCCCGGGAGCTTCTCGTCAAGCTCTTCCGGCGTCCACTGGCAGTTCAGCAGGAAGCTGCCGCCCTTCTTCAGGTCTTCGACCATGTCATATGTGCCGAGGTAAGCCGGATTGTGACATGCAACAAAGTCAGCCTGGGAGATGTAGTAGGTGGACTTAATCGGCGTATGACCGAAACGCAGGTGGGACATCGTCAGACCGCCGGACTTCTTGGAGTCGTAGTCAAAGTAACCCTGTGCGTACATATCGGTGTGGTCGCCGATGATCTTGATGGAGTTCTTGTTTGCGCCGACGGTACCGTCAGAACCGAGGCCCCAGAACTTGCAGGACTTTGTGCCTGCCGGTGCGGTATCCGGGTGCTCGTTTGCTTCGAGGGACAGGTGCGTAACATCGTCCACGATGCCGATGGTGAACTTCTTCTTCGCATCGTCGCCCTTTTCCATGTTGCGGTAAACAGCGATGATGTCAGCCGGCTTCGTATCCTTGGAGCCGAGGCCGTAACGACCGGTGAGAACCTTAGCACAGCCGAACTGCGTGCCGTTGATAGCAGCCAGAACGTCAAGGTACAGCGGCTCGCCGATGGAGCCCGGCTCCTTCGTTCTGTCGAGCACGGAGATCGTCTTAACGGTTTCCGGAAGCACGTCAAGCAGGTACTTTGCAACGAACGGTCTGTAAAGGTGAACCTTAACAAGGCCAACCTTCTCGCCGGCTGCTACGAGGTAATCGATCACTTCTTCGATGGTCTCACAGACAGAGCCCATAGCGATGATGACCTTCTCCGCATCCGGAGCGCCATAGTAGTTGAAGGGCTTGTAATCGGTGCCGATCTTCTCGTTGACCTTGTTCATGTAATCGACAACGGTCTCCGGAATCGCATCGTAGTACTTGTTGCAAGCCTCACGAGCCTGGAAGAAGATATCGCCGTTCTGTGCCTGGCCGCGGAGAACCGGGTGCTCAGGATTCAGAGCGTGTCTTCTGAACTCGTTTACGGCATCCCAGTCGAGCATCTCGCCGAGATCCTTGTAGTCCCATACTTCGATCTTCTGAATCTCATGAGAGGTACGGAAGCCGTCGAAGAAGTGCAGGAACGGAACCTTGCCGTGGATAGCGGAAAGGTGAGCCACAGCGCCGAGGTCCATAACTTCCTGCGGGCTGTTGGAGCACAGCATTGCATAACCGGTCTGGCGGCATGCATAGATGTCGGAATGGTCACCGAAGATGTTCAGAGCGTGGGTAGCAACGCAGCGAGCAGAAACGTGGATAACGCTCGGCAGCAGCTCGCCGGCCATCTTGTACATGTTCGGGATCATCAGGAGCAGGCCCTGAGAAGCGGTGTAGGTGGTGGTAAGAGCACCAGCCGCCAGAGAACCGTGAACCGCACCAGCAGCGCCGGCCTCAGACTGCATCTCCGTTACGCGTACTTCACGGCCGAAAAGATTCTTTCTGCCGGCAGCAGCATACTTATCGGTCTCATCAGCCATAACGGAAGACGGCGTGATCGGATAGATCGCAGCAACGTCGGTAAACGCATAAGAAACATGCGCGGCGGCGTTGTTGCCATCCATGGTCTTCATTTTTCTTGCCATTTAACTAATTCCTCCTTTAAGGATTATCAATGGATTTACCTGACGGCGCAGTACCCCGTTCACCGCCCTGCCGTTTGCAGAACTCTCCCGTAAGCACCTGTCGTCGTTCAAAACAAATTTTATCATTTTTTCGCCTATATGTAAAGGAAAAAACGAGGATTTTTTGAAATTTCTTCTGAATTAACAGAGATTTTCGGCATTTTTTATTTTTCTCCGCTTCGCCTTTCGCCCTTTTCGTCGTTCTTCCTCCGCTTTGTCCGGGATTCGGCGCGCCTCCGGCATAAAATATTGACAACAGCGTTTTTTTGCGGTAAAATTTTAATAATTATATATCGGTGAGCAGTTAGTTTTAGCTAAACATCACGTGACGCTTTTGAAAAGAAAACTCGCTTTTTCATATTGCGTTTTCTTTGACTTTTGCGGAAAGCGACTTAGGGCGCTTCCCTAAGAACTCGCAAACTTTATTCTCCCGCCTTCACGAAAGCACATTCAAAACCATTTCACTGCTCCCAAACTTTCAGAAAGGATGCTTTTTTCACTATGAACGACGACCCTTACGGCAATTTACTGCCGTCCTCGTCCGTCTTACCCCTCCCCCTCGCCCTGTTGCTGTTTCTGCTCTTTTTCGTGCTCGGCGCGCTTTTCGCCATGTGCGAATCCGCTGCGGAAACGGCTAACGAATCCCGCATCAAAAAAGATGCGGAGTCCGGCGAACCGCGCGCCAAAAAGCTGCTCGAGTATCTCGAACGCAGCGCAGGCATCATTTCGCCCCTGCAATCGGGCATGATGCTTATGGGCTTCTTTGCTCTCGCGGTTGCGGTCACCGGCTTTGCGCCGCGCCTTTACAACATATTCATCCGCGCCGCGCTCCCCACGGCTGCCGCTGCCGTGCTTTCGGCACTGCTTTGCACATTGCTGTGCGCAGGTCTTTATCTAACGGCAGCAGACCTCGCTCCGAAAAAATTCGTAGCGCACAAGGCTGCACACGGCATGCAGCATACATACAAACTCTGCCCCATGCTGTGCGCCCTCAGCGCCGTCATGCATCCGTTTGTCCTCTTGTGCAACCTCATTTCGGACGGTCTCATGCGTCTTTTGGGCAACGACCCCAAAGCGCTTGATGAAACCGTCACTGAAGAAGAAATCCTCCACATGGTCGGTGAAGGCGAGGAAAAAGGTGTTATCGAAGAAAATGAGCGCGACATGATCACGAACATTTTCGATTTCAACGACACCACCGTCACCGAGATCATGACACACCGTACGGACATCTGCGCCATCGATGAGGAGAGCACCATTGCACAAGCCGCCGTACTTGCGGTGGAAAACGGCTTCTCCCGTCTCCCTGTCTACCGCGAAGACATCGATACCATCGTCGGCATCTGCTATGTTAAGGATTTTCTGCCCTACGTCAACCAGCCCGTACCGGATTTCATCCATTTAAAAGACATGGTTCGCCCGGCGTATTTCATTCCGGAAACGAAAAAGTGCAGCCAACTCTTTAAAGAGCTCAAGGAGCACCGCCTGCAGATCGCCATCATCGTCGATGAATACGGCGGCACGGCGGGTCTCGTCACACTCGAAGACCTCATGGAGTCCATTTTCGGCAACATTCAGGACGAATACGACAACGAGCAGGAAGAGATCTTCCGTGTCAGCGAAAACGAGTTCACCGTGGACGGCACCACCTCCATCGACGAGATTTCCGACCTTACCGACACTGAGCTGCCGGAGGGCGATTACGATACCATCGCCGGCCTTGTCACCGACCTTTTAGGTCGCATTCCAAAAGAAAACGAGCACCCCAGCGTACAGGTCTGCGGGCTCACCATCACCGTACTTGAAATTGAAGACCAGCGTCTTTCCCGCCTGCTGATCGTGAAAAATGACCCCCGGAGAACCCCCGAAGAAGAAACACACGAAGACTGATGTTTTTTGAAAGGAGCGTCCCTATGACATTTTCCGAAGCATTCTACGGCACGTACAAACTCGACAAAAAAGACGGCAAGCCGCACTTAAAGGAGCGTATTTTTGCCCCGGTGGACGGCTTTTGGAGCGGCGTCATGATCTTTGGCGGTGTGGTCGGCACGATCATTCTGCTCTTGACCTTTGCCGCACACGTGCAGGTCGCCCTCGGCACCTTCGCGCACCCGGCCGAAAACGGCGCGCTCACGCCCGATGCACAGTATACGCTGTGGGGCGTGCTCGTCGCGTTCATCTTTGCGTTTTTCGTGCTCGCCATTCCGCGCTGGTTCCTCTGCCGCGGCACCATGCAGTTCAGCTTCATCGGCGCATTTCTCATCCTGCTCGCGGCGCAGCTCATCTCCGCGTTCAGCCTGAATAACACGACACCCGATGTCGGCAATGTGCTGTGGGTCATCGTAACGGGCCTTCTGCTCGTGTTCCTCATCACATGCGCCGTGTGCACCGTTTCGGCGGGCCTAACCGCGCTCGTGAACTACTTCATCGCGAAGTACCGTATGGCGCACGCAAAGCCTGTCACCACATAAACGCATGATGACCATAACCTGACTTTTTCACAGATCGGCAGATACAGAAAGCCGTGCTGTCGCCCTAATAGGGGGGTAACAGCACGGCTTATTTTTTCAGTTCTCAAACCTTTTCTTCATATCCCAACAGACGTCAAGAAAATCTCATAGGCATCGTTAAAAGAGTCATACGGCGTAGGGTTGCCGCCGTTTGTGCTCTTGCACTGGTTGTCGGAGTATTCCTCGCCCACAGCCAAAAGCTCGCCGGGGTAAAGCTCCACGCCTGCTTCCCGCGCCAGCGCGCAAAATGAGAGAATCGGCTCCTTGTTTTCGCGCGTTTTAAGCAGAGCTTTGCGCAAAGTCTCGTCCTTTTTTGCGAGTTCCGTCAACTTTTCGAGCTTTTCAAATGTGTTCATAAGCGCCCCTCGCTTCACCAAATGGATAAATTCAGTTTAGCAAAGTTCGGGGTCGTTGTCAAACGCTGTTTTCAGGCAAGCGGAAAGCCGCTCCGTCTCCACTTGCGCAGCTCGGGAGAATCCACCTATACGCTCATCAAAAATCATCACATCTCCAGCTCCACCATCGATAAGCTGCGTCATAATAAGCCGCTCAACACCACCACAATCAACGACCTCTGCCGCATCTTATGCTGCAAAGTGGAAGACATCCTCCTCTACATCCCCAGCGATGACGACCAGATCTTATAAAGCAAACCCCGGGTATACCAAACCATAAGAACAGTCCATATATCCCGGGATCCTATTTTATGCAAAAATGCTCCCGATCATGCGACCGGGAGCACTTTTTATGCTTTAATATGCGATTTTCAGAAGCAACTCTTACTTGGAAGCCTCTTCAACAGCAACAGCGCAAGCAACGGTTGCACCGACCATCGGGTTGTTGCCCATGCCGATGAGACCCATCATCTCAACGTGTGCCGGAACAGAGGAGGAACCTGCGAACTGTGCATCGGAGTGCATACGGCCCATGGTATCGGTCATGCCGTAAGAGGAAGGACCGGCAGCCATGTTATCCGGATGCAGCGTACGGCCTGTGCCGCCGCCGGAAGCAACGGAGAAGTACTTCACGCCGTTCTCATTGCACCACTTCTTGTAGGTACCTGCAACCGGGTGCTGGAATCTGGTCGGGTTCGTGGAGTTACCGGTGATGGAAACGCCGACGTTCTCGAGCTTCATGATTGCAACGCCTTCCGGAACGTTATCTGCGCCGTAGCACTTAACGTCCGCACGCGGGCCGTTGGAATAAGCCTTTTCGCTGACAACCTTAACTTCTTCTGTGTACGGATCGAACTCGGTCTCAACATACGTAAAGCCGTTGATTCTGGAGATGATGAACGCAGCGTCCTTGCCGAGACCGTTGAGGATAACGCGCAGCGGCTTCGTTCTGACCTTGTTCGCGTTCAGAGCGATCTTGATAGCACCCTCAGCAGCCGCGAAGGACTCGTGGCCAGCGAGGAATGCGAAGCACTCGGTCTCCTCGGAAAGGAGCATTTTGCCCAGATTGCCGTGGCCGAGGCCGACCTTACGGTTTTCAGCAACAGAGCCCGGGATGCAGAATGCCTGCAGGCCGATGCCGATAGCGGCAGCAGCGTCAGCAGCCTTCGTGCAGCCCATCTTAATAGCAATCGCGCAGCCTACGGTGTAAGCCCACTTTGCGTTCTCAAAGCAGATCGGCTGTGTTTCCTGTACGATGGTGTACGGGTCGATGCCCTTCTCTTCGCAGATGGTCTTGCACTCATCAATGGAATTGATGCCGTATTCTTTCAGGACGGAGAGGATTTTCGCCTCACGTCTCTCATAACCTTCAAATGTAGCCATTTCTCGTGCCCTCCTTATTCCTTGCGCGGGTCGATGTACTTAACGGCCTCATTGAATCTGCCGTATGTACCCATAGACTTCTTGTACGCCTCGTTCGGCTCCATGCCGGCCTTGATGAAGTCGGTCATCTTGCCGAGGGAAACGAACTCGTAGCCGATAACCTGGTCGTCAGCGTCGAGTGCCATTCTGGTGCAGTAGCCTTCGGTCATCTCAAGATAACGAACGCCCTTTGCCTTTGTGCCGTACATGGTACCGACCATGGAGCGTGCGCCCTTACCAAGGTCTTCCATGCCTGCGCCGATAACAAGACCGCCCTCGGAGAAAGCAGACTGGGAACGACCATAAACGATCTGGAGGAACAGCTCGCGCATAGCGGTGTTAATCGCATCACATACAAGGTCCGTGTTCAGAGCTTCCATAACGGTCTTGCCCGGGAGGATCTCTGCTGCCATTGCAGCGGAGTGCGTCATGCCGGAGCAGCCGACGGTCTCAACGAGAGCTTCCTCAATGATGCCGTCCTTAACGTTCAGGGAGAGCTTGCAAGCGCCCTGCTGCGGTGCACACCAGCCTACACCGTGGGTGTAACCGGAAATGTCCTTAACTTCCTTTGCCTGTACCCACTTGCCCTCTTCCGGGATGGGAGCCGGACCGTGCTTCGGGCCCTTGGCTACAATACACATCTCTTCCACTTCTTTGGAATAATTCATAAGTGGTACTCCTTTCGGTTCCAGTTTTATTTGGCAGACTTCGCGCAGAAGAGAGCCGCAGCGAAAAAGCGCCGCCCGCATCCCGCAAAAAGCCATTTTACTGATTTTCTTTATTATAGCTTTTTTTCATGCGTTTCGCAAGGGGCAAAACACACATTTCGCGAAAAAAGCGCACAATATACGCAAAAAGGAGCGCCGCAGCGCCCCTTTTGTATCTTATTTCGGTTTGAAATTACTTCCAAAGCGGGTCGGGATATGTGCCGTTTTGCATCATCTCGGCAAGCGCCGCCATCACGACGGGCTTATCGGCCTTATACGTCACGCCGAACCACTTGTCCGCCGATTTTAAAACCGTCACGTCTGCCTTGCCGTCGCGAATCTGGTCATTGACGACAAACGGCAGGAAGTATTCCGCTTTCAGCGGGTTCTTCGGCACATCGTTCTCGAGGAACGAGACGAAATCCTTCTTCAATGCGTCTACAAAGTCCGGCGTAAAGCCCCACAGGTTCATGGAAACGGTCGTGTCCTCATCGAGCGCGTGCCACGTTGCGCCGTCGTCCTCGGTGTAAGCCGGGCCGTCCTCGCGCTTTTCAATGTGCGTGCGCTCCACGATGGTATCCAACACACCGTCTTTCTCCACGCATACGCCGCGTGCCACATGGCCGTTTTCGGTCAGCGTGTTTTTCAGATGGTAACCCACCATCGCCCAATGTGCCTTTTCACTGTCTTCCTTCACGTTCCGGAGGAACGCGCCGATCTTCTTAAACGCCTCGCCGCCATAGAAATCGTCCGCGTTGATGACGACAAACGGCGCATCAATGTGGTCGCGTGCCGCCAAAACGGCGTGGCCCGTGCCCCACGGCTTCTCGCGGCCTTCCGGCACCGTAAAGCCCTCCGGCAGGTCATCCAACTTCTGAAAAACATACTCGACCTGCACGTACTTCGATACGCGGTCGCCGATGACCTCTTTAAAGTCCTCAAAAAGCTGCTCCTTGATGATGAAGATTACCTTGGAAAAGCCCGCCTGCACGGCATCAAAAACAGAAAAATCCATGATAATCTCACCGTTTTTGCCAACGGGATCGATCTGCTTCAGGCCGCCGTAACGGCTGCCCATACCGGCTGCCATAACAACTAAAATCGGTTTTTTCATAGCTAAATTGTCCTTTCTCGTCTGCGGCATCACACCGCCATATGTACAGGTTCGGTCACGCGACCGTCAGGGGTCAGTTTTCATCCTCGTAAATAAATTCGTGGATATGCTGTGCCGCAACATCGGTGTCATACGTCCACATCCAACCGCCGCCCTCGCAGTAATCGGAGGCATAGCCCTCCACATCACTCGGGATGGAAAGGCGCTCAATGTCAAAGCCCGTCAGCGCAATCTGCGCCAGACCGATCATCTTATCAAACGTCAAAGAAGTCTCGCAAAGCGGCGCAAGCTGTTGAATGATGCTCGGGTATTCAAGCTTGGAAATAGAACTTGCCTTGCTCAAGAGCGCAGAAAGCACCTCCTGCTGGCGTTCCACACGGCCGTTATCGTTGTCGATGGCACGAATACGCCCGTAAGCCACAGCTTCGTCGCCGTTCAAGAGCACGCCCTCGCCCGCCGAAAGCGGCGCGTATGTAGAAACATCGCCTGCCATTGATTCAGGGGATTCCGCCGCCAGCGCATACATATTTTTGTTGATCTCACTGATTTCATCTTCCGTCAAATCAATATTTACACCGCCGAACGCATCCACAATCTTCGCCATGGAGGCAAAATTCACGGTCACGTAGTCCTGAATATCGAGGCCGAAGTTCTGGTTAATCGTGCGGATGGCCTGCTCCGGGCCGCCGTACATATAGGCATGGTTCAGCTTATCATAACCGGAGTCATACGGGCTGCCGTCGCCCATATACACGCGCACATCACGCATGATGGACGTCAGCTTAACCTTGTGGTGCACGTTATCGATCGACATCACCATAATGGCGTCGCTGCGCCCGGCAAAGGTACCGCCGTCATAATCGCGGGCATCCACGCCGAACAGCGCAATATTCGTAATGCCCGCTTCCGATTTTGTTTCTTCGGAAATACCGAGCTCCGTCTTGTCTTTCGTGATGGTCGTCGTCTTCAGGTCGCCCAAAAGCACCGTGGAAGCGTAGATCATCACGCCGCCCACCAGCACCAAAATAACGCAGATGAAGCTCAAAAAGACCTTAAGGCCCGTCCGTTTTTTCTTTTTTTGATTTTTCTTATACGCCTGCTTTGAGGAGTAACTGGAAATATCCTGAAACTCATCGCGGCGTTGTTTTCTTTTCGCCATAAAAGCCTCCGTCTCGGCCAAAGGCCGGATGTCTTTATCTTATAAATTATATTCCCATAACCTCGTTTCGTCAATTTACTTTTTCTTACGAAAAACGACCAGTTTGCTTAAAATATAATTTGCAAGGATCACAAAAACGTTCGCAACGAGCTTTACAATCTTATCATTCACGTGCAGCAGATCCACACCGATGAACATCATGCCCATTTCCATAAAGCCGGACGCAATACGGCTCGCAAAAAATTTCGCCGCCTCCGTCAAAATCGGCACAAAGCCGTGCGCGCGGCTCTCAAACACCCACTTGCGGTTCGTCACATACGCAAAGGTAACTGAAAGCACCCACGAAAGCGCTGTCGATACCATGTACGGGATGTGCAGAAAATCCGTAAAGATCCAGTAAGAAACATAGCTCACGACCGTCGTAAGCACGCCGAACACCACGTACAAAACCAGCTCTTTGTATTTTATAAGCAGTTCTTTGATTTTTCCCATATTTCCTATCCTTTATGTTTCGGGCAAAGCGCCCTCTTCTTTCTTATGATAAATATTCTTCCACGCCGTGCGCCGCCACCGCGCCGTCCGCAGCCGCCGTCACGATTTGCCGCAGCGTCTTTTTACGACAGTCGCCCGCAGCAAACACACCCGGAACGTTCGTCTTCGTGCTCTCGCCCGCCATAAAATACCCGCTTTCGTCAAGGTCAAGAATATCGCGTACAAAGTCCGTCGCCGGCACATTGCCCACCGCCACAAACACGCCGTTCACCTCAATCTCGCACACCTCGTCCGTCTTTACATTGCGCAGACGCAGCCCGCCGACTTTTCCGTCTTTTTCGAGGATCTCATCCGTCACCGTATCGAAAACGATCTCGATATTTGGCTTATCGAGCTTCTTCTCATAGCTCTTTGAAGCGCGCAGGCGGTCTCTTCTGTGGATGAGATATACCTTTTTGCACATCGCGGAGAGAAAAGCCGCATCGCCCGCCGCCGTGTCACCGCCGCCAATGACCGCAACCGTCTTATCTTTATAAAACGCACCGTCGCATGTCGCGCAGTAGGAAACACCCTTGCCGCGCAAAGCGTCTTCGTTCGGCAAGCCGAGCGTCCTCGGTGCCGCACCGGGTGCCAAAACGACGCTTTTCGCGCGGTAAACCGTGCCGTCTTCCGTCTCCAGAATTTTCACATCATCGTCTAACCGCAGTGCCGTCACGTTGCCGTAAGTCTGCTTCGCGCCAAAGCGCTCCGCCTGCTTTTTCATGTTCATCGTCAGCGTAAACCCGTCCACCGCCTCCGGGAAGCCGGGGTAATTTTCAATTTCATTCGAGGTCACCATTTGACCGCCGGGGATATATTTTTCCAGCACCAGCGTCTCATAGCCCGCGCGGGCGCAATACAGTGCCGCCGTAAGCCCCGCAGGGCCGGAACCCACCACGATTACGTCATAGACCTTTTCCATGTTTTCGCTCATAAGTCACCGCTCCTTTTCCTGGTGAAGTGCAGCTTTTCTGCATACCGTCTTGCGAACATCGTTAGTATAGCACATTCTCCCGAAAAATACAATTCCGTGCGGCGCGAAAGAGTTTTCTACCGCAAAGCGACACGCAGTCGAAAACTTTATCAGAATCAAATACGTGCTCCCGTTCTCCTACTTAAACCAAAAAAACACGCAAACCGCGCGCCTTGCACGACATACCCCTATCGCACAAAACAAAAGAGGCTCTTTCGGCATCCCGAAAAAGCCTCTCGTTCTTTACTTTTTATTGCACATCTTGTGCGGTGTACGCTCAGCGCACACATCTCAAGTTAATTTAAACTGATACTAATACATCGGACTTTCCTCTGCTTGAAACCATCGGTCTCTTTTTATACCTGCACTCTGCATTACTTTCAGAATGTCGTCGGTCTTTCAGAGTTTATCATTTGTGCATTGGACACAACTCCATGTATATTCTCAAAAACTGTATTTGATTTTTTCTTTGGCGTTTTCCGCCTATCCTTACACACGTCCGTACACTTTGTACAGCCCATGTATAATTCTATATGTCAATTTCGACCTACTTATCTTTGCTGTACCACGAAAACCTTTTGGGACTCGCTTTTGCGATCCCGCGCTTTCATAAAGCTTGAAACACTCGTGTGCAAATATTCAGTCTACTTCAGGGATCCGAGGCGCAACGCACCACGGATCTTCTGCTGCTGAGGTTCAGTAGCCATTGGCCTCACCCGCTTTCTTTCAATAGATTTGCCTTTGCGGCTCATGCAGCTTTGCCTCTTTTCACGTTTTGCCTGTTTCCACATGTTCAAAACGTACGGCTGCTTCTTTATTTATGTTCCCGTTTCTCCGCTTCAGCTTTTTGTCCCTTTGTACCGGCACATTCTTAAAAGCCTACTTATCTCTTTCATCACATTTCCCGGAAGCCGAAGAACATTTGAAGCTCCGCCTTTGCAAATACTGCCTCAAGAGTTTCCTCCGCGCCTTTCTCTCTCCCCTTCGGAATACTTTCCGCGCGCTGAACCGCTTCGATCTTTTACCGAGACTTTTTTGAGCCTCCACCAAGAAAACCTCTTACGGTTTTCCCGATCTACTTTGCGTTCTGGAGTTCTTTCTCTTTTCACCTATATATTAGCACCATCTGTCTACTTTGTCAACAGTTTTTTTGAAGATTTTATTTTTTATTTGTATATTCTGTTTTCGCAAAATGAAGCTTGACATTCTTCCGCATTCACGATACAATTATTCTTACAGGCAAAAGCAACGGGCTTGTTTTCCACAGCTTTTCTGCTCCGCCGCATAAATCACAGAACGGCGAATATACTGAGAAAGAAGGCTTTTCCCATGAGTATAGACAACAACCAGGAATACGAAGCAGAGCTCATCACCCTCATCGACGATGAAGGCACGGAGCACGAATTTGAGATCATCGACGAACTCGAGAACGATGACGGCTACTTTATGGCACTTGTCCCCACTCTGCGCGACGCCCAAAGCGAAGTTGCAGACGCAGATGAGTACTACATCTTTGAAGTCGTAGAAGACGAGAACGGCGAAGAGCAGCTTTGCGAGATCGAAGACGACGACCTGCTGGATAAGCTCGCCGAAATTTTCGAGACCCGCTATGCACAGGCTATGGAGGAAGAAGAGGAGTAATCTTCTTTCCCCGTTCAAGATCATGTAAAGACACCTGCCCGATGCGCGGACCGTGCAAAATAACCCTACACTCAACTTTTAGGGAGCTCGGCTCCGCAGGCGGACTGCAGACCTCCCGGCCCGGCTTGACCGGATACCGGAAGAAGGGAGCGCGAAACCTGCGGGAGGGCACCCACCTGCTTATTACGTAGCAGGTTATTGAGAGCACGTTACGGTCGGGCGGGGTTTTTTATGCCCATTTCAAGGCGGTGAAAACCGCCTTTTTTCATACTTTACACACCTTTTTCTGTGCTTTTCTTTTGGAAACGGTTGTATTTTGCAAATTTCGCCGCATTTGGGTGCGGCAGCAAAGAAGGAGAAGGTCATCATGACCAGAAAACAGTATTTTTCAAGCGGACTCAAAGATGGAATGCCCATTTGCTTCGGGTACTTTGCCGTTTCGTTCGCGTTTGGCATTCAGGCCGCAGGCATCGGACTTTCGGTGTTTGAAGCCTCCGTGCTCTCCGCCCTAAACGTCACCTCCGCCGGGCAATTCGCAGCACTTGCCATCATCGCATCGGGCGCGTCGCTCATCGAGCTCGCATTCACGCAGCTCATCATCAACCTGCGGTATTTTCTCATGTCGTGCGCGCTCTCGCAAAAGCTCTCGCCGAGCCTGCCCCTTGGGCACCGCCTCGGCATCGCCTACGGCATGACGGATGAGATCTTCGCCGTCAGCGTCAGCCAAAGGGAGCCTCTCTCACCGTTTTACAGCTATGGGCTCATCGCCGTCGCCATTCCGGGCTGGGTGCTCGGCACGGCACTCGGCGCGGCGGCGGGCAACATTCTGCCGGCCGTTTTGACGAACGCGCTCGGCATCGCAATCTACGGTATGTTCATTGCCATCATCCTGCCGCCTGCAAAAGAGAACCGCGTCGTTGCCGGTGTGGTCGTCCTTTCCATGGTGCTTTCCGCACTGTTCACGTATCTGCCGGTGCTGTGCAACATTTCCTCGGGCTTCCGCATCATTGTCATCACGCTTATCACCGCAGGCGGTGCAGCGCTGCTGTTCCCCATCCCGGATGAGCCCGCAGAACCGAAAAAGGAGATGCCGCATGAGAGTTGAGGTTTTCCTTTACATACTCGTCATGGCGGCCGTTACGTATCTTATCCGTATGCTGCCGCTGACGCTCATCCGCCGCAAGATCACAAACCGCACACTGCGCTCGTTCCTCTATTATGTACCGTACGCCACGCTTTCCGCCATGACCTTCCCGGCAATTCTCACTGCCACCGGCAGCGCCATCAGCGCCGCGCTCGGCTTTGCCGCCGCTTTGATTTTAGCATTCCGCGGTAAAAGCCTGCTCACCGTCGCCATTATCGCCAGCGCCACTGTGCTTGTGTGTGAACTCATATTGCCATATCTGCCATTGTAATGCTGCGAGCCGCCGAATAAAGTTTTTGATCGACCTTTTTTCAAAAAGGTCGCGGAATCCAAGGGCAGCGCCCTTGGTCGAGCTCCGCAGAGCTCGAAACACTTTTGCCTACACAAAGATCAGGAAGATAGGCTAAACAGTCCAGTGGACTGTTTAGCCGCAAGAAACCCTATCAAGGGGTTTCTTGAAAGACTTGCCTCGCAAGTCTTTCGAAAAACAGCCGCACCCTCGTTTTTTCACATCGAGCGTGCGGTTTTTTCATGCCTGCGTATATAAAAAGAGCGGCTAAATAGCCGCTCTTTCGGGAGACCCCTTAATTGGGTCTCCCACACCTCAACAGTCCACTGGACTGTTGAGGTTCCCGTCCTGATTTTTCGGCAGTCAAAAGTATTTCGCGCTCTGCGGAGCGCGCCTCAGGGCTTTGCCCCGAGACCTCACCAACTTTTTGAAAAAAGTTGGATCAAAAACTTTTAACTATCATTATAGAAAGCCTTGTGTTTACTCTCTCTCAAAATGCTTTGCGACCGTCTGCAAGTACTCGATGATCGGCAAATGCTGCGGACATACACCCTCGCACTGGCCGCACTGAATGCACGCACTCGCTTTGCCGAAGTGCTTTGCGACGTTCTCGTAATACTCGCTCTGCGGCGTCCAGCCCTCGTCCGGAGAGATTCCCCTGCCGCGCAGCTCCTGCATATCGGCGTTGTACAGCGAGAAATACTTCGGGATTGCAATCTGCATCGGGCAGCCGTCCGTGCAGTACGAACAGCCCGTACACGGAATATCGATGCTCGCGTTGATGATGTCCGTCGCCTTTTTGATGAGCGCTTTTTCCTCATCGTTCAGCGGCTTAAAATCCTGCATGTACGATGTGTTGTCCAAAAGCTGGTCCATATCGCTCATGCCGGAAAGCACGATCTTCACGTTCGGCAGGCTCGCTGCGAAACGAATTGCCCAAGACGGTACGGAAGCTTCTGAATTATAGTCCTTAAACAGCTTCGTCACTTCTTCCGGCACGTTTGCGAGCGTGCCGCCCTTCACCGGCTCCATGACGAATACCGGCACGCCGTGCTTTTCGGCAACTTCATAGCATTTTCTGGACTGCACACCGGCGCTTTCCCAGTCGAGGTAGTTGAGCTGTAACTGCACAAACTCAAACTCCGGGTGCGCGGTCAACACTTCGTCCAACAGCTCCGGGCCGTCGTGGAACGAGAAGCCGATGTGCTTTACAAGACCCTTTTCTTTCTTGTCGCGGATCCAGGCGAAGCAATCAAACTTATTGTACGTCTCAATGCTATGGCAGTTGATGTCGTGGATGAGGTAGTAATCAAAATATGTTACGCCCGTCTTTTCCATCTGCTCATTAAAAATGCGGTCGCGGTCTTCAAACGAATTCACAAATGACGAATGCAGCTTTGTCGTCAGCGTGAAGCTGTCGCGCGGATGGCGGGAAACAAGTGCTTCCTTCACGGCGTTTTCGCTCTTGAATGCGCAGTACATCCACGCCGTGTCAAAATACGTGAAGCCGCGCTCTATGAACGTATCCACCATTTTCTTGACCTGCTCAATGTCGATCTTGCCCGGGTCGTTCGGGTCCAGAGACGGCAGACGCATGAGGCCGAAGCCTAATTTCTTTCCAGACATTTTACTCATACTCCTTATGTAAAAAATTCCAAGCATTTTGCTTCCTATATCTTACAACTTAAAGTATACTCTAAGTCAAGCTTTTTTGTAAAATTATTTTTCCGCCTCGAAATATTCCTCCCGCAGTAGCGAAAACTGCATGTCGTCGCGGATTTCGCTTTCTGACGTACGCACGCAGCGGCGGATACACCCTTCATACACAAACCCCAAGGATCTCAGCAACTTTTCCGAAGCAATATTCCCCGTGAAAACACGCGCTGCTACAACTTCCAGATCTTCTTCGGTGAATAGTTCATGCAGCACAGCCCGCAGTGCTTCTTTCATATAGCCCTGCCGCGTATATTGCTCCCCGAGATAATACGAAAGACATCTCGAGCGCACATCGAACCGAACGCCGTCCTCCTCCGCCGCAATCATACCAAGCAAAGCGCCGTCCTCTTTTCGCTCAATATACCATGTGTTTTCATAATCGATTTCCCTATGAATCAAATGAACCATCTGCTCTTTATCAACCACTTCCATTACGTTGTTTTTCATTACGAAAGCGCTGTTGCGTATGGCCATGATCTCCGCCGCATCTCTCTCCCGCGGCGTGCGCAGTAAAAGTCTTTCTGTGTGCAGTTCTCTCATATTTTCCCTGCCTCTCTTTGCCGTGTGTACGTATTTCGGATAAAAAACACCCTTTCCTCCATGAACCACGGAAGAAAGGGTGCGAAAATCAATTCAGTCTTTTGCTGCATGATGCAGCGTCAAAACACCTGATTTTTCCAGCGCCTAAGCCGAAATTAGATCTCAGCGAAGTACTTGATGGTTCTGACCATCTGGCTGGTGTAGGAGTTCTCGTTGTCGTACCAAGAAACAACCTGAACCTCATAGAGGTCGTCAGCAATCTTGGAGACCATCGTCTGGGTAGCATCGAACAGGGAACCGAATCTCATGCCGATAACATCGGAAGAAACGATCGGATCGCAGTTGTAGCCGAAGCTCTCAGAGGAAGCTGCCTTCATAGCTGCGTTGATGCCGTCGACGGTTACGTCAGCGCCCTTAACAACAGCGGTGAGGATGGTGGTGGAACCGGTCGGAACCGGAACACGCTGTGCGGAACCGATGAGCTTACCGTTCAGCTCCGGGATAACAAGGCCGATAGCCTTTGCAGCGCCCGTGGAGTTCGGAACGATGTTAGCAGCGCCGGCACGTGCACGGCGGAGGTCACCCTTTCTGTGCGGGCCGTCGAGGATCATCTGGTCGCCGGTGTAAGCGTGGATCGTGCTCATGATGCCGCTCTGGATCGGAGCATAATCGTTCAGTGCCTTCGCCATCGGAGCGAGGCAGTTCGTGGTGCAGGAAGCAGCGGAGATGATAGTGTCATCAGCCGTCAGGGTCTTCTCGTTTACGCTGTAAACGATCGTCGGGAGATCGTTGCCTGCCGGAGCGGAAATAACGACCTTCTTTGCGCCTGCGTCGATGTGAGCCTGGCTCTTAGCCTTAGAGGTGTAGAAGCCGGTGCACTCGAGAACAACGTCAACACCGATCTCGCCCCACGGAAGGTCCTTAGCGTCCTTCTCAGCGTAGATCTTCAGGGTCTTGCCGTCAACTGTGATGGTGTTAGCCTCGTCGTCAGCGGAAACCGTGTGGAGAGCTTCGCCGATCTTGCCGCAGTAACCGCCCTGTGCGGTGTCATACTTGAGCAGGTGAGCCAGCATGGAGGGCTTCGTCAGATCGTTGATCGCAACGACCTCATAACCCTCAGCGCCGAACATCTGTCTGAACGCCAGACGGCCGATACGGCCGAAACCATTGATTGCAACTTTAACTGCCATGATTGTATACCTCCTGATAATTGTGGATGCATAATTTGCAATTCTATTTTATAGCATTTCGCAGGATTTTACAAGGGCTAACTGCTAAAAATGCAAACTTTTTCCGTAATTTTCAGAAAATTCACGCGTTTCCCGTGTCTTTTAAAGCATTTTCTTCTAAATTGCTCTCCGCTTTCGCAGAAACGCGCTGCCCGCTCACCGTAAGCAGCAGGCAAAGGCTGTGAACAGAAAGGCACAGCATCGCAAGCTGGATCACATACGGCATCTCCGTCGCATACCCACGCCCCGCAATAATGAGCACCGTGTTCGAGATCACATACGTCATCCAAAGCACCGCCGCCGGCAGGCCGAACACATACGTGCTGCGCAGCGCCTTTTTGCCGCCCGCGCCGGAGAGCAGCTTGCCTTCGGAAAGCAGGAACAGCAGCATCATCGCACCGCCACCCACGGTAAAGATATTCTCCTCCGTCGTCGCCACGGCGGAATACGTCATGAACGTCACGATCATATACGAAATGCCCCAAACGGAACCGATGGCCCAAAGCCCGCCCGTGCCGCTCGGGAAGCCCTCGCCCGTCAGCCATACAATGGCAAAAATGAGAGAAACGATCGCGAAAAGCAACGTTAAGACCGCAAACGGCAAATGCGTCGTCACGTGCGAAGCCTGCACAAAGTAGGTCGGCTGATTGTTGCGGTATAAGTAAAAGTCCCGCAGAAGCGCTGCCGCACACAAAAACAAAAATACACACATCAAAAGCGCAGAAGCACCCGCCGCCGCATTTTTTTTCGTCTCTATGCGCGCGCAAAGCTTTTTGTCCACACGGCACAAAAGCATGCAGAGAAGCGATACGCCGATCGCTGCACCGCAGTAAATATACGTCAACAGTCCGCTGTCCGTCACAAAGCCCGTGTCATAATCAAAAAAGCAGAGCATCTGCACGCAGCGCAGCGCAGCCGCCGCAAAGATGCCGATTCCTGCCAAAACAAACGCCAATTTCACTTTCTTATTCATATATCATACACCGCCCACGCCCTCGGGGCTTTCCTTTCATCGATTCATTCGCCGTCCGAATTTGCGGCACATCGGTTCACTGTGTTTTATTTTAGCACATTCCGTCTAAGATGAAAACACCCCGCAAAAAAGATTTTTAATTTCCTGTTGACAACAAACTTTCAAGTGATTATAATATATGCCAGAGTAAACAATTAAGCGCATGATTGTTTACATAGGAGCAGATTCGATTCTGCTGTACGGCGGGGCCTTCTCCCCGCGAAAACAGATGAAAGGATGGTAACAATGCACGATCACGAAAAAGAGCCCATCGGCCATGCATTGCATGTGCTGGATACCACCATGCGCCGGTATATCGATACGTATTCCCATAAAAAGGAACACGAAAACCTCACCGGCACAAACACATGGGTCATCCAGTTCATCGCCGATCACAAAGACGGGCCCGTGTATTTGCGCGATATTGAGCGCCGCTTCGGCATTACGCGTTCCACCGCCTCCAAAGTGGTGGATATGCTTGTGCGAAACGGTTTTGTGGAGCGCCACACCGGCGAAACGGACGCCCGCCTGCGTCGTCTGACCCTGACGGAAAAGTCAGAAAACCTTTTGGCCGATATCCGCGCCGACCACGAAGCAATGGAAGCCGTTTTAACGAAAGGCTTCACGCAAAATGAAAAAGAAACCATGCTCACTTATTTACGGCGCGCAAAAATAAATGTAGATGCTGCCTTTGCCGAAAAGCAGCAAAAGAAAGAAAGGAGCGGTGCAGATGGTTAAAAAACTGATGGAAAGCATCCGCGAACAGAAAAAGAATTCCATATTAGCCATGGTCACCATCAGCGGTGAGGTCGCCTTCGAGGTCATCATCCCGCTTTTAATGGCGAATCTCATCGATTACGGCATTGACATGGGCGATATGGGGTACATTGTCAAAATGGGCATTGTCCTGTTGCTCTCCGCACTGGGTCAGCTTTTCTGCGGTGCCATTTCCGGTAAATTCGCAGCCATTGCCTCCAGTGGCTTTGCCCGCAACCTGCGCCACGACATGTTCTACAAGGTGCAGAATTATTCATTCTCAAACATCGATAAGTTTTCCACCGCAAGTATCGTCACGCGTCTGACAACAGACGTTACGAATCTGCAAAACACTTACCAAATGATCATCCGCATGGCGGTACGCAGCCCGCTTATGGCAGTTTTCTCACTCGTCGCGGCATTCGGCATCGACGCCAAGCTCTCGCTTATCTTCCTTGCCATCATCCCGGTGCTCGGTCTCGGCCTGTACTTCATCATGACGAGAACGCACCCGATCTTCGAGCGCGTGTTCAGAACTTATGATAAGCTGAACAGCGTTGTGCAGGAGAACCTGCACGGCATCCGCGTGGTAAAGTCCTTTGTCCGTGAAGATCACGAAAATAAGAAGTTCACCGCCATTTCCGAAAACATCTATAAGGACTTCAAAAAAGCCGAGCAGCAGCTCGCATGGAACGCCCCCTTGATGCAGCTTTGCATGTACGCGGCGGTGCTCCTGCTCTCCTGGTTCGGCGCACGCACCATCGTGGCCTGCGGCGGTGACGCAGCGACCGGTCTTTCCACCGGCGAACTTCTGAGCCTGCTGTCTTACGCCACGCAGATTCTCATGAGCCTCATGGGCCTCTCTATGATTTTCGTCATGCTCACCATGTCCCGTACCTCCGGCGAGCGTGTCGTTGAGCTGCTCAACGAGACCCCGGACATTACCACCCCCGAAAATGCCGTAAAGAGCGTTCCGGACGGCAGCATCGATTTCGAGCATGTCCAGTTCAGCTATCGTCACGGCACAGAGGGCAAGCCCGTGCTTTCCGATATTAACCTGCACATTCCGGCAGGCGCCACGGTCGGCGTCATCGGCGGCACCGGCTCCTCCAAGTCGAGCTTCGTACAGCTCATCCCGCGCCTGTACGATGTTGACCTCGGCGCGGTCAAGGTCGGCGGCATCGACGTCCGCAAATACGACCTGGATACCCTCCGCGGCGACGTCGCCATGGTGCTGCAAAAGAATGTCCTGTTCTCCGGCACCATCAAAGACAACCTGCGCTGGGGCGATGAAAATGCCACCGACGAGGAGATCCGCCATGCCTGTCAGCTCGCACAGGCCGATGACTTCATTCAAACCTTCCCTAAAGGCTACGATACCTACATTGAGCAGGGCGGCACGAATGTCTCCGGCGGCCAGAAGCAGCGCCTCTGCATCGCGCGTGCGCTGCTTAAAAAGCCGAAGATTCTCATTCTGGACGACTCCACCAGCGCGGTCGATACCCGCACGGATGCGCTTATCCGCGGCGCGTTCGCAAAGGAGATCCCGAACACGACAAAAATCATCATCGCCCAGCGCATCGCCTCCGTACAGGGAGCCGATATGATCCTTGTCTTAGATGACGGCAAGATCGTCAGCTGCGGCACGCATAGCGAGCTCATGCAGACAAGCCCGATCTACCGCGAAGTTTATGAATCCCAGACGAAAGGAGATCCTGACAATGCCACCGCGTCCTAATGGTCCCAGACTCTCCATGAAAGAAAGCATGAAGCAGCTCGATAAGAAGACCTTATTCCGCCTGCTTTCCTATATGAAACCGTACAGGCTGCACCTTGTGTTCGTGTTCATCTGCATTGCGGTGAGCGCTTTCGCAAGCGTCATGTCCTCCCTATTTTTAAAGTCCCTCATTGATGATTACATCTCCCCGCTCCTGCTCGAATCCAATCCGAACTTTAGCGGTCTTCTGTATGCGCTGCTCCAAATGGCAGTCATTTACGTCATCGGCGCGTTCTCTACGCTGTTCTACAACCGCACCATGGCAGTTGTTTCACAGGGCACGTTAAAGAAAATTCGCGACGAGATGTTCGAGCACATGCAGACGCTGCCCATCAAGTTCTTTGATACGCACACCCACGGCGACATCATGAGCTTCTACACAAACGATACGGACACCCTGCGCCAGATGATTTCCCAGAGCATTCCGCAGACGCTTTCTTCCACCTTCACGGTCGTTTCCGTGTTCTGTTCTATGCTGACGCTCAGCATTTGGCTTACCCTGTTCCTGATCGCGTTCCTCTTTGTCATGTTTAAGATCGTCGGCAAGGTCACCGCAAAAAGCGGCAGCTACTTTGTTCGCCAGCAGCAATCCCTCGGTAATGTGAACGGCTACATCGAAGAAATGATCAACGGCCAGAAGGTCATCAAGGTCTTCTGCCACGAAGACAAAACAAAGGTCGAGTTTGACAAACGAAACGACGACCTCTTCACAAACGCTTCCGAAGCGAATAAGTTTGCCAATATCCTCGGCCCCATCATGAACGCACTCGGCTACTTCCTTTACGTGCTCATCGCCGTGCTTGGCGGCGGTCTCGCACTTGCAGGCGTACCGAACCTGACCCTCACCGGTATGGGCGTCATGACGCTCGGCGGCATCGCGTCGTTCCTGCAGCTCTCCCGCAGCTTCGTTATGCCGATCAGCCAGGTCACGCAGCAGATTTCGTCCATCATCATGGCTATGGCAGGCGCTTCCCGCATCTTCTCTCTGCTCGATGCCGAGAGCGAAAAGGACGAGGGCTACGTCACGCTCGTCAACGCCGAAAAGAAAAACGGCGTGCTCACCGAAACCGACAAGCACACCGGCCTTTGGGCGTGGAAGCATCCGCATAAGGACGGCACGGTCACCTATACGGAGCTCACCGGTCACGTAGAGCTTGAGGACGTCGATTTTGGTTATACCCCGGAGAAGACCGTCCTGCATGACATCACGCTTTACGCAGAGCCCGGCCAGAAGGTCGCGTTCGTCGGCGCAACGGGCGCAGGCAAAACGACCATCACAAACCTCATCAACCGCTTCTATGACATTCCTGACGGCAAGATCCGCTACGACGGCATCAACATCACGAAGATCAAGAAGCCGGATCTCCGCCGTTCCCTCGGTGTGGTTTTGCAGGACGTCAACCTGTTCACCGGCACCGTCATGGAGAATATCCGCTACGGTAAGCTCGATGCCACCGACGAAGAGTGCATCGCCGCCGCAAAGCTCGCAAACGCCGACGGCTTCATTCGTATGCTGCCGCAGGGCTATGACACCGTTCTTTCCGGCGACGGCAGCGGCCTCTCACAGGGCCAGCGCCAGCTCATTTCCATCGCCCGCGCCGCCGTTGCAGACCCGCCCGTCATGATTCTCGACGAAGCGACGTCCTCCATCGATACCCGCACGGAAGCCATCGTGCAGTCCGGCATGGACGCCTTGATGAAAGGTCGCACCGTGTTCGTCATCGCGCACCGCCTATCGACGGTCCAGAACTCCGACGTCATCATGGTGCTCGACCACGGCCACATCATCGAACGTGGCAGCCACCGCGACCTCATCGCGCAGAAAGGCACCTACTACCGCCTCTACACCGGCGCATTCGAGCTGGAATAAGGTAAATTCAAAGCGATAAACGAAAACTCCGTTTGCTGATGAGCAAGCGGAGTTTTTTGCTGCGCAAAAACAGCCCCGTTCACGTCGGAACAGGGCTGCTTTCTCATTTTATCTTATTTCGTTCTACCGATGTCATGGCGGTAATGCGCGCCGTCAAAATGGATTTTCTCCACCGCTGCATACGCCCTTTCGAGCGCTTCGTCCAGCGTTTTAGCCGTCGCGGTCACGCCAAGCACGCGGCCGCCGTTCGTCAGCAGTTTACCGTTTTCAAGCTTCGTGCCGGCATGGTACACCGTTACGCCTTCCGCCTGACCGTTTTCGTCAAGGCCGGTGATTTCCAGTCCCTTCGGGTAAGACTGCGGGTAGCCGCCGCTCGCCATCACGACGCACGCGCACGCTTCCGGAATCCATTCAATCTCAAGCTCGTCGAGCTTCTCGTCGATGACCGCGTTGATGACGTCCACAAAATCGGTCTTGAGGCGCGGCAGCACGACCTGCGTCTCCGGGTCGCCGAAGCGCGCGTTGTACTCAATGACCTTCGGGCCGTCCGGGGTCAGCATCAGACCGAAGTACAAACAGCCCTTAAACGGTCTGCCCTCTGCCTGCATCGCTTTGACGGTCGGCAGGAAGATGGTTTTCATACAATCGTCCGCAATTTCGTTTGTGTAATACGGGTTCGGGCTGATGGTACCCATGCCGCCGGTGTTCAGGCCCTTGTCGCCGTCCAGTGCACGCTTGTGGTCTTTAGAGGACACCATCGGGCGCAGCGTCTTGCCGTCCGTAAATGCCAACACGGAAACCTCCGGGCCGGTCAGGAATTCCTCCACAACAACGTTGTTGCCGGAAGCGCCGAACACCTTGTCTTCCATAATGGTGTGTACGGCATCCTTCGCCTCGTCAAAGTTTTGCGCGATGATAACGCCCTTGCCGAGTGCCAAGCCGTCTGCCTTAATGACAACTGGGAACTTGCCGCGCTTTTCCACGTACTCTACGACCTCTTTCGGGTCGGAGAACACCGCGTAATCCGCCGTCGGAATACCGTATTTCTTCATCAGATTTTTCGAGAACACCTTGCTGCTCTCGATGATGGCCGCATTCGCGCGCGGACCAAATGCACGGATACCCTCTTTTTCGAGCGCATCTACCATACCGGCCGCAAGCGGGTCGTCCGGCGCAACAAACACAAGGTCAACTGCGTTTTCCTTCGCGAAATCCACAACACCGTCAATGTCCATCGCGTTAATGGCCACGCACTCGGCGTCTGCCGCAATGCCGCCGTTGCCCGGTGCGCACCACAGCTTTTCCGTTTTAGAGCTCTCTTTCAGCTTGCGGATGATCGCATGCTCACGTCCGCCGCTGCCGATAACCAGAATATTCATAAAAGCACCTCGTCTTTCGGATCAATGGTGGAACAGACGGATGCCCGTGAATGCCATGGCGATGCCATACTTGTTGCACGTATCGATGACGTTGTCGTCGCGGATAGAGCCGCCCGGCTGCGCAATAAATTCTACGCCGCTCTTGTGTGCGCGCTCAATGTTGTCGCCGAACGGGAAGAACGCATCGCTGCCCACGGAAACGCCCTTAAACGTCGCAAGCCAAGCCGCTTTCTCCTCGCGGGTGAACACCTCCGGCTTCTCCGTGAAAAACTGCTGCCAAACACCGTCGCGCAGCACATCGTCATGCTCCTCACTGATGTACACGTCAATGGTGTTGTCGCGGTCAGGACGGCGGATGCCCTCCTTAAACGGCAGATTCAGCACCTTCTCGTGCTGACGCAGATACCAGATGTCCGCCTTGTTGCCCGCAAGACGCGTGCAGTGGATACGGCTCTGCTGGCCGGCGCCGATACCGATGGCCTGACCGTCCTTCGCATAGCAGACGGAGTTCGACTGCGTGTATTTCAGCGTGATGAGGGAGAGCACTAAGTCAAGCTTTGCGTCCTCCGGAATCTCTTTGTTTTCCGTCACAAGATTTGTCAGCATGTCCGCGTCGATTTTCAGCTCGTTTCTGCCCTGCTCGAACGTGATGCCGAAAACATCCTTGTGCTCAATCGGCTCCGGCTTGTAATCCGGGTCGATCTCGACGACATTGTACGTGCCCTTACGCTTTGTCTTTAAAATCGCAAGCGCTTCGTCCGTGTAGCCCGGTGCAATGATGCCGTCGGAAACTTCACGTGCCAACAGCGTTGCGGTTTCCTTATCGCATACGTCGGAAAGCGCTGCCCAGTCGCCGTAGGAGGACATTCTGTCTGCGCCGCGGGCTCTTGCATACGCCGTCGCGATGGGAGAAAGCTCCAGATCGTCCACAAAATAAATCTTTTTCAGCGTGTCGCTCATCGGCTTTGCCACAGCTGCGCCCGCCGGGCTCACGTGCTTAAAGGAAGCCGCCGCCGGCATGCCGGTTGCCGCTTTCAGCTCTTTTACAAGCTGCCAGGAGTTGAACGCATCCAAAAGGTTGATATAGCCCGGTCTGCCGTTCAAAACGCGAATCGGCAGGTCTCGACCGTCGTTCGTAAAAATTTTCGCCGGCTTCTGGTTCGGGTTGCAGCCGTATTTCAGTTCCAGTTCTTTCATAGTTTTCCCTCCGAAAAATCACTTATTCTTGTTGACGATGCGGGTCTCAATCTTGCCCGTCTTCAAATTGATGAAGCGCGTGAACAAGGAGACCTTGTTGTCTTCGTTCAGGTTCGTCCACATGTCATTCGTAAACGTGTCGATGTCGCCCTCAATCTTCACCGGCTTCGGCTCGCCCTCAAAGGACGGGATACGCGGTGCGCCGTCACACTTATACGTGTGGATGAAGTGGCCGAGGCCGTCCACCGGCGTATAGTCGAAGAAAAAGCTCTGCGGCGCGTCCGGGTTGCCCTCGCAGCTCTTCAAAATGGAAAGCTTATAGGTAAAGTCGCCGTCCTTCAGCTTTACAAGGCCGGAAATTCTCGGCGTAAAGTTCGGGGCGTCCGGCTCAAACTTGCGGGTCTTCAACGCTTTTTTGAAGCTCTTGCCCGCCTTGAGGTATGTAAACACGGTATCCGTCTGGTCTCCGTTCGTCACAATGGTCTTGTTAGCCAAAACGCGCACCGGCGCATAAATGACAAGGGACGGGTCAGAAAGCTTTGCGGGGTCAAACGCTTCCGTGCGGATGCCGTCGCCCTGCTCCACAAACACGCGGTTGCGGGAGTTCACGCTGCGGCCCATAATGAAATACACGATGACCGCATGCACGCCGTCCGCGCTTTTGCCGATGACGATGCCGCGGCCCGGGTATGCGTTGCCTGCAAGTTCCTTTTTAATATCCAGAATTTCCATGTATCCGTTTCCTTTCTATGTAAAGGGATAAATTATTCTTTAATCGTAACGATAGAGCCGTTCACGGAAAGCTTACCCGCGCAGAACAAAGACACTGCCTGCGGCAGAATCTTCCACTCCGCCTGCTCCATAATGCGGCGCTGCAGCGTCTCGGGCGTGTCGCCCTGCTCCACCGGCACCGCTTTCTGTAAGATGATCGGGCCGCCGTCGCACACCTCGTTTACAAAGTGTACTGTCGCGCCGGAGACCTTCACGCCGCGTGCCAAAGCCGCCTCGTGCACGTGCAGACCGTAATAGCCCTTGCCGCAGAACGACGGAATGAGCGCCGGGTGCACGTTGATGATCTTATTTTCAAACGCCTTCGTAAACTTCTCGTTCGTAATGGTCATAAAGCCCGCCAGAACAATTAAGTCCGTGTGCTTTTCTTTTAGCAAGTTTTCGAGCGCTTCGCTGTACGCGTCCACGTTTTCATAGTCGCTGCGCGCCAGCACAACGCCCTCAATGCCCGCGTTTTTCGCACGCTCCAAGGCATAAACGCCCGGCTTGCTCGCCACAACCACGGAAATTTTACCGTTTTCGATTTTACCGGCTTTCTCCGCGTCGATCAGCGCCTGCAAATTCGTTCCGCCGCCGGAAACGAGGACTGCGATGTTCAGCACAGGATGACCCCCTCGTCGCCCTCAACCACTTCACCGATGACAAACGCCTTTTCGCCCGCATCATTCAGCGCCTTAATGGCCGCGTCCGCCGTCTCCTTGGAGACCGCCATGCACATGCCGACACCCATGTTGAACGTGTTGAACATGTCGCGCTCCGGAATGTTGCCCGTCTTCGCGATGAGGTCGAAGATCGGCAGCACCGGCACTGCGGAACGGTCCACCTTAGCGGTGAGGCCCTTCTTCATCATACGCGGAATATTCTCGTAGAAGCCGCCGCCCGTAATGTGGGAGATTGCCTTCACGTCTGCCGCTTCAATGGCCGCCAGCGCAGGCTTTACATACAGGCGCGTCGGGGTCAGAAGTGCCTCGCCCAACGTGCAGCCGAGTTCTTCGTAATACGTTTCAAGCTTTTCTTTATTCAGACCGAACACCTTTCTCACCAGAGAGAAGCCGTTCGAATGTACGCCGGAGGATGCCACGCCAACAAGCACGTCGCCCGCCTGCATCTTGGAGCCGTCAATGATCTTATCCTTATCTACAATGCCCACCGTAAAACCTGCGAGGTCATAGTCGTCCTCCGGCATCACGCCCGGGTGCTCTGCGGTCTCGCCGCCGATGAGCGCGCAGCCGGACTGCACGCAGCCCTCCGCAACACCCTTTACGATCTCTGCAATCTTCTCCGGCACGTTCTTGCCGCAGGCGATGTAATCGAGGAAAAAGAGCGGTTTTGCGCCGCAGCATACGACGTCGTTCACGCACATGGCAACGCAGTCAATGCCGATGGTGTCATGCTTATCGAGCAGCATGGCCGCCACAAGCTTCGTGCCCACGCCGTCTGTGCCGGAAACGAGCACAGGTTCTTTCATACCGGTCATGTCCGGCTGGAAAAGGCCGCCGAAACCGCCGATGCCGGAAACCACGCCCGGAATGCTTGTACGCTTTACGTGCTCTTTCATCAGCTCTACGGACTTGTAGCCTGCTGTAACGTCAACGCCCGCTGCCTTGTAGCTATCGCTGTAACTTTTCATTCTTTAACTTCTCTCTTTCTTTAAATTATCTATAAAATGAATTACATGAATTTCTCTGTCCAGTTGCCGTTTCTGAACACCGGGATAACCTCGCCGTCCGGCGTGATGCCGTCAATGTTCATCGTCGCGTCGCCCACCATGAAGTCCACATGGATGACGGAATCGTTCACGCCCTTGTCGTGAATCTCATCAAGCGTATACTTGTCGTAATCCTTGATGACATTTGGGAAGCCCAAGCCAAGCGCAATGTGGCAAGAAGCGTTCTCGTCAAACAGCGTGTTGTAGAACAGAATGCCGAGGTTCGAGATGGGAGAGTCGTTCGGGATAAGCGCCAGCTCGCCGATCTGCGCCGCGCCCTCGTCCATCGCAATCATGTGCTCCAAAAGCTCCTGGTTCTTTTCCGCCTTGCAGGAGACCGCGCGGCCGCCCTTAAACGTAATGGAGAAGTTTTCAATCAAATTGCCTTGGTAAGACAGCGGCATCGTAGAAACGACCGTACCCTCTGCCTTGCCCTTCATCGGGGAAGTGAAAATCTCTTCGGTCGGCATATTCGGGTTGAAGAATGTACCGTCCAGCAGCGTTTCGCCGCCGCCCATCCACTGTGCGTCCGGGATCAGGCCGCAGGTGAAATCGGTGCCGTTCTCGCTAAAATAGTGCAGGCTCTCAAAGTGACATGCGTTCAGCTTCTCATAGCGTGCTTTGAGGGAAGCATTGTGTGCTTTCCACGCTTCAACCGGGTCGTTATCCTTAGAAACACGCACCGTCTGAAGGATCGCGTCCCACAGCTTCTTCACCGCCACGCTCGTGCGGTCGTTCGGGAACACCTTCTTCGCCCACTTTGCACTCGGCACGGCGACAATCGTCCACTGGTACTTGTTTTCCATCGCGTCGCGGTACGGCTTTCTCACCTTCATACGGGCAAGGTTCGCCTTCTGCATTTTCTCAACGTTCACGCCCTTCAGGCCGTCCGGGTCGTCAGAGTCGATCCAAATGCGCACCGGCAGCTCGTCAAGCTCATACTGCATACGCGCCTTTTCCCACTCCTGCGTAGCGGAAAGCACCTTTACGCTTTCTTTCTTATAGCGCATCTTGTCAAGGTCCTGGTTCGTCCAGCGGATGTCCACCCACTTCGCACCGGCGCGGTAGGCTTCCTCCGCCACCATCAGTGCGATCTCAGACTGCGCCGTATCCGCCAAGATTACAGCGCCCTGACCCTTTTTGATGTTCACGCCCATTTTAACGATGAGCTTTGCGTATTTTCTCAAAATCGATTTTGTCATCGTTTATCCCTCCCGAATTATAGCTCGGCAACTTTCTGCTGCAAGGCTTCGTTCTTTTTCGCAACACCCTGCTCCATATCCACCTTCATCTGGTGCAACTGCTTCGCGATGCTCTCGTCGGAAAGCGCCAGCATCTGCGCCGCCAAAATCGCAGCATTGTCCGCGCCGTCAATCGCCACCGTCGCTACCGGAATGCCGGAGGGCATCTGCACGGTTGCAAGCAGTGCGTCAAGGCCGTCGAGCGTGGAAGACTTCACCGGAATACCGATGACCGGCAGCGTCGTGTGCGCAGCCAGCACGCCCGCAAGATGCGCAGCCTTGCCCGCCGCCGCAATGATAACGCCAAAGCCGTCCTTTTCCGCGTTCTTAGAGAATTCCGCCGCGGCCTCCGGCGTGCGGTGTGCGCTCATCACGCGCGCCTCCACCGGGATGCCGAACTGCTTCAATCTGCGAATCGCCGGGGAAACCACCGGAAAATCACTGTCACTGCCCATAATCACTGCAACTTTTTTGCTCATTGAAAATCACCGATCCTTTCAAATTTTGCGGCGTAAAAGAAAGCACCGCGAAAAAAAGAAAATAGGCTGTGCTCAAAAAACACAACCTATGCTTCTAAAATTGACCGCAAAACGCCCATGCAGATACAGTAAAAATGCACATCAGTTCAGCCATATCGCACCTCCGGCACTTGCAGCCTTGAATTTTCTGTCCTTAGTCTGTCTCAAGCGACTGATAAATCAATCCATTAAGCAGACCTTTAAGGCAGCAATGTATAACGTTGGTGCACAAGCTGCGCCGTCAGATTTTTCGTCAGGCTGCACGGAACACCCGCAGGCAGGCTGACGCCCGGCAAGGGGGTTCCGGTCGGCATGGCGGAAAAATGCAAGCAAATTGCGTGCCAAGCCGTAGGCGTACTTTATACATTGTTGCCTTTATCATTTTACGGGATTTAACGCGTTTTTTCAATAGTTTTTGCCGTTTTTAGAAAAAAATCCAAAATTCTCCCCTGCTCGTGGACATGCGTTGTATACCTCGATATGTCCCCTTTCTCCGCTTCCGTCTCACCATATATCAAATACATAGCAGCACACCTTGAAATGCAAAAGGGCATTTTCACTTTACCTACGTACATTATCTCCCTCTATTCGTCAAAAAAGGCAGCTTTCCAAGTTCCCTCTGACGAGGGAGCTGTCAGCGAAGCTGACTGAGGGAGATATACAGAGAGCTTTTATATACACAAGTCGCTCAAATCACCTTGAAAACGCATAAAACGCAAGCTCAATAGAAAAAATCCTCTCCCGGCTGTGCCGGGAGAGGATAAATTGTATTAGCGGCAAAAGTATTTCGCCATTTGCGAATGGCGATTCAAGGCGCTGCCCTAAGAACCCGTAAGTTTTCCGAAGAAAACTTGACGAAAGACTTTTACGCCTTGCTCGCCGCCAACTCTATTTTACTCCTTCGGCGTTTCCGTCGCAAAAATCTCCTTCGCGCTTGCGGCTAAACCTGCCATACCCTGAATCTCGGACGGAATGATAATCTTCGTCGCCTTGCCGTCCGCTACTTTCTCAAGCGCTTCAAAGCTCTTCAAGGTCAGCACAGCTTTATTCGGATCGGCTTCGTTGAGAAGCTTAATGGAATCCGCCAACGCACGTTGCACGGAGAGGATTGCCTCCGCTTCACCCTGTGCTTCTCTGATTTTCGTCTCACGCACAGCCTCCGCGCGCAGAACGGCAGATTCCTTCTGGCCTTCCGCAATGAGGATGGCGCTGCGTTTTTCGCCCTCTGCGTCCAAAATCTTCGCACGGCGCTCGCGCTCCGCCTTCATCTGCTTCTCCATCGAATCCTGAATTTCCTTCGGCGGAATGATGTTTTTCAGCTCCACGCGGTTAACCTTAATGCCCCACGCATCGGTCGCTTCATCCAGAATGACGCGAATTTTCGAGTTGATAACATCGCGCGAGGTCAGCGTGTGGTCAAGCTCCATCTCACCGATGATGTTTCTCAGCGTCGTTGCGGAAAGGTTCTCAATCGCGGAGATCGGGCGCTCCACGCCGTAAGCATACAGCTTCGAGTCCGTGATCTGGAAATACACCACCGTGTCGATCTGCATCGTGACGTTATCCTTCGTGATAACGGGCTGCGGCGGGAAATCGATGACCTGCTCTTTCAGTGAGACCTTCTTCGCAATGCGGTCGATAAACGGAATTTTCAAATGCAGGCCCGTGCTCCACGTGGCGTGGTACGCGCCGAGTCTTTCAATGACGAATGCGTGCGCCTGCGGCACCACCTTAATGTTCGCCGCAAGCAGTGCGATGACAAGAGCGATGAGAACGATAATGCCCACAACGCCCCAGTTGATGTACAGTTCAAAATCCATGTTTTTACCTCCAGTTTCAATTTAAGATACAACCGGTGTCACGATAAGCTTTACGCCCTCAATGCGCACCACCTGCACCTTTGTGCCTTTTTGAATACGGACATTTTCTGTGCTGCGTGCTGCCCAGTCGTTGCCGAGCACTTCCACGCGTCCATGCGCCGCAAGGTTATCGATATCCTCCGTCACAACGGCGGTCTGCCCCACCACGCGGTCGGCGTTCGTGTGCGTTTCCTTGTTTTGCAGGAACTTTTTCACGAGCGGACGCGTTGCCAAAAGCAGAACGAGCGTCACCACAGCGGCAATCAGCACTTGCAGCCACACCTGCGCGCCGCACAGCTGCGCGATCATGCCGGCGATGCCGCCGCCCACAAACCAGATGGAAATAAGCTGCGCGCTCATGCCCTCCAGTATTGCAGCAATCACAATGATCGCCACCCAGATCATGGTTTCCAAAATCATTCCCCCTTTCTCAAAGCGGAAGCCGCATACACGCGCCCGACCCGTTCAGGCGCCCGCGCTCCCTATCCTCATCATATCGGATTTTCATAAAATATGCAAGAGGTTTTCTTCCCCGGAAAAATATTTTACACAGATTATAAAATACCGCGCCCGATTCTGCCGAGCGCGGCTTCAATATCCTTATCGATTCACATGCTCCATGCTGAGCTTCACGCGCAGCCCGTCGCCTGTGTTCTGTACGGAAACTTCAATATAATCGCCGTCGTCGCTCATGCGGTCGTTTTCACCCGCAAGGCTGAACCGGAACTGCACGCCGCTGCCGCTTTCGCCGCCCGCCACGTCTTTCAAATACGTTTCAAGCTGCGCCGCGTCATACGTTTCTTTCGTCTTTTCCGCCTGCGTGTAGCACGTCACGGCATACGGGTCGTTAAACTGCGCCGTGAATTTCTCCACAAACGCTTTAATTTCTGCCGTGCCCGCATCGCTGTTTTCAAACATCTTCTGCGCTTCCGCATAGCCGAACACACCCGCACCGCCGTAGTTTGTGGCAAGATTCGTTTCCATCGTTTGCCCGCCCCACGCGTAGTCCAGCGTGTAGCCGTAGTCGCCGGCCTTTTGGTCGTCCTTCAGTCCCAGCGCCTTCACGGCTTCATCCGCAGACTTTCCGAAGCATCCGAACAGCGCTTCATTCACCGCCGCGTCCGATGTCTTTCCTCCGCCGGAAGACCCGCCGTTTCCGCCCGTACAGCCCGTAAAAAGCAGCGCTGCAAGCAGCAGACACAACACCAAGCTTACATACTTTTTCATACGATCACCTTTCCTTTTTTCGGCTTAAAAATCCGCCGTACCAAGGCTTTTTTGAACGTACCGAAATCGTACCCGCCTCGGTATTGTTAAATATTTATCTATTATAATAGTATCAAAACCGCACCGCATTGTCAATCGGCGGAATCCCATATTTCATCGCACAAACTTGTGTTTTCCTACAAAAATCCCCCGCACAGGGAATGAACAGCACCCCATTTGTTAGACAGTATGATATACTATCTAAGAAGTGGGGTG
>ENA-UONY01000130-UONY01000130.1-human-gut-metagenome-genome-assembly--contig:-CS9-NODE-130-length-102922-cov-31.183839_pt1 | contig 102922 bp, 121 predicted proteins | sample MGYA00242465_ERZ724012 | MGnify/ENA metagenome assembly ERZ724012 | reverse complement strand
CTATCTCTCTTTTCTTTTTTCTTAATTTTGTCCAATATCTATTGTAGCACTACAACCGTTACTTTTTTATTAATAGATAATACTTGAAATCTTCGGGATAATATAGTATAATAACTTTATATGTTGTTATCCTGGTAGGAAAACTCAGGCAGAAGGAATGGTGATAGTATGAAAAAAGGAGTTATCTCTGTGAACTCAAATGCAGAGAAAACTATTATCGCAATGACGATATCCGTTGTTCTTGCCATTATTTTTGACGGCAAAAAGAAAAAGCCTGCAAAGCGCAAAAGCTTTGCTCAGCGTGTTTCAAAGCACTATAAAACTATTGACAATATAATGCTTATGACAGTTGCAAAGGACGTCAAGAAAAAAGAGCAGGAACGTGCGGCTCTTAAAAAGAAAAATTCATACAAGACCAAGCTCCGTGACCTTGAGATACAAGACGCTGAGTTTATTGAACTGTAGGTGATATAATGACGGAATATTTCAAGCGTTACCGCAGTTTTGTTGCAAGCTGTCTTGAGGATAAAGACTACGACTTTGCAAAGCTCCTTGATTATCACAAAGAGCATATCGCTTTTTTTCAGCACGAACGGCTGATACATCTTATCGTGACGGTGCTTTTTGCACTTTGTACTGTCATGACGTTCATTGCCATTGCAGTTTGGCAGGTCATGATACTCATACCCCTTGCCATTGCGTTTCTCGTACTGCTTGTGCCTTATATAAAGCACTACTATTTTCTTGAAAATCAGACTCAGCTTCTTTATAAGGACTATGACAAAATATACAGACGAGTACATAATTTTGGACTCGACAACGAGAAAGGCGTGAAATAATGGAGTACACAAAATACACCAAGGAACAGTGGAAAGGCAGTGTCATAACCTCTCCCCTGCCACCTACTCTCGTTACCTGCGGCAGTATGGATAAACCCAATGTGTTCACAGTTGCGTGGACAGGCATTCTCTGCACTCAGCCGCCTGTTACCTACATCTCCGTCAGACCTGAGAGATATTCTCACGAGCTTATCACTCAAAGCGGTGAGTTCGTCATAAATCTGCCGACCAGAGAGCTTGTGAAAGCTGTGGATTGGTGCGGTGTGAAAACCGGCAGAAAAGTGGATAAATTCAAGGAAATGCACCTTACCGCAGAGCCGTCCGCAAAGGTATCGGCACCTTTGCTGGCCCAGTCCCCTGTGAATATCGAGTGCAAAGTAAGAGAGGTCGTGAGCCTTGGAACGCATGATATGTTCATTGCTGACATTGTGGGGCTTGACGTTGCAAAAGAATTGCTTGACGAAAAAGGAAAGCTTTGCCTTGACAAAGCTGGGCTTCTTGCCTACGCTCACGGAGAGTATTACGGACTTGGCAAAAAGCTTGGTATGTTCGGCTACTCAGTAAAGAAAAAGAAAAACAACAAAAATATCAGAAAAGGAAAATAGAGTTATGAAAAAAATTCTCACAGCCGCAGTTGCGCTGGCTGTATGCTATAGGCTCAGACCTATCAAAGCGTACGCATGGAGCGGCACTACTCACGAGGACATTGTGAAAAAATCACTTGCACTTCTTGAAAAGGAGAAAAAGCAGAAGCAGGTGACATTCTATAAAGACTATCACAGCGAAATACTCAAGGGCTGCACACAGCCTGACGAAGAGAACGATATGGACAAAGGTCATGGCAAGCATTATTACTCCTGCGTTAATCCAAAGGGCAAGGAGCTTCCTGAAACTAACGGCTATTACCGCAACCGCTTTGGTGACCTTGCAGTGAGTGCAAGAACTTGCCTCGAAGAAAACTACACCGCCGCAGTATCTCTTTACAAAAGCGGTGACATAAAAAACGCCATGCGTGTTCTCGGCAGAGCCGCACATTTTATTTCAGACATGGGCTGCACTGTTCACGTTGCAAACATGAAATATCAGGACAAGGCAAACAACGTGCATTACGCTTTTGAGAAGCACGTTTCCACCACCTGCACAAGACACACAGCCGACAGCTTCGACAAGCGTCTGCTGAAATACTACGGCAAGGACAACTTTGGCGAGGCTTCAAACAAGCTTGTAAAATACGCAGGCAAGTTCGTTGACACCATTTCTCACCTTGACCCAAGAGCTTTTGATGACGTTGCAAAGAACACTCTGCCGGTCACACAGCAGAATGTCACAGCGCTTCTTCTGAAATTCTATGATGACTGCACCGCTGACGCTGGCAATTACATACTTGACGGCAAGGCTTACACATTCAAAAACGAGATATCAGGTCTTGTACTCACTGTTACTCCTAAGGGATTGCAGCTTGAAAAGCCTGACAAGGAGCTTGAACAGAAGCTGACGGTCTGTCTTACAGAGGACGGCACATTCGGTTTAAAGATAGGCGACGGCGGATATGTAAACGCTTCATGCAAGGGCTATGACTATCTGAAAATAGACGGCAAGCCTGTTCAGTTCAGGGTCACTGCGCTGGGAAAAAGACGTTTCAGAATATCCACTGAGTCCACAGACTATGTAAAGGTGCTTGCAAACTCAAAGGGCGGAAAGCTCTCCTTCGCTGACCTTGAGCCTGAAAACTCAGCTCAGATTTGGATACTTAACTAAAGATCACAACACAAAAAAAGGCAGACTCATCGTCTGCCTTTTTTTATTGCAAATTATGTTTGCGTGTTATTATGAAGTTTGTCAACAGGAAATATGCCAAGATATATGCGAACTGATACATTGTCATAAACACAAGTCTTAGGTTGAATGCCACTTCTGTATCGGGCAAGCGTGACGTTGGCATAAAGAGCATATTCCACAGAGAAAGGTCGCCTGCCAGATTGCTTATCATCGAGGATAACATATTGCAAGCGAAGATTATGGCAAAGCCTACAAGAACTTTGTGCTTGAAACAGTTTGAAAGGGAGATAACAAAATATAAGAATATCTGCAAGCCTGCAAACAGCGTCAGAGTATACAGGCATATCAGAAACGAAGTGAGCGGTTCTTCAGCAAAGCCGTTGCCCAAAGCGTTTATAAAATCTCCCACAGAGTCAAGATACTCTGTTGGGTCGATAAGCAACAGCGAAAGCACAAAAACGATCATGCTTGCCGCCGACCATATAACAGAAGAGATGAACTTTGTGAAAATATGATAATATGGCTTGACGGGTATTGTCAGCATAAGATAGCCCTCGTCAGTGAAAAGGGTCTTGTGAAAGTTCGTCAACGATATGGTAAAACCCACAGTGAACAAAGCCCCCACGGCAATACCATAGGCAATGCTCACAACAATGAATATCATCAGAAAATTAGGGCTTTTAACGCTCTCACCGTAACGGAGCATAAGAGAAAATATCAGTGCAACTATCATATATCCCACCACAAGTGGGAAAAACTTTCTTGCCGAGCGTTTAAGCTCATATTTCAAAAGCTTGCCTAACATCTGTACACCTCCCTGAAAAGCTGATCCACAGACTTGCCAGTTTCGTTATGGATAGCGTCAACAGATTTATGCAGCCTTAGCATACCATTTTGTATCATTACTACATCGTCAAGAACAGGTTCGATATCTGCAATAAGGTGGGTGGAAATTACCACAGCCGCCCGCTCGTTGTAATTTGAGATTATGGTGTTGAGGATATAATCTCTCGCCGCAGGATCAACGCCTGCAATTGGCTCATCAAGAAGATAAACGTCAGCCTCACGGCTCATAACAAGACAAAGCTGCACCTTTTCTTTTGTACCCTTTGACATTGTCTTGAACTTTGCCGCAGGGTTTATCCCCAGCCTGTTCATCATATCCTGAGCCTTTGCTACATTGAAATTACTGTAAAAATCCTGAAAAAACCTAAGCATCTCATTTACTTTCATATCGTCAGGTATGAAATTTCTGTCAGGCAGATAGGAAACCACTTTTTTAGTTTCCACGCCAATAGGCATTCCGCATATGAGTATATCCCCTGCCGTGGGTTTTATGAGTCCACAGCAAAGCTTGATAAATGTTGTTTTTCCGCTTCCGTTCGGCCCCAGCAGACCGATAATTTTACCCCTCTCCAGCGCAAGGTCAAGATTGCTCAGCGCTGTAAAGCTTCCATACTGCTTTGTAAGCCCATAAGTTTGCAAAACAGTTTCCATGCTGTCCCCTCCTTTGTAGCAAAAAGCAGCAAGACTTTAGCACGCCTTGCTGCCGCATTATTATCTTTCTTCACAAATAAGCTTGATCGCAGTTCTTTCCTCGCCGTCGATCAAAACGCTTGCAAATGCAGGGATACAAATAAGATCAATGCCCAATGGTGCAAGATAGCCCCTTGCGATCGCTATAGCCTTGATTGCCTGATTGGCTGCGCCTGCGCCCACTGCCTGTACCTCAACTGCACCGCTGTCACGGATAACGCCCGAAACTGCTCCTGCCACCGAATTAGGGACAGACCTTGAAGAAACCTTTAGAATTTCCACTTGAATACCTCCATAAGTAAATTCAAAGAATTTACCCCACTTATTATACACACTATATTATACTACATACATAATAAAATTTCAAGCTTTATTAATACTTTTCGTTATTATCGCTTAATAACACGCTGTATATTTGTTGCTTTTCCCGATTTTTCATCAAATTTTACCACAACTCCGTTTATAAAGCAATCATTGGTGCTTTCTGAAAACCTCACAGGGGTGCGATATTTGAACTTATTTATGACTATATCACTGTCCACCCCAAGTACGGAAAGCTCAGGGCCTGTCATTCCAACATCGGTGATATAGGCGGTATGTCCGCCTAAGATCGTTTCATCAGCCGTCTGAACATGGGTATGAGTGCCAAGCACAGCGGTGCATCGTTTTTGCAGATAAAAGCCCATAGCCTTTTTCTCAGAAGTTGCCTCCGCATGAAAATCAACGATTATATTAGGCGTATCAATGCTTTCAAGAAGCTTGTCAACATAGTTGAAAGGATTTTCCACTGCTTCCATATACATCGTTCCCATAAGATTTACCACGGCTATCTTATAAGGACACATATCGATATAAGTCACACCATGACCCATAACGCCCTCAGGGTAATTGGCAGGTCTTAAAAGTTGCTCGTTTGTGTCATAAAGCTCCTCAGCCTCACGTCGTCCGAAAGAATGATTTCCTGTCGTTACAACGTCAGCCCCCATGTTGAGAAGCTGTCTGTAAGACTGCGGTGTGATACCATTGCCCTGAGCAGAATTTTCACCGTTCACCACGGTCACATCTATATCATATTCACGCTTCAGCTTATACATTCTGCTTTCAAGAAAATCGCAGCCACTTTGTCCCACAACATCTCCGATAAAAAGTAAGTTCATTTGCTATCTCCGTTCTATACTGCATTTTACAGTTACCCTTATTATACACTATCCTTACTGCAAAATCAAGCAGACATCACAAAAAAAATCAGACGCTTTTACACGTCTGATCTTCCATATCAATTATCGTCAACTGAAATATCATCAACTATCTCAGGAGTATCCTGGATTTCTGGTGTTTTATCAGGTTCGCCCATAAACTCGCTTTCTGTAAGCTCGCCATTCATAAGCTTCTCAAATGTTGCACCGTCAACCTTTTCATACTTCATAAGATACTTAGCCACAACATGAAGCTTATCCATATGCTCGTTGAGTATCTTTTCAGCGTCAGTAAATGCACTTTCAATAAGAGTTCTTATCTCATTATCAATCTCAGCCGCAACGTTATCGGAGTAGCTTGGTGTATTAGTGTAATCCCTGCCAAGAAATACTTCATGATCGCCCTGACCGTATACAACAGGGCCAAGATTGTCACTGAAGCCGTAGCGTGTTACCATGTTTCTAGCTGTGGAAGTAGCTCTCTCAAGGTCATTTGAAGCACCCGTTGAGATATCGTCAAGAATCAGCTTTTCAGCAACACGTCCGCCAAGAAGAACCACGATATTTTCGTACATCTCGTTCTTGCTAACATAAGATTTATCCTTGACAGGCAGGCTCATTGTGAAACCGCCAGCCTGACCTCTAGGTATGATAGATACCTGATGAACTTTATCCTGTGATTTGCTGTAGTATGTGCAAAGCGCATGACCGCCCTCGTGATAAGCGGTAAGCTTCTTTTCGTCCTCTGTGATGACCTTAGACTTTTTCTCAGGACCTGCCACAACCTTTATAGAAGCTTCCTCAAGCTCATCTTTTGTGATAGCCTTTTTATTCTTTCTTGCCGCAAGGAGCGAAGCCTCGTTCACAAGGTTTTCAAGGTCTGCACCTGTAAAGCCTACAGTTGATTTTGCAATAGTTTCAAGGTCAACGTCAGGAGCGAGCGGCTTATTTCTTGTGTGAACTTTCAGTATAGCTTCTCTGCCCTTAACGTCAGGATAGCCCACAAGTATCTGTCGGTCAAATCTGCCCGGACGAAGAAGTGCAGGGTCAAGTATATCACGTCTGTTTGTTGCAGCCATAACAATAACAGAATCGTTATCCTCAAAGCCGTCCATTTCAACAAGAAGCTGGTTAAGGGTCTGCTCACGCTCGTCATGACCGCCGCCAAGGCCTGCGCCTCTCTGTCGACCCACTGCGTCGATCTCGTCTATAAAGATGATAGCAGGAGCGTTTTTCTTAGCCTGCTCAAAAAGATCTCTTACTCTTGAAGCACCGACGCCCACAAACATCTCAACGAAGTCAGAACCTGAGATCGAGAAGAATGGAACTTTTGCTTCGCCTGCAACGGCTCTTGCGAGAAGCGTTTTACCTGTACCCGGAGGGCCGAGAAGCAGAACGCCCTTAGGTATTCTCGCACCGATCTCGGTATACTTCTTATTATCACGGAGAAAATCAACGATCTCCTTAAGTTCTTCCTTTTCCTCGTCTGCACCTGCAACATCATCAAAGGTAGCTTTCTTGCTGCTTGGCGCCATTTTGGCATTTGTTTTTCCGAAAGATGACATCTTTCCGCCGCCTGCATTCTTCATCATGAACACAAAGAAGAATATCATAACGCCCAGCATAAGCAGCGTCGGTATCAGATTGAGCCAGAAGCTGTTATCCGATATCGGTATAAGATTATACTGCAAAGGATCGTCTGGATTTTCAGTATTATATTTCTTACGATAGTTCTCAGCGTCCTCACCGCCAAGGACTTCATTTGCAAACAGTGAAACATTTGGAACTGTATAACTATATACCTTATCCTCGCCCTTGAGCTTATACTTAAGCTGTCCGGAGCCAAGGTCAAGCTCAAACTGTGACACGTTCAGGCTGTCAAACTGTTCCATTATCTCCGAATATTTTTTGTCGGAAGATTTTGTGCTCATGCTTGTTAGCATATAGACCAATCCGCAGATTATGGCAACCGATACCAGCAGATAAATCAACAGGGTCTTTCCATTATTATTGTTTTTCAATCGATCACAACCTTTTGTTCTGTATTATATTTGGCTCCTTATTCGGAAACTATACCGATAAAAGGAAGATTTCTATATCTCTCATCATAATCAAGACCACAGCCAACAACGAATTTGTCCTCGATCTCATAGCATTTGAAATCAGGTGTTATGTCTGCAACACGTCTTGACGGCTTATCAAGCATAACAGCTATCTTAACACTTGGCGCACCCATTGACGCAAACTTCTTTTTTAACTCGCAAAGCGTTCTTCCTGTGTCGAGAATATCCTCAACCAATAAAACGTCCCACTCTCTCAGGTCAAGACCCATAAAATCATGATCTCCTGAAATTGAAACATTTCCTGTTGAGCTTGTGCCAACATAACTCTTTGCAGTAATAAAAGCGATCTGCATATCGTTGTCGATACTTCTTACAAGATCAGCAGTAAACACGAACGCTCCCTTAAGAACGCACACAACAAGAAGCTTTTTCCCTTTATACTCTTCAGTTATCTCTGCTCCAAGCTTTTTCACAGACAATGCAAGCTCTTCCTCAGAATAAAGAACCGATATATTGTTCATTAACTAACAACCTCTCTGATTATATATTATCAATGTGACAGAAAAGTGAAAAAATACAAGTTCACACAAAAAACTTTTCAGCTTAGGGTGATATTCATCTCACTTTATGGTAAAAGCCAATATTTTAACGGTTTCAGAGTCTATCTTCACCCTTTCAGCCGCACCGCTTCCTTCAACGAAAACAACGCCCTGACTATCTTTTAGGATAACGGCACTGCTCCTGTCCTCAAGTCTGAAGGACTTGTTCACCAGCTTTCGCACATCGCTGTCAAAATCTCTGTTCACAAGGCGTATCTTCTCGCCCTCTCTGCGATTTTCGACAACAATCTCACCCTTTATTTTATCATAATCCAGGCAACAATTTGCAAACTTTTTATGAACATTTGCGATTTTTCCGTCAAAAGGATAGAATTTGAACTCTATCTCCTTATTGCCGAACTGATAAACGCCCTCGTCGCTTACCTTAACGCTTCTGAGAGTGCTGTTTTCAAGCATCTCACCCTTTGCAAAGCTGAGCACACCTTTTGAGCAGACAGCAAAGACTCCGCCCTTGACGTTCGCCTTACCCACGTCAAGTATCAGCCTGTCGATATCCTCGATACTGTCATGGCTCACAGTAAGCCCCTCTTTCTCAAGAATGTGCATTATTGCACGTCGGCGTACACTTTCGTGGAGCTGTCTTAGACACAATGCGTCATAACCCTTTGGCAAGACCGCTTTCTCAAAGGCTTCAAGCCCCTGACTTTCAAGATAGTCGCTGTCTGTTCTAAGCCTGTCAGCTGTCATGGAATATGAGCCAAAAAGCGAACTGTTAAGCTCCGCAAGCCTTGGCACAACAAGGTGGCGAATCTTATTTCTGGTATAATCGTCAGTAAGATTTGTGGAGTCAGTAACAAAGTCCTGTCCTCTCTCTTTGAGAAATCCCTCTATTTCCTGACGAGTACAATTTATAAGCGGTCTTATGATATTTCCCCTCACAGGCGGTATTCCGCAAATACCTTTCAGACCTGTACCTCTTGCGAGGTTGAATATGGCAGTTTCAAGGCAATCCGAAAGACTGTGTGCTGTGCATATCTTGTCTGCGCCTATACTATCGAAAAAGTCATATCTAAGCTTTCTTGCCCCCTCCTCAGTGGATACAGAATGTTCCTTGCAGTAACCCACGACGTCGGCATGAAACACCTTCAGCTCGACCCCAAGCTTCTCGCAAAGCTTTTCACAAAAATGCTGATCTCTGTCGCTTTCCCCCCCACGGAGGTGGTGATTGACATGACAAGCGCATACATCATAGCCCAGCTCATATAAACACAAAAGGAGCGTAACGCTGTCGGCGCCTCCTGAGAGGCACACAAGCAAGCGTTCGCTCTTATTTGCCATATTAAATTTCTCTATGGTAGAAGCTACCTTTACAAGAAAATTATTCATCATCTCTCCTGAAATCAAGACCTCTGAACAGAGTATATTCGCCTATCCAGCCAAGCTGCACCTTATCTGTCTGTCCGTGACGGTTTTTTGCAACGATACACTCAGCCACCGACTTGTCGCCCTCATCGCTGTAGTAAGCGTCACGATAGAGGAACATGATGATATCAGCGTCCTGCTCAATAGAACCTGATTCTCGCAGGTCTGAAAGGATAGGTCTTTTATCGTCACGCTTTTCTGAGCTACGGGAAAGCTGTGAAAGTGCGATAACAGGCACATTAAGCTCCTTAGCCATAAGCTTCAAGGAACGTGTTATCTCAGACACCGCCTCAACACGGCTGGCGTTTTTATTTGCTGATTGCATGAGCTGTATATAGTCGATGACCACAAGTCCAAGATTTCTCATTCTTCTGAGCTTTGCTTTCATCTGCGGCACTGTACAGCCTGCACCGTCATCAAAATATATAGGAAGCTGTGACAGCGTATCTGCCGCACCTGCTATCTTCTCCCAATCGGAAGGCTCAAGATTGCCCGACCTAAGCAGGGTATTATTAACAAGTGCCTCTGAAGCGAGCATACGGGACACGAGCTGTTCCTTACCCATTTCGAGAGAGAATATAACAACGTCACGCTTTGTCGCCTTGCAGGTATTCACCGCAATGTTCAGTGCAAACGCAGATTTTCCCATTGCAGGACGTGCAGCGATAATGATAAGGTCAGTTCTGTTAAGACCTGTTGTGATTGCGTCAAGCTGGCCAAAGCCTGTCTTTGCGCCAAGATGTTCGCCAGCGTCAGGACCTGATATCTCCTGCAAATGCTCGAATGTATCAACGATAACGTCGCTTATTCGTGTAAGTCCCTGAACATCTCTGCCCTGTCTTATCTCAAATATAGACTGCTCGGCAGCGTCAAGCTGCGTCTGAGAATCCTCACCGCCGTCATACGCCTTTTCAAGAATCTGATTAGCGGCATTTATAAGCGACCTTACCCTTGCTTTTTCCTCGATTATCTTGCAATAGCTCTCGATATTATCCGTTGACGGCACCATTTCCATAATACCAAGAAGATAATTCTTAGCCATTGCAGACGTTTCAAAAACACCCATTGTGACGGCTTCATTAATTACCGTGATAAGGTCCTCTTTGCTGCCTGTGGTGAACATTCTCATTATTATGGAGAAAAGCTGCTGGTGCTGTGGACGATAAAAGCTTTCAGGCTTTAGTATCTCAATGACCTTCGGAAGCACCGAAGGATCACGAAGAACTCCTCCCAGAACGGCTTCCTCAGCCTCCTGAGAAAAAGGCAGCTCCCTGCCAAGGGTCGCTCCTGTGGTAAGCCCACGGAAATTATCAGCCATGATTACTCCTCAACGACCTTTACTTTAATGCTGCATGATACGCCATGAGTAAGCTTTATCTGTGCAGTATAGTCACCGAAAGCCTTTATCTCAGCTGTAAGATTTATCTTCTTCTTCTCGATAACAACGCCATACTGAGCCTTAAGGCAATCTGAAATAACGTTTGCTGTAACTGCGCCAAAGAGCTTTCCGCCCTGACCTGCCTTAGCCTTTACCAGAACTTCCTTATCCTTTATTTTCTCTGCGATAGCTTTATTGTCGGCTGTTTCAACATCTATCTTGTGCTGAGCGGAAGCCTTTTTACCTGCAAGGTCATTAAGGTTTTTAGCTGTAGCTTCAAGAGCAAGACCCTTTCCGATAAGAAAATTTCTTGCATATCCGTCTGCAACGTTGATGATATCTCCCTGCTTGCCTGAACCCTTTACATCTTTTAACAAAATAACTTTCATATTATTCACTCTGCCTTTCTTTTTTTATTCCTGCGAATTATTTTCCCAGTATTCGTCAATGGCGTCTGCAAGGCGTTTTCTCGCCTCATTCATTGAACAGTTGAGCTGAGTTGCCGCCATAGTAAGATGACCGCCGCCACCCAAAGACTCCATGACGATCTGCACATTACAAGCACCCATGCTTCGTGCAGAGATATTTATCACACCGTTCGTTTCATAGATAACGAACGAAGCTTTTACACCTGTTATACCAAGCAGCTCGTCTGCCGCCTGTGAAGCCGCTATCCTTATTTCAGAGAAGCTTTCCTCTGTATAAGCCACTGCGCACTCTTTATAAAGGTGAGCACTGTTTATAAGCGACGATTTTTGATGATAAGTCTCGATAGAGTTTGCAAAAAGCTTTTTGACAGCTATGGTATCAGCGCCCTTTTTCTTCAAAAATGCTGCCGCCTCAAAAGTGCTTACGCCTGTTTTCATAATGAAATTCTTTGTATCCAGCATTATTCCCGCAAGCAGAGCTTCCGACGCATGGACTGTGATGTTGGAATCCTCGCCGAAATACTCGATAAGAGCGGTCACAAGCTCGCAGGCTGATGACGCATTCGGCTCTAAGAATGACATGATAGTCGGCTCGATACCGTTCACCATTCTTCTGTGGTGGTCGATAACTACCACATTTTTCGCCCTTGCAAGTATCTCCTTTGACTCCACCAGTGCAGGGTTATGGGTATCAGTTACCACAAGAAGCGTGTTATCGTCAAGTCTTTCAAGACCCTCCTGAGGGGTTATGTAATAATGCTCCGACTCGTTTTCGTTTATATAATTTATAAGCGTTTTCGACAAATTCTGCTCAGGGTCTACCACAACGTAAGCTTCTTTTACCATGTTTCTGATAGCACAGCAGAAGCCTGTTGCAGAGCCTACGCTGTCAAGGTCGCCAAATCGGTGACCCATTATAAGCACCTTATCGTGGTTGCAGATAAGCTCCAGCATAGCCTTTGCCACCATACGGATACGGGTCTTATTGTTCTTGTCAGGTGCAGAAGAAATGCCGCCGAAGAACTTGAACTCACCGTCCTCCTTGACAGCCGCCTGATCTCCGCCACGTCCAAGGCACATTTCTAGAGCCTGCTTTGCAAACTTCTCGCTCTCCGCAAGGTTTGCACCATCTCTGCCCACACCTATGGACAATGTAAGGTTAGAACGCTCGCCAACGGCTATTTTTCTTGCCTGCTCGAGTATCTTAAATCTCTGCTCGATTATAGGTGCAAGGTGGCGTTCCTCCATATAAACATAGAACTTGTCGCTTGCTACCTTTTTTGATACCGCAGTGGTATTCTCCAAAAATTCCTCTATGAGCTTTTCTATCTCAACAACAACGTGAGCCTTTTCACTCTCTCTGATATTTGACATAAGCTCGTCAAAGTTGTCGATAGTTATGATTATTACCGCTTTATGGGACATTCTGAACTCATATTCAAGCTCCACATAATCAGTAACGTCATTGAAATAGACCATTGAAAGCTCACCGTTCACATCGGTGTGTATAGCCTTCGCCTTATAAAAATGGGCGTTTATGCACACAAGGTCGCCGTCAGAGGAATATATCTTGTCCATATCAATGTTCATAAGCTCAGTGAGGTCAATGCCGTAAGCCTCTTCCTCAGAGTAGACCTGTCTGCCAAAAAGTCTGTTATACCACACGATGACGTTTTCGCTGTCGATTATTATAGCAGGAGCAGGAAAATTCAGGAGAGAATCTCTCTCCGTCTTTGAGATCATCGTGGAAAGCTTTGCCACATACTTGCGAGTGTGATTGTGGAAAACCACTTCTTCAAGCACCCACAATACAGCCGCCGCCACAGACACTAGGATAAGCACACTGCCCGACTCTCTGTGAGACGGAGTAGAATGCAGCATAAAAGCGCCTATAAGTGACGAAAGCATGGTAACGCACACTGTTATTCTTATTATGATCTGTAATCCGTTGTTACTTTTCATTTTAAAGCTCCTGCATTTCTATAAACAGCCGCGCTGTTGACAGGCGGTCATAATTCCATTATTATCGGCAAAATCATAGGACTTCTCTTTGTCTTTGTGAAGATAAAGTCCGAAAGATTGTCCTTCATTCTGCCCTTTATGGTATTCCAATCCTTCATATTTCTGTCAAGACAATCCTGAAGTGTTTCGGTAAGAAGCTTCTGAGCTTCGGTCATAAGCTCCTCGCTCTCTCTTACATACACAAAGCCTCTTGAAACCACGTCAGGCCCTGCAAGGATATCTCCCGAAGCCCTGTCGATAGTTGCCACGGCAATGATAAGTCCGTCCTGAGCAAGATGTTTTCTGTCACGGAGAACTATTGCGCCAACATCGCCAACGCCAAGACCGTCCACAAGCACCTTTCCAGCAGGCACTTGTCCTGTTATCTTCATGTCAACGCCGTCTGTTTCGATAACGTTGCCTATATCAGCAATGATTATATTGCTCTCAGGGATTCCCACAGAAAGCGCTGTATCTCTGTGCTTCATAAGATGTTTATACTCACCATGTACAGGGATAAAGAACTTTGGCTTTGTGATAGAAAGCAACAATTTCTGCTCTTCCTGACAAGCGTGTCCTGAAACGTGCACCTCGTACATTGACTCATATATTACCTCTGCACCCAATCTCATAAGGTCGTTTACTACCTTTGTGACATACTTTTCATTGCCGGGGATAGGATTAGCCGAGATTATGATAAAGTCCATAGGAGTGATAGTAACGTTCCTATGCTCGTTTGCCGACATTCTTGTAAGCGCCGACATAGGCTCGCCCTGACTTCCCGTTGTGACGATGACCATTTTTTCAGGTGCATATCTCGATATAGTGTCGATATCCACAAGCACACCGTCAGGCACTTTAAGATAGCCAAGCTCGATGCCCTTTGAGATAACATTCACCATACTTCTGCCTGACACAGCCACTTTTCTGCCATGTGTGACAGCGTTATTTATTATCTGCTGAACTCTGTGAACGTTTGAAGCGAAAGTGGCAATGATTATCCTCTTGCCCTCAGCCTTGTTGAAAAGCTTCACAAAGCTTTCGCCGACCTTGCGCTCGCTCATGGTATAGCCAGATCTTTCAGCGTTTGTAGAGTCAGCCATAAGAGCCAAAACGCCCTTGTTTCCAAGCTCTGCAAATCTAGGCAGGTCGATTATACCGCCCTCGATAGGTGTATAGTCTACCTTGAAGTCACCAGTATGGATAAGCACACCAGCAGGGGTATGGATAGCCATTCCCACGGCATCAGGGATAGAGTGATTTACTCTTATAAACTCCACCGCCATACAGCCAAGCTTAACTGTCTGTCTTGGCGTTACAACGTTGAGTTTTACAGTTCCTAGAAGCCCATGCTCTTTCAGCTTGCCCTCTACAAGACCAAGCGTAAGCCTTGTGCCGTAAACAGGCACGTTGAATTTCTTGAGAAAATAAGGCAGTCCGCCTATATGATCCTCATGACCATGTGTAAGCACAACGCCCCTGAGCTTTTCCTGATTTTTCTCGACGTATGAGAAATCAGGGATAACGATATCAACGCCCGGCATTTCACTGTCAGGGAATGCCAGACCACAGTCGATAACGAACATATCGTTTGAACACTCGATAACGGTGAAATTCTTGCCTATCTCGTTAAGACCGCCAAGAGGGATTATCTTCACAGGCGTTCTTCTTACAGGCTCTTTCACTCTGTTCGCCGCAGGTCTTGGACGTCTTTGCTGAGTATTCTGCGGTTTTCTCTGTGGAGTTTCATTTCTCGGCTGAAGCGTTTTTTTCACACTGCCAGAAGCTCTCTGACTTTTTACACGGTCAAGCTCTTTTGAAGCCTGAGCCAGAGGTATCTCACTCTTATTCTGTTTTTTCCTGAAAAAACGTTTTTGTGTAGGATTTTTTACTGTGTTGTTCTTTTCGTTCATAAAATAATGTACTTTGCCCTGCTGTACTCCGCTTTTAAGCCTTCAAAGGCACAAAATGCCGCAAAAAAGCAGCACAAACATACGGCAGGAGCAATTATCTCCTTCCTGCTGCATTTTATCATGCTCAAATAATATTCGATTTTTCCGTTTAGATTCAATATACCGCTGCGTTTGGGCTTTATTATCATGTGCTGTCAAAAACGCTTAAAGCCTCAAAGAAAGACAAAATGGTGTGATGAACGCAGTTTAAATACAGCGGCATGAGCCGCCTTTGTCCGAACAAAAATATCTGATTATATTGTACTCCATTTTCGTCTCAATGTCAATAGCAATTTATTACATTTATCTAAATATGCCCTTTATCCTGCTTGTTATATCCTCGCAAAAGGCAGCCGCCTGCTCGCAGCTCACGCTTTCTGCAAACACTGTTATACCTTTTTTATCCCTCAGCGGTCTGATAACTGCGTGTGTCTTGCCCATTGTTATCTCTCCCTCTACCGAACAGCCAAGCTCTGAAAATATCTTTTCCTTGTTTTCACGGCTCATTGTTATGCCCACAAATCGGCTTGAAGTGTATGCGTCAGGCACATCACAGAGAGCTTTTTGTAGCGTTATCCCCTGCTCTGACAGATAAGACGTTACCGCTGACGCAAGGTAAAGTCCGTCATAGGCAAACATATTATGGGTTGAAACGGCAACGTCCTTTGCTATGTCAGCATTGTTTTCGTATCGGTAAAGCCTGCCACAGTGGACTTCAGCAGTGGCATCGGCATTAGAGGGGAAATTCTCAGGCAATGCCACCGCAAGCCCCTTTTCAAAGCACACCCCTGCATACATTGCCACCAGTTTTTCCCACATGACATAGCTTGTTTTCTCACTGTAAGCTGATACTTTTGTGCCGTCTGCGGAAAGATTGAATATTATACGCTCACCGTCTATATCGTTCCTGCCGTGAAAGAGTCTGTCGGCAATGGTCGCCTTTTTAACATCATATGTGCGGATATCCACATTTACGCCTTTAAATCGGTCAGGGAGTATTTTTTCAAGCTCTGCGACGTATATCTCCCTCACCGCTGAAAAATCTGTCACACGACCCGTCTGAGAAAGCCCCACACTGCGATAAGCTCTGTCGTCAGCTATGCTTCCAATGCGGTCAAGAAGCTTTTCATCAGGCAACATTCCCCCTGCCGAAATAAGCCTTGCATGACCTGAAATGTTTGTGCCAATGAGTATGCCAAACTCTCCGCCAAATCTGTTTACAGCATAAGAAAGCTCTGAAATGCCTGCTCTGCCTATACTGTAAACGTTCACTCCTGCCTGACATATGCCGCAGTCAAGGGCTTGTTTGAGCAAAAGGCTTTCGTCAGAGCCATAGGCTGTCACTATACTTCCGCCTTTTTTTGCGGCGCTTGCGGCACAAAGTCCAAAAAGCATAGCCTTTTGCGCTGTGGCTTCACCGCCCCACAAACTGCACTCGCCGTTTTCGTCTATGACAAGTCGGCTGTCAGATGATCTTTTCACGTTTTCATAAAGCCTTGCGCCCTTTTCAACAGTTTTTCCAGACCATATGCCCACGCCTTTTTCAATGACGGCTTCACTTGCGATATGAGCCTTTTCGCCCATGACGGAATATTCACCGCACTTCACACCGCTGTCAAGGACAGCCCCACGGCATACCACTGCACTGTTTATATCACAGCGTTCAGATATCACCGAGCCTATGCCAACATATCCGTTCACCTTGCCGCCCTTTACAACAGCGTTATTGTCTATGACGCTTCCGCTTTCTATGACAGACCCTGACATGACAGAAACGTTCTCTCCTATATAAACAGGCTCACCTATTGCCGCACCGCTGAAATTATTTTCCGTCAGCCTTTGTGACATATTTTTGTTGTAAAGCATATGCCTTTGACAATCAAGAAAAGCCTCAGGCGTGGTTATCCTTTTATAATAGCCTTTTCCGTCAAGCAGGACAGCTTCGCCACTTTTCACAGCCTCGGGTATTATATCCTCCGTCATATCCGTAGGCTTTTCAGGATTAAGACTTTCAAAAAGCTCTCTTTTCAATATATATATGCCAGCAGGTTTGTTTTCAGTATCATAAGCCAGAGCCGTACAAAAGGTATCGTGGCTCAAATGAACTTTTATAATCTCATCAAGAGGGTGAGTGCAGATACAGTTACATTCCACGGCAAGAATTTCTGTTTCATCGCACATTGCTGTTCTAACAGCCTGCACAGTGCTTTTGCCTGCGGTGTTTATCATATGGAGCTTTATCTTACCTGAGTATTTTTCATCAAGAAGCCTTTCTACCTGTTCAGAACCATAGCCCACCGCAAGGACAGCTTCTTCAAAGCCTGCTTTCTCCAGCATTTCAAGAGTAAAAAGCAGAATTTCTTTTCCGCATAATCTCAGAAGAGCCGCAGGTCGCCTGTCTGTCATGGGCATCAATCTTTCTCCACGTCCTCCGCATAAAACAACAGCTTTCATATATGTTCCTCCGTTCATAATATTTGATTTAATGTATTATTGGAAAACATACCCACTGTTATTCATGTGAAAAAAATTTGCCGCCGCCCTTTTCAAGGTAGAAAAAATATGCTATAATGTAGGATACGGCATAAAAGAAATTTTACGGAGGTGTATATAATGGAGCAGTTTACGGCTCTTAAAAGAAAAGCACTTGAAAAATATTTTTCACGAATGAACGACCAACAGCGCAAGGCTGTATTCAAAATAAAAGGACCTCTTCTTATACTGGCAGGAGCAGGAAGCGGCAAGACCACTGTTTTGGTAAACCGCATCGCAAACATGATATACTTCGGCAACGCATACAACACAGAGCAGACCTACGGCACGCCCTCTGAGCAGGACATACAGTTTCTCAAAGACTACATTGACGGCAAGACAAATGACGCTTCTACCCTCGCAGACATTGTAGCATATGACTGCATAAAGCCGTGGAGCATACTTGCTATCACGTTCACAAACAAGGCGGCAGGCGAGCTTAAAGAACGTCTTGCAGGAATGTTGGGAGAGGCAGGTCAAGGCATTACAGCGGCGACTTTCCACTCTGCCTGCGCAAGGATACTCAGGCGTGAATGTGACAAGCTTGGATTTTCAAGCAGTTTCACCATTTATGATTCTGACGATTCTCAGAGAACTGTAAAAAGCATATTGAGAGAGCTTGGCATATCCGAGAAGATGTTTCCACCGAGAACGATACTCAGCGAGATATCCCACGCTAAAGACCTGCTCCAAGAGCCTGATGAATATATCGCCTCAGCCGCAGGAGATTATCGTAATCTGACCATAGGCAAGGTATACAAGCACTATCAGAAGAAGCTCAAAGCCGCAAACGCTATGGACTTTGACGACATGATCTGCCACACAGTCAAGCTTTTTGAGCAGTTTCCTGACGTCCTCGACCACTATCAGAACTTGTATAAATATATAATGGTAGACGAGTATCAGGACACCAACAAGGCTCAGTTCAGACTTGTTTCGCTGCTGTCACAGAAATTCCACAATCTGTGCGTTGTGGGTGATGACGACCAGAGTATCTACAAGTTTCGTGGTGCGACTATCGAGAACATCCTCAACTTCGAGGAGCAGTTCGACTGCAATGCTGACACTGATGTTATAAAGCTTGAACAGAATTACCGCTCGACCCAGAACATTCTTAACTGCGCAAATCAGCTTATAAGTAACAATCAGGGCAGAAAGGGTAAAAATCTGTGGACAGCTTCGGGTGACGGTGAAAAGGTAACAGTATACAAGGCTTCAAGCGAGCGCAGTGAAGCAAAATTCGTGGCTGACACTATTCTTGAGGACATAAACAAGGGCAGAAAATACAATGACCATGCCATTCTCTACCGAATGAACGCACAATCGAACGCTTTGGAGCAGACGTTCATACAAAGTGGAATACCATATAAAATAATAGGCGGTCTGAAATTCTATGACAGAAAGGAAATAAAGGATATACTTGCTTATCTTTCTGTAATAAACAACCATTTTGACTTTCTCCGTCTGAGAAGAATAATCAACGAGCCGAAACGTGGTATCGGCGAAGCCACTGTAAACGCTCTTGAGCAGATAACCTCAGACCTTGGGGATTCACCTATCCACATCATGCAGGAAGCCGATATGCTTGCACCCCTTGTGAAGCGTTCAAAACAGCTTATGCCTGTGGGCGATATGCTCTCAGAACTTACTGAGCTTTCTGACACTTTGCCACTTGCGGAGCTTTTGGACAAGCTTCTTGATATGACAGGCTACAAGCGTCATCTTGAAATGCAGGGCGACGATGGTCTTACACGTCTTGAAAACATCAACGAGCTTAAATCCACCATGTCAAGCTACGAAGAAAATGCTGACGAGCCGTCGCTGTCGGGATTTTTGGAGGAAATATCACTTTACACTGACGTTGACAATCTCGACTCTGACGCTGACTATGTTGTGCTTATGACAATGCACTCTGCAAAGGGCCTTGAGTTCCCCATAGTTTTCGTGGTAGGCATGGAGGACAACATCTTCCCGTCATCAAGAAGTCTTGAATCAGAAGCTGACACGGAAGAGGAACGCAGACTTGCATATGTTGCAGTAACACGAGCAAAGGAAAAGCTTTATCTTACCCACGCAGAGGAACGTATGCTTTATGGTCGCACTGACAGAAACAGGATATCACGCTTTATAAAAGAGCTTCCTGCCGATTGCATAGAAAAGCAAGCCGAGGAAACAAAGGCTTCACCTTATCTCAACGGCTATGAAAAGCCTCACAGCATGAGTCTGCAACAGCAATTGGCTCAGCGAAAGGCTGATAAGAGCAATTTTTCTGTTAATACTGAAACTTTCGCACCAGGCGACAGAGTTTTGCACAAGATATTCGGTGAAGGCACTGTTTTAAGCTCAAAACCTATGGCTAACGATACTCTTGTTGAGATAGCATTCGATAATCGTGGCACAAAGAAAATAATGGCAAATTACACGAAGATCAAAAAGATATAAGGTTATAAGATATAAAGATCCGCAGTGCGAAACAAAACGCTCTGCGGATCTTTTGCAATATAAAAGCCGTACACCAAAAAATGTACGGCATATTTTATGTATCAGATAACATCGTCTTCCTGATTTGGAATATTAAGCTGTTTTTTTGGAACACGCTTGATAGGATCATAGACCCACTTCTTACAGCTATAATCAGCGTCTACCAGACCCTGCTTCTCACAAAGGACCTTATTTCCTTCTCTTGATCTGTTGCCGAAAAGGCAGTAAGAACATGACGGTGAAATTCTGTTACCAAAATAGCTCTTCTTTGCCATGATTTATACAACTCCTTTAAGATAAGTTAATCTTTTTTCATTTGTTATTAATTATATCATACTGTTTTAGAAAATGCTAGTCTTTTCTTCAAAGTTAGTAATAAAATCATCATAATCAAGCAAAACGAGGGAACAAAATTGTTCACTTTGACGAATTTAACATTATTTGTAATGGAAGTCAAAACTGAATCAGGAATAAAGAAAGGATAGATAAAACGGCATATGACAGCAGACAAAAAGGCTGATGTCAAACGTGAGATAAAAAACGGCACAAGGGAGAAATCCACGCCAAGTGCAGCTATTTGTATAATCACACACAGACCACCGAAGGAGCAGACAGCGGCTATGAATGGCAGAAGATAAAATGGACTTCCCGAAAGCTCAGTGAGAGAGGTTATTTCAAGACAGCTTTTAACAAGCACAAGCTCGTTTTCTGACATTGAAAACGCATTTTTCAGAAAGCTGAACGCTCCGCAGTGTTCAAGAGAGGACATAAACGCTCCGAAAAAGACTATCATAACGCAGATAACAAAAAGCGACTTTCCTGCTGAGATAACGCTGTCGGTAAACATTCTGCCGTCAAGTCTGAAAGTCGGCTTTGATGTTTTCTTATCCTCATTTATAGCTCTGCCAAGAACAAGTGCAGTGAGAAAATTTGCCGCTAGTATGGATACGAACACTGCAATGCCTGCTCCTGTACAACCAAACACCGCAAGACCCACTGTACCAGAATAAAAAGCAGGCCCTCCACAGCAGCAAAAGCAGGACATTATCTTTGCGGTACGCTGGGATATTATCTTTCTCTGACACAGATCTGAAAGAAGCTTTACTCCCACAGGATAGCCTGCGGTATTGCCAAGAAGAAATACAAAGAAAAGCTGAGGCGGTATGCCCATTATAAATCTCGATATAGGATAAAAAGGCATTGAAACGCAGTAGTAAAGCCCACTTGAAACAAGTATCTGCGACAGCGCCATAAAAACAAACAGCGACGGGATTATGATATTCATACAGCGGTCAACGGCTTCGGAGATACCAAGCTTTACGCTCTCGCCCCCCGATATGGTGATAATGCAGAACCATATGATCACCCCCGCAAGTATGTATATGCAAAGCTCCTTTGCAAGTCTTTTCAACATTTTTATTACCTCCCTACTTTTACTTTTTAAGTATATGTCAGTCTGTCTAATAATATAATTAAGCATAAGACAATGAACGGAGGACGCAAAAATGAAAAAGATACCATTTTTAAGCTTTTTCGGCATGACAAAAGAATTGACCGCACTAAGCTCATACATCAGCATAACTGACGACAGAGCCGCCGTTATCGAAAACTGCAAGCAGATAGTGGAATGCAGTGAGATAATGGCAAAGGTGCTGACAGGCTCTTTTGAGATAGAGATATGGGGCAGCGGACTAACAATGTCAAATTTCTGCTCCGACAGCGTGGAAATAAGAGGAAAAATAGAGTCGGTCAAGCTTGTGTCAAGAAGTATCAGGGAGAGAGGATAATGATTTTCGGTTATATAGATTATGTTATCACAGGGGACAGCTTCACCAAGTTTTTCCGCAGGATAATGTCGGATAAGCTTCCCGTAAGCAAAATGTGTGAAAAGAACGGAAAGCTCACTTTGCGTATGCCTGCGGAACACTGTAAGGCACTTGAAAGACTATGCGATGAACTTGGGCTTGAATACACCGCCACAAAACGTCACGGAAGCTTTGTTCTTGCAAAACGTTTTTTCGGAAGAGGAGGACTTGTCATAGGCACTGCGGCTGTCATGCTTTCATGCTTCTATCTATCAAACGTGGTGGTGAGGTTTGACATACTCAGTGATGATGAAAATATCAGAAAAGGCGTTATGTCGGTGCTTAAAGAGGAGGGCGTTGAAACCGGCACTTATATCCCAAGCATTGATCTCATAGTCACAGAACGTGCGTTAAAGCAAAAAGTGGAGGGCATATCATGGGCAGGCATAACACGCAAGGGTGACACGCTGATAATCGACGTTATTGAAACTGAGGGTGACACAAAGCGTGAGTCAAACCGCTATCCATCAAATCTTGTTGCCTGCGAAAACGGAGTTATCGAAAAAGTCGAGGTTTATGATGGACAGCTAAAGATACCTGTGGGAAGCGGTGTGACAAAGGGCGATATCGTTGTAGGCGGTGAGATCATCACATCAAAATCAAGCTGGATAGACGGCAAGGAAAATGTTGAAACAAAGACAAGCTATGCACGCTCAAAGGGTAAGATACTAGGCACTTTTGAGCGCACTGTCACATTCACACAGCCCTTTGAGGACAAGGCAGAAAAGACGACAGGCAAGAGAGATACAAAGCGTTTTTTCACTGTGTTTGACGCTGATATCCCTCTTTTTTTCTCAAAGCCTGAGGGTTACTGGAAAAATGAGCAAAGATATTCTCCTCTGTCGCTTTTCGGGCTTGAAATGCCTTTTGGCATAACCACCTGCGAACTTGAAGAATATAAATTTTCACAAGACACCCTGACAGAACAGCAGGCACTTGACGCCGTTCATGAAAAGGCCTATTTATATGAGGAAAATTTTCTCTCAGACTATGAGATAAAAGACCGGCAAGTGGAGGATAATGTGACGGAAAACGGAGTAACCGCTACTGTAACATACACCCTATATGGCGAGCTTTGCAGAGAGGTGGAATTTTTTATTAAGAAATGATCAAAAAGTGTGAAAAGGTGCATAAAAAAAGTGTTAAATCTTACTGAGATTGTTGCAATCAGAGGAAAAATGTGATATAATAGTTTTGTATAATAGGTATATCAGAACAAAAAAAGAGGAAGTTGTGCTAATGGCGGAAAAACTTATCAGCGTGGACAGAATGGAAACTGTACTCAGCCTTTTCGGCAATTATGACGAGAATGTTAATCTTATCCAAAAAGAGTATAATGTTGTGATTCTCGGCAGAGGTGACGATATCAAGATAACAGGCGATGAGGAGAACGTATTTAACGCCTCGGAGGCTATAAACAGTCTTATCGCTCTTATCAACAAGGGCGAGGCTATCACTGAGCAGACTATAAGATATGTTTTCACACTTGTGCGTGAGGGCAAGCAGTATGAGATAAAGCATATGTCTGATGACGGCGTGTGCGTAACGGTGAGCGGAAAGCTCGTTAAGCCGAAAACTCTCGGTCAGAAAAGATATGTTGAAGCAATAAGGAAAAAGACTATCGTCATGGGCATTGGTCCTGCGGGAACGGGCAAGACTTATCTTGCGGTGGCAATGGCGGTAAAAGCTTTCAAGGCGCACGAGGTAGAGAAGATAATCCTCACACGTCCTGCGGTTGAAGCAGGAGAAAAGCTGGGCTTTCTTCCGGGCGACCTGCAATGTAAGGTAGACCCATATCTCAGACCGCTTTATGACGCACTTTTTGAAATGCTCGGTCCTGACACTTTCGCTAAACAGCAGGAGCGTGGCTGTATCGAAGTCGCTCCGCTGGCATACATGAGAGGACGTACTCTTGACGATTCTTTCATTATCCTTGATGAAGCGCAGAACACCACTCACGAGCAGATGAAGATGTTCCTCACACGTCTTGGATTCAACTCAAAGATAGTCATAACAGGCGATATAACGCAGATAGACCTGCCTGACCAGAGAAAGTCAGGACTTATTCAGGCAATGAACGTACTCAAAGGCGTTGACGATATATCAATAAACAGATTTACCGACAAGGACGTTGTCCGTCACAAGCTTGTGCAGGACATAATCCTTGCTTATGAAAAATATAACAAAAAAGGAATGTGAAAAAGTAATGGGCAAGGTAAAAGTAATGATAACCAACAACCAGACAGAGGTAAAGATACCTGTTGGCATAAGGCTTCTTGTAAGACGCTGTTGCCATGCTGTGTTGGAATATGAGGGCCACAATGATGATTTTGAAGTTTCTGTATCTTTTGTGAATGACGAGCAGATACATGAGCTTAACAAGGAGCATAGAAACATAGACCGCTCAACAGACGTGCTGAGCTTTCCTCTTGGCGAGAACGGTGATTTTGACATGAACCACGAAACAGGTACTTTCCTGCTGGGAGATATAGTCATAAGCCTTGAAACGGCTTACCGTCAGGCTGAGATTTATGGTCACTCTCTTGAAAGAGAGATAGGCTTTTTGACAGTACATTCAATGCTTCATCTCCTTGGTTATGACCATGAAGAAAGCAATCTTCAGGAGAGAATAATGCGTGAAAAGGAAGAAGCTATACTTGGCAATCTGGGCATATCCCGTGACGCCACTTTCTTAGGCGAGCATGAACACAGGTAAAACAGGGATAGGACGTTTCTTCAAGGGCTTTGTTTATGCCTTTGAGGGCATTGTGAGCTGTATAAAAACAGAGCGCAATATGCGTTTTCACATTGGCGTTGCAGTGCTTGTGATACTGCTAATGCGATTTTATGGGCTTAGCGCCGCCGAAACTGCCGCAGTTTATATCTGCATAGGGCTTGTTATTTCACTAGAGCTTGTGAACACGGCTGTTGAAGCCGCTGTGGATATGGCGTGTAAAGATAAAAACCCCCTTGCTAAAAAGGCTAAAGACTGTGCGGCAGGGGCTGTTCTCATTGCGGCGGTAGCTTCTGTGGCTGTGGGAATAAGGATATTCTGGGACTATTATGCTTTTATGGCTATAGCCTCTTATTTTGCAAGAAACATATGGCTAGGGATAGCTTTAGCCGCAGGTGTGATACTGTGGCTCGTATGGGTATTCAAAACGCCTGCTGACAAAGATAAAAAAGATAAGGAAAAATATATATGAACAAGAAAAATGCAAATTCAAAAAATGCGTTCGTCACCATTGTTGGACGTGCGAACGCAGGCAAATCCTCATTGCTAAACGCACTTGTGGGCGAAAAGATAGCCGCAGTGAGCGACAAGCCGCAGACAACAAGAACAAAGATAACAGGTGTTCTCACAAAGGGAGAAACGCAGTTCGTTTTCATGGACACACCTGGTATGCACAAGGCTAAAAACAAGCTTTCCGAGCATATGCTCAACGCTGTGAACGAGTCTGTTGCAGGGGTTGACCTTATTATCCTTATGGCTGACTGCACAAAGAAAATATCCGAAAACGAGCGTGAGCTTGTAAAGGGCTTCAAGACAGGCAAGACTAAGGTGATACTTGTGCTGAACAAGATAGATCTTCTTGAAAACAAAGAGGATCTTATCGCAGTGATAGCAGAGTATTCAAAGCTTTTTGATTTTATAGATATCGTACCAGTGAGCGTTCTTGAAAAGGACGGTCTCGATATTATTATGGAAGATCTTGAAAAGAATGCTGTAGAGGGTCCGCACTACTTCCCTGATGATAAATTCACAGACCAGCCAGAAAAGGTCATAATGGCTGAGATAATAAGAGAAAAGGCACTCAATAACCTTAATGACGAAGTTCCTCACGGCATAGCTGTGACTATCGAACATCTTAACGAGCGTGAAAATAGAAACGGTGAAGCTATACTTGACGTTACCGCTACTATTTACTGTGAGAGAGAGTCACACAAGGGTATTCTTATTGGAAAAGGCGGCTCTATGCTTAGAAAGATAGGTCAGGAAGCAAGAGCTGACCTTGAAGATTTCTTCCAGATAAAAGTAAATCTCCAGTGCTGGGTTAAGGTAAAAGAGGGCTGGAGAAACCGTGAGGGCATGATAAAGAATTTCGGTTTGGAATAAAGGCAACATATTTTTCCGCTTATAATGACCGCCAAAAAAGCTGATAATATCAGTAAGGCGGTGAATATCATGACTTTATGGGACAAGTTCTTTGAAAGCGGCAGGATAGAGGATTATCTCACATATGCCGCACACAGAAAAGAGGATACTGACAATGCTGACCTTTATGGGACTGATACTGAGGGAAAATGACAGGGGTGAAACAAGCAAATCCATCACTGTCCTCACAGCAGAGCGTGGAGTCATAGATATATTTGTTCGTGGAGGCAGGAAAAGCACGAAAAATGCGTCATCAACGCAGCTTTTTGCATACTCTAAGCTGTGCGTTGAGGAAAAGAAGAACTCTAAAGACCAATCAATGTTTTTTCTCAACAGCAGTGAATCAGAGAAGCTTTTTTACAACATCAGGCTCGACCCTAAAAAAACGGCTCTTGCCTCTTACTTTTCTGAGCTTCTCATGTATATACGAACAGAGGAAAGCGGCTGTGACGAGATAATGCGGCTGACGCTGAACACACTTTATTTTCTCGATAAGGGCGACAGGGATAACGAACTTCTCAAATCTATATTTGAGTTTCGTCTGCTGTGTGAAGCAGGATTAAGACCTGCGCTTCTTGGCTGTTCGGTTTGCATGGCGTATGAAGCTGACATTATGCACTTCAATCTGTCAACAGGGGTCTTGGAGTGTGACAAATGCTGTTACAATCCTGACAGTATTTACGATATTGAATTAGACAGGACTATGCTATACATAGTCCGATTTATTGCACTGACGGAATATGAGCGGCTTTTTGCTTTCAAGATAAGCGAAAGATATCAGAAAAAACTGACAGCTTTTACAGAGCGGTTTGTTAGATATAATCTGAAAGGCAAGTTTCCGTCGCTTGATTTTTACAGACTTTTGTAGGCATTGCGTAGCTTTGCCTATTGTCATATTTTGAGGTATATATAATGAACGAAAGATTTTATGATTCATTGGAGCTGAACAAAATTCTTGAAATGCTTTCAAAAGAATGCTCCAACGAAAAAACGAAAAAAATGGCTTTGGGGATAAAGCCTTGTTCTGATCTTTACACGGTCAAGAAAGAAACAGGCAAGACCGCCGAAGCACTTGAACTCAGCGTTAGATACGGCACGCCGAATTTTTACAACATAAATGACGTATCAACTTACATCAAAAGAGCCGAAGCAGGCGGTGTGCTTTCTCTTGGAGAGCTTATCCAGATAAGACGCTTGCTTGCGCAGACCTATGAGCTTCACCACTGGTATGAGCAGTGCGAGAACAAGGACACTTCCCTTTCATATCTCTTTGAAATGCTCTATCCAAACAAGTATCTGCAGCAGAGATTGGAAACGGCTATCATAGATGACACAAAGCTTTCTGACGACGCAAGTGCGGAGCTGAGAAGCATAAGACAGAAGATAACACGTTCAGGGCTTAAGATAAGAGAGACCCTTGACAAGATGATAAAATCCCCGAGCACTCAGAAATATTTGCAGGAGAGCATTGTCACAATGCGTGACGGACGTTTCGTTCTTCCGGTAAAAACTGAGTTCAAGGGCAATGTCAGCGGTCTTGTTCATGACACCTCCGCAACGGGCTCAACCCTTTTTATCGAGCCTATGTCAGTAGTGGAAGCCAACAATGATATCAGAATTTTGCAGGGTCAGGAGCAGGACGAGATACACAGGATAATCGCTGAATTTTCCATGGAATGTGCCGAAATGAAAGACCAGCTCATTTCAAACTACAATGCGGTAACAGAGCTTAACCTTTATTTTGCAAAGGCAAACCTCGGAGCAAAAATGAGAGCAATGCTTCCTGAGATATCCAATGACGGTGTTATCGTGCTGAACAAGGCACGTCACCCTCTTATCGACACCAAAAAGGTCGTGCCTATAAACTTTTCTATTGGCACTGACTATCACTCCCTGATAATAACAGGTCCTAACACGGGCGGTAAGACAGTTGTGCTTAAAACTGTGGGTCTGCTCACGCTTATGACAATGTGCGGTCTGCTCATTCCTGCGTCAGACGGAAGCAGGATATCTGTATATAAAAACGTGCTTGTTGATATCGGCGACCAGCAGTCTATAGAAAACAATCTGTCTACATTCTCCTCTCACATAAGCAGAGTAAAGACCATACTTGACGAAGCGGACAGCGAAAGCCTTGTGCTTCTTGACGAGCTTGGTTCAGGCACTGACCCTGTGGAGGGTGCTGCACTGGCGGTGGCTATCATCGAACGCATAAGGATATTCGGTGCGACGCTAGTTACAACTACTCACTATCAGGAGCTTAAAATGTATGCTATCGACACTCCTGACGTTGAGAATGCTTCATGCGAGTTTGACGTGCAGACTTTGCACCCGACATACAGGCTTATCATAGGCTCACCCGGTAAGTCCAACGCTTTTGCTATCTCTGAAAGTCTTGGTATCGACAAGGATATAATCAAGTACGCTGAGTCGCTTATTTCTGAGGATAACAGAAAGTTTGAAACTATCATAGACAATCTTGAACGCACAAGAATACAGCTTGAAGAAAACAACAGGCTTGCGGAGAAATACCGTGCGGAAAGCGAGGCTCTCAGAAAAGAGCTTGCAGAGCAGAAAGAAAAATTCTACGATCAGAAAGAAGCCGAGCTTGAAAGGGCAAGACGTGAGGCTCAGCAGATCGTAAATCGTGTTCAGCGTGAATCGCAAGCGCTTGTTGACGAGCTTGACAAACTGAGAAAAGAGAAAGAAAATCCGAACTTCACTCAGAAAGCCATTGACGCAAGGCACAAGCAGAAGTCCACAATGAACAAGCTTTACAGCGAGGCTAACCCTGTTTCTGAAAGCAGGAACGAGGGATATGTGTTGCCAAGGCCGCTGAAAAAGGGCGACAACGTGCTTATCGTTGACACAAACAGAAAGGGTATCATTATAACGCCCCCTGACAACAGCGGAATGTGCTTCATTCAGGCAGGCATAATGAAAACCAAGATAGATGTAAAGAAGCTTCAGCTTATTGAAAAACAACAGCCGCAAAAGCAGACAAAGAAGCCTGTTAAAAAAGGCGGTGTATCTAAAAACGGCATCGAGAGCCGTATGACACGAAAGGTATCCACCGAGCTTGATATCAGAGGCTATGCCGCTGACGAGGGCGTTCATGAAATGGAGCAGTTTATTTCTGACGCTATCATGTCAGGAGTGACGATGCTCACCATAATCCACGGCAGAGGCACTGGTATTCTCCGTGACGCCATAAGGCGTGCGCTTAAACACCACCCGTCTGTAAAATCATTCAGAAAAGGCGTTTACGGCGAGGGCGAGGACGGCGTAACTATCGTTGAATTAAAGTAAAATAATCACATATCACCGCATTTTGCTATATAATAAGCCAAAGGCGGTGATTTTTTTGAGCGTCCACAAGCGTTCTTTCAAGAACAGAATTTCATACATAATTCTTGCTGTCGTTATTATTCTTGCACTGCTCACGACGGTGTTTTTTGCACAGCTTTCAAGGCACATCAGCGAAATAAGCGAGTTTGAAAGCAAGCAGGCGGCACTTGACGTGATAAATGCAGCCATAAGCAGAGAGCTTGAAAAACTGCCCCAGAGCAGTTATATAAAGATATCCGAAACTGACGGCAGGATAACATCTATTAACAGCGACACGAACGCTGTGAACAGGCTTCAAAGCAGTGTTTCAAGGGCTGTAAACGAAAGCCTTTCACAGCTTGAGGGTACAAAACTCAGCGTACCCATCGGCACACTTTCAGGAATAAATATCCTCACGGGCAGAGGTTTTGACATACCACTGCGGCTTCATCAGATAGGTGCGGCAAAAACAGAGCTTAAAAGCGATTTAACGGAAGCAGGGATAAATCAGACAAAATACAGCCTCTATCTCACTGTGACCATAGAAATGACAGCCATTCTTCCTGCACACTCTACGGATATCGTGGTGAGCTATGACTATCCCGTAAGCGAAACTGTTATCGTAGGGGAGATACCTGATATGTACTTAGGCAAGGGAAAAGGCTGATTTTTTCGCAGTTTATAGAAAAAAGGCTTGTATTTCACCAGCAATTATGGTATAATATAAAGGGCAATACCGCATAAGGCACGCCTAACGGCTTTGCACGCAATCTGCTTGCAGATTTTCCGTTATCTCGCACAGAAACTCCTTGAAATACGGAAGTATTCCTGCGTCGTTTCTATACAAGCTAACGAAAAATCCGGCTACGCATCTTGCGTACAATCCTTATGTGGTATTGCCCTGCGTATGATATGCCGTAAAAAGTTGGCAGAAATGGAGTTGTGTTATTTTGAACGAACAGGAAGCTAAAAAACGTATAGACGAGCTTGTGAAGCTTTTGAATTATCACTCTCAGCTTTACTATGTTGAGGACAGGAACGAGATCACAGACTATGAATACGATATGCTCCAGCAGGAACTAAAGGGTCTTGAGGAGCAGTTTCCGCAGTTTATCAGAAGCGACTCCCCTACTCAGCGTGTAGGCGGCAAGGCGATATCAATATTTGAGAAAGTCACACACCGTGTGCAAATGGGTTCTTTGCAGGACGTTTTTTCCTTTGAACAGGTGAGAAGCTTTATTGAGACAGTTCAGCAGGCTGTTGATAAGCCACAATTCGTTGTTGAGCCTAAAATAGACGGACTTTCGGTATCCCTTGAATATCATAACGGTGAGCTTGCCATAGGTTCTACCCGTGGTGACGGCTTTGTGGGCGAGGACGTTACTTCTAATCTGAAAACTGTAAAGTCCATTCCTATAAAAATAAACGAGGAACTGCCTTTGATAGAAGTCAGAGGTGAAACATATATGCCGAGAAATGTTTTTCTGAAGCTTGTTAAAGAGCAGGAGGATAATGACGAGCAGCCTTTCAAAAATCCAAGAAACGCCGCCGCAGGTTCTCTTAGACAGAAAAACCCTAAGATAGCGGCTAAAAGAAAGCTTGATATCTTTGTGTTCAATGTTCAGCAGATAGAGGGCAAGGAACTTACTTCTCACAAGGAGTCACTTGACTATCTGAAAACACTGGGATTCAAGACTATCCCTGATTACAAACGTGTGTCTACCGCTGATGAGGTCATAGGCTGCATAAAGGCTATCGGAGAAAAGCGTTTTGACCTGCCATTCGATATTGACGGCGTTGTTATAAAGGTTGACGATTTCAGACAGCGTGAGATACTTGGTGCAACTGCAAAAGTGCCAAAGTGGGCTGTGGCTTACAAGTTTCCGCCTGAGGAAAAGACCTCAAAGCTGCTTGATATAGAGCTTAACGTTGGCAGAACAGGTGCTATAACACCTGTGGCCGTGTTTGAGCCTGTTTTTCTTGCAGGCACGAGCGTTTCAAGGGCGACCCTACACAATCAGGATTTTATAAGAGAGAAAAACATTTCCGTGGGGGATATCATCAAGGTGCGCAAGGCAGGAGACATCATTCCTGAGGTGCTGGGTTCTGTGAAAAAACATGGCGACGGAGTTTTCACGCTCCCTGAGTGCTGTCCTGTATGCGGAACAAAGCTTGTGAGGTCCGAGGAAGAAGCGGCGGTAAGGTGTCCTAACGTTGAATGTCCTGCGCAGATATTCAGAAGCATTGTTCACTTTGCTTCAAAGGGCGCAATGAACATTGACGGTCTTGGTCCGCAGATAGTTCACACCCTTCTTGACAACAAGCTTATCACCTCTGTGGCTGACCTTTACACTCTCAGCGAAAACAAGCTTTTACAACTTGACAACTTCAAGGAAAAATCAGTGAACAATCTGCTTAGTGCTATAGAAAAGTCAAAGTCCAATTCTTTGGATAGATTGGTGTTTGGTCTGGGCATAAGAAATATCGGACAGGCTTCTGCGAAGCTTCTGTGCGACAAGTTCGGCGACCTTGACAACATCATGAACGCTTCCGCTGAGCAGATATCCGAGATAGACGGCTTTGGCGGCGTAATGGCGCAAAGCGTTTACAATGCTTTCCATGAAGAGCATATGATAGAGCTTATCCAAAGGCTCAAAGAATGTGGGATAAACACGAAGTATGAGAAGATACAGATAGACGACCGCTTTGCAGGCAAGACCTTTGTTCTCACAGGCACTTTGCCAACACTGAAAAGAAGCGAAGCAAAAGCACTCATTGAGAAATACGGTGGCAAGGCAAGCGGCTCGGTGTCCAAAAAAACGGACTATGTTCTTGCAGGTGAGGAAGCAGGAAGCAAGCTTGATAAAGCTCAGCAGCTCGGTATCGAGATAATCACCGAAGAACAGTTCAAGGATATGATAAAATAAGATAATATCTTTTTATATAAATAAAACAGGAGGAATGTAAAATGAACATTGACATTAAACACATTGCCAAGCTGGCAAGACTTCGCATCGAAGACGATCAGCTTGATAAGTTTGAGTCAGAAATGGAAAACATCGTGGGAATGGTTGAAAAGCTCCCCGACATTCAGGACGAAATGACCCTTGACCCTGACAACCCGATGATACTCAGAAAAGACGTGGCTGTTCAGGATAAATTCACAAGACAGGAGCTTATGCAGAACGCTCCTCAGGTAAAGGCAGGCTGTCTTGTCGTGCCTAAAACAGTAGAGTAAGGAGTGTTATAATTGGAACTTTTTGAAAGAAATGCCTGCGACTTGTCAGAAATGATAAAGAACAAGGAAATAAGCTCCGCAGAGCTTACAAAGTCTGTTTTTGACAGAATAAAAGCCGTTGAGGGCAAGGTAGACGCTTATCTGACACTTGACGAAGAAAACGCTATGAAAAAAGCCGCTGAGATAGATGAAAAGCTTGCAAAGGGCGAGGAGCTTTCACCTTTGGCAGGTATACCTGTTGGTATCAAGGACAATATCTCAACAAAGGGTCTGAGAACAACTTGTGCATCAAAAATGCTTGGAAACTATGTTCCGCCTTTCAATGCAACTGTAATGAACAAGCTTGACGATATCGTTGTAACAGGCAAGCTCAACATGGACGAGTTCGCTATGGGTTCATCGACCGAGAACTCACATTTTAAGCCTACTAAAAACCCATTTGATACAGAGAGGATACCTGGCGGTTCATCAGGCGGATCTGCTGCGGCTGTTGCAGCAAGAGAGGCTATCGTTACCCTTGGTTCTGACACTGGCGGATCTATCAGACAGCCTGCTTCATACTGCGGCGTTGTAGGTCTGAAGCCTACATACGGCAGCGTTTCAAGATACGGTCTTGTTGCTTTCGCTTCATCACTGGATCAGATCGGACCTCTTGGCAAGTGCGTAAAGGACGTTGCTATGGTACAGTCCGCTATCGTTGGTCATGACAAGTATGACGCTACTTCTTCCTATAGAGAGTATCCTGATTTTGCGGCTGACCTCAAGGCTGACGTAAAGGGTCTGAGAATAGGTATCCCAAAAGAATATTTCGGCGAGGGTATCGACCCATTCGTTAAGCAGTCTGTAATGAACGCTGTGAAAGAGCTTGAAAAGCAGGGCGCAACTGTAAAGGAGATCTCTCTGCCGTCTACAGATTATGCACTTTCATCATACTACATCATTTCTTCTGCAGAAGCTTCTTCAAACCTTGCAAGATTTGACGGTGTAAGATACGGCTTCAGAGCTGAAGAATATGACGGACTTGTTGATATGTACGAGAGAACACGTTCAGAGGGCTTCGGCGACGAAGTAAAGAGAAGAATAATGCTCGGCACATTCGTGCTTTCATCAGGTTTCTATGACGCTTACTACAAGAAAGCAAAGCTCGTTCAGAAGAGAATAATGCAGGAGTTCGCATCTCAGTTCGCTGACGTTGACGTTATCGCTACTCCTACAGTTCCGTCAACAGCATTCAAGATCGGTGAAAACACTGACGATCCCCTTAAAATGTACGCAAACGATGTCTGCACTGTTACAGTGAACATTGCAGGTCTGCCTGCAATAAGCATTCCTTGTGCATATGACGACAAGGGTCTGCCTGTTGGTATGCAGCTTATCGGCGGAAAGTTTACAGAGCAGCGTCTGCTTAACACAGCTTATGCTTATGAGCAGCTTGTTGGCGGATTCAAAATGCCTGAGCTTTAAGGAAAGGGGTCACAAAAATGGTAAAAGGCTACGAAGTTGTAATCGGTCTTGAAACTCATGCTGAGCTTAATACCGAGTCTAAAATATACTGCGACTGCAAGAACCAGTTCGGTCTTGAAGTCAATTCACAGGTTTGCCCTATCTGCATGGGTATGCCTGGCACACTGCCTACTCTTAACGAAAAGGTAGTTGATTATGCAATAAGAATGGGTCACGCACTTAACTGCGAGATAAACCGTGTCTGCAAGCAGGACAGAAAGAACTATTTCTACCCTGACCTGCCAAAGGCTTATCAGATATCACAGGCAGAAGTTCCTCTCTGCGGCAAGGGTTATGTTGATATCCTTGTTGACGGCGAGGAAAGAAGAATAGGTATCACAAGAATACACATCGAGGAGGACGCAGGTAAGCTGCTCCACTCTGACAAGTTCCATGGTGTATCACTTGTTGACCTTAACCGCTGCGGTGTTCCGCTTATCGAGATAGTTTCTGAGCCTGATATGCGTTCCTCACAGGAAGCAAAGGTTTATCTTGAAACACTGAAATCTATCCTACAGTATCTTGGCATATGCGACTGTAAGATGCAGGAAGGCTCTATCAGATGTGATGTAAACGTATCTGTTCACAAGCCTGGCGAGCCATTCGGCACACGTTCTGAGATGAAGAACGTAAACAGCTTCTCTGCCGCTGTAAGAGGTATCGACTACGAGGTAGAAAGACAGATAGCTGTTCTTGAAGCAGGCGGAAAGGTCGAGCAGGAAACTCGCCGTTGGGACGACGAAAAGGGAATGAGCATTCCAATGCGTTCAAAAGAGGACGCACAGGATTATCGTTACTTCCCTGAGCCGGACCTGCTCACTATAGTTGTTGAGCAGGAGCGTGTTGACGAGCTTAAAAAGAGTATCCCAGAGCTTCCAAACGTAAAGATACTCAGATATGTAAAGAAGTTCGGTCTGAACATAAAGGACGCAACGTTTATAGCAGAGTCTGTTTCCCTTGCAAAGCTTTTTGACGATTGCATGGCAAAGGACAAGTTCCCTGCAAAGTGCTATACAACATGGATACTTGGCGACCTTGTTAAGTACATGAACGCAACAGGCAAGACTCTCGAAGATACAAAGCTCACCGCTGACAATCTTACTGACCTCGTCGCTGCTATCGAGGCAAAGACCATCTCAAACGCTGGCGGAAAGAAAGTTTTTGCAGTTCTTCTCGAGGAGGACAAAAAGGTAAGCGACATTATCGAGGAGCAGGGTCTTGCACAGGTCTCTGATGACAGCGCACTTGAAAAGATCGCTGACGAAGTTCTTGCCGCAAACGAAAAGTCTGTAAATGACTACAAGGGCGGAAAGACAAATGCTCTGGGCTATCTGGTAGGTCAGTGCATGAAGGCTTCAAAGGGCAAGGCTAACCCTGGAAAAATGAAAGAGATAATTCTTGCAAAGCTTGGCTGAGCGCAGAAAAATCTGATATAACGAAAGAGGATCGCATTTGCGGTCCTCTTTTTTGTACTCATATAAGTTTTCCGTAACAAAACTCGCCATCTGACGAGGTTATCTCTATCTTTAAAAGCTGTCGGCGCAAAGAAACGTCCTCGCTGTCCCTTGGAATTTTCACAGTAACATAATTTGGTGCATGACCCTGATGCCACTGAGGGCTTGTTTCCTTTTCAAATAAAACCTCTTGCACTGTGCCAACAAGGCTTTTGAGATACAAAGCCTTTGTTTCGTTACATACATCTGCCATTTGAGCCGCACGACTGTGCTTGGTCTTGCGGTCGAGCTGACCTTTCATTTTGTCGGCAACAGTGGTAGGTCTGCGTGAATACGGGAAAATATGCGTTTCTGCAAAAGATATCTTCTTTGCAAATGCCAGCGACTTTTCAAATTCCTCGTCAGTTTCCTGTGGGAAGCCCACCATTATGTCGGTGGTTATAGCGCAGTTTGGAAAATGCCTGCGAAGCTTCTCGCAAAGCTCAGCATACTCCACCGTATCATAATGGCGATTCATGCGCTTCAAAGTTTCGTCACAGCCGCTTTGCAGGGAAAGATGAAAATGCGGACAAAGTTTTTCAATCTTTGACATTCGCAGGATATCTTCATCTGAAATAAGCTCAGGCTCAACAGAGCCGATACGCACTCTGTAATCGCCATCACAGCCGCAGGCGGCTTCAACAGCGTCAATGAGCCGTGTGCCGTTTTTGAAGTCTCTGCCGTAACAGCAAAGATTTATGCCCGTGAGGATTATCTCCTTGTGACCTGAGTCAACGAGCTGCTGAACTTCGGGAGCGATATCCTCCAAAGGTTTTGAGCAGATGTGTCCTCTCGCAGTGGGGATAATACAGTAGGTGCAATACTGATCACAGCCGTCTTGAATTTTGATATACGCACGAGTTTTTTGGTCAGCACCTGAGTTTGTCATTTTCTCAAAAGCCTCTCCCCTCTCACGAGGAACTATCCTGATAATACGCTCGCCGCTTGTGATATACCTTTTTATAAGGGCAGGTATCTCCTTTTTTGCACCTGTGCCAACTATGATACCGCACTCGTCAAGAGCAGAAGCTTCCTTTTCAAAAGCCTGCGGAAAACAGCCTGCCAAAACTATCAGACACTCAGGATTAGCTTTTTTTATCTTGTGGATAAGCTGTCGGCATTTTGAGTCCGACTGAGCGGTAACAGTGCAGGTATTTACAACACATACCTCTGCATCAGCATAATCCTCCGTGACCTCATACCCCTCGGACAGCATTGCTTCCTTTATATTTTCTGTTTCATATTGGTTTACCTTGCAGCCGAATGTATAGAAAAAGGCTTTCATATTTGATTTCCTTTCAATAGCCAAATGTTTATAATGCACAATAAATCACAACAATATATGTGCATATTGCATAAATCTAAACTTTGATTTTTATCACTCTTGACTATTGTACCATATTTTAAATTTTTTTGCAAATATCCATTGACAAATCAGAAAAATCGTTTATAATATAAATTGTAGAGAAAAGATCTACAGAATTTATGTGGGAATCAAGATCGGATATACCGATCATTCTGAAGGAGGAATATTTATGACAAAGGTAAAAATCATGCTCGATTCCATTGCAGCGGTAAAGAAGTTTGTAAGCGTAGTTTCTATGTACGACTTTGATGTGGATCTTGCGTCAGGAAGATATGCAGTTGACGCTAAGTCAATTATGGGTATTTTCAGCCTTGACCTTTCAAATCCTATCCAGCTCGTAGCACACACAGACGACGCTACTAAATTCCTTGACGAGATCAAAGAATTTATTGTTGACTAAACTTTGATATCACGAAAGCACTGAGTTTTAAAAGCTCAGTGCTTTTTTTGTTGCAAAATTTAAACGATTTCGCATTTTTGCAAAATTTCATCATATAGTTTAATATATTTACGAATATACACTTTCTACTTTTGCTGTATTTTCATTCAAAGCGCATATAAAACGTTTGATATTTTCGTAATAAGAAAACTTTTAGCTGATTTGTTATAGCTTTTATATAAGTTCCACATCAACTAAAACGTTTTAATATGATTAATTATCCAAATTTTATATAATAAATTAACATGAAATAAGTAAAATTCATATTAATATCTTCACATATAATATTTTACACAATATCTGTTTACTATTTGTTCACATTGGCATATAATTATATATGGATTAAGATATGTGACATATAAGTATAGAACTGCTGTTGCCAATGTAAAAAGAAACGAAAATCTCAGAAATTTTCGGTTCTTTTTAGTTTTTCAGAGGTTATTATTGCGAAAGGAGGATATGCCAAAGGGCATAATCACGAACATGATCAAAGCTTATATCAGGATAAACGATCTTAATGACATCAAGACTTTGCATGAAGCGGCTTTAAGCTGCAAATACGATCTGGTGGTGCAGTCAGGAACAAAAATACTCAATCCAAAATCACTTATGGGTATTTTCGGTCTTGGCACAAAGAAAACTGTATCGCTGGTAGCTAAATATGACGACAAGCGTGATTTTCTCGAAAAATTCGGTGATCTGATCTCAACTTAGATCATTCCTTATAAAAGCGTTCTGCTGCTGCGGAGCGCTTTTCTCTTTTGCCCTTGTAATCACAAGAGCTATATGTTATAATAGTACAAAAAAGACAAGGAGATAACTAATGAGCGTAAAAATAATATTGCTTGCACTGGAAACTTTGCTGTTGTTTCTGTTTCTTGTACCATTACCTGTTATATGCTCGGGCAACCTGCTTGGCATTATCGTTTCGGTGATGCTAATGCTCATAACGGCAAACTGGACAAAATTCTGCGGTATTATATCAAAAATATGGGGACATGGCGCAGGTAAATTCGGGCTTATCTTTGTAAGCACATTGATACTTGCTGGGATAATATATGTGGGTATTCTTTCCATACTTATGTACAAAGCACAGGAAAACCGTCCTGAAAAAGCCAATGTTATAGTTGTGCTTGGCTGTCAAGTAAAAGGCGAACGCCCCTCACGAATGTTACGCAGACGACTTGACGCTGCAATTACGGCTATGAACGACAATCCCGATACGCTTTGTATAGTTTCAGGTGGCAAGGGTGATGATGAGAAAATAAGCGAAGCCTTGGCAATGAAAAACTATCTGCTAGAAAAAGGCATGGACAGCGACAGGATAATAATGGAGGACAAGTCCACTTCAACTTACGAAAATATCCAAAACTCTCTCAAGATACTCGATGAACTCGGCATGAGCCATGATATGACTATCGTCACAGACGGCTTTCATCAATACCGTGCAAGCCTTATCGCAAAGGCTCAGGGTGTGGAGAATGTCACCGCTTATTCAGCTTACACCGAGCCACGATACCTGTTCACATATTGGGTGAGAGAGTGGCTTGGGCTAACGCACTTTTTCATGCTGGGCAGCTAACTAAATTTCACGAAAATTTGCACAAAAAGCTATTGAAAACAGCACAAAGGTATGCTAGAATAAAGTCATAAATAAATGAAAATCGGAGGTTGAAACATGAAAAATATACCAGAAGTAAAACTTGGCATCGTTGCAGTTTCAAGAGATTGCTTCCCTATGTCGCTTTCAGAATCAAGACGTATCAAGGTCTGTCAGGAGTACAAAAAGGCTTACGGAGATATCTACGAATGTCCTACAGTTGTGGAGAACGAGAATGATATGCTCAAAGCCCTTGACGAGGTAAACACAGCAGGCTGCAACGCACTTGTTGTATATCTTGGAAACTTCGGACCTGAGTCCTCAGAAACACTTCTAGCAAAGAAGTTTGACGGTCCTGTTATGTTCGTTGCGGCTGCTGAAGAGCCATGCGGTGATGCACTTATCGACAACAGAGGCGACGCATACTGCGGTATGCTCAACGCAAGCTATAACCTTGCACTGAGAAACATCAAGGCTTATATCCCTGAGTACCCTGTTGGTACACCTGACGAGTGTGCAAAGATGATAAGCGAGTTCGTTCCAGTTGCAAGGGCTATCCTCGGTCTTAAGGATCTGAAGATAATCTCATTCGGACCACGTCCACAGGACTTTCTTGCCTGCAACGCACCTATCAGACAGCTCTACAATATGGGTATCGAGATAGAAGAAAACTCAGAGCTTGACCTCTTCGAGTCATTCAACGCCCATGCCGGCGACGAGAGAATATCTGCTGTTGTGGCTGACATGGAAGCAGAGCTTGGCAAGGGCAATAAAATGGCAGGCATTCTTCCAAGACTTGCGCAGTATGAGCTTACTCTTCTTGACTGGGCAGAAGCTCACAAGGGCTCAAGAAAATATGTTGTATTTGCAAACAAGTGCTGGCCTGCATTCCAGACGCAGTTTGGCTTCGTTCCTTGCTATGTTAATTCAAGACTTACAAAGATAGGCATTCCTGTTGCCTGCGAAGTAGATATCTACGGTGCTGTCAGCGAATACATAGGCGTTTGTGTATCACAAAAGCCTGTTACGCTCCTTGACATCAACAACACTATTCCTGCGGACATATACAATGATGATATCGCAGGAAAGTTCCCTTACACACATAAGGATACATTCATGGGCTTCCACTGCGGAAACACAGCTTCATGCCTTGTAAAAGAGCCTGAGATGAAGTTCCAGCGTATCATGAAGAGAAATCTTGAGCCAGACAGCGAGCCTAATATTTCAAGAGGTACTCTTGAGGGCGATATCGTTGACGGAAATATAACATTCTTCCGATTCCAGTCAACGGCTGACGCACAGCTCAAAGGATATATTGCAGAGGGCGAAGTTCTTCCTGTTGCAACACGTTCATTCGGCTCTATCGGTATTTTCGCTATCAACGAAATGGGCAGATTTTACCGCCACGTTCTCGTGCAGAAGAACTATCCTCACCACGGTGCTGTTGCTTTTGGTCACTATGGAAAGGCACTACACAGTGTTATGACATATCTTGGCATGACAGACATAGGCTTCAATCAGCCAAAGGGTATGCTTTATCCAACAGAAAATCCGTTTGCAGATTAATATTTTAGGGATACCGCACTGTAATGGTGCGGTATTTCTGCTTTTATGAACTAAAAAATCAACAAGTGAGCCAACGCTTATTCACACATAATTATATGCCCTGCCGAATAATAATAATTTTATTGACAAATATGCGAAAAATGTAGTATAATAGAAGTAACTATTATAAGGAGATGTAGCCATGTCTGTTTACCGTATTTATGTAGAAAAAAAGCCTGAATTTGCAGTTGAAGCAAATTCACTTATCGGCGGAATAAAGTCAGCTCTGGGACTTGATAACCTTACAGGTCTGAGAGTTATAAACCGCTATGACGCAGAGGGTCTTTCAAGAGAGGATTTTGACCTTGCAGCACCAGTCGTTTTCTCTGAGCCTGCTGTTGACGTTACTTACGATCACCTGCCTGCTGTAAAAGCTGACGAGTTTGTTTTTGCAGTTGAGTATCTGCCGGGTCAGTTCGATCAGAGAGCTGATTCCTGCGCACAGTGTATCTCACTTCTCACTGGAGGAAAAAGACCTACTATCAAGTCAGCGAGAATTTATATCGTTTCTGGCAAACTCACAGAAGCAGAGCTTGACCAGATCAAGCACTATATGATAAACCCTGTTGAGTCAAGAGAAGCTTCCCTTGATTGCTTCGATACACTCGATATCAAGTATACTATCCCTACCACAGTTAAGACTGTTGAGGGCTTTATCTATTCAACAGACGATGACCTGAGATTCATGCTCACAGACTTGGGTCTTGCAATGGACTTTGACGATATCAAGTTCTGTCAGGATTATTTCAAGAACGTTGAAAAGAGAAATCCTACTATCACTGAGATAAGAATGATAGACACATATTGGTCTGACCACTGCCGTCATACTACATTCTCCACTATCGTCGATAACGTTTCTATCGACTCAGACTACATAGCTGCTACCTTTGCAGACTATATCAACACAAGAAAAGACCTTTATGCAGGCAGAACTGACAAGCCTGTTACACTTATGGATCTTGCTTGTATCGGCGCAAAGCAGCTTAAAAAGGCTGGTCTGCTCAAAGATCTTGACGAGAGTGAGGAGATAAACGCTTGCTCTGTTAAGATAACTGTTGACGTTGACGGCAAGCCTGAGGACTGGTTGCTCATGTTCAAAAACGAAACACACAACCACCCTACAGAGATCGAGCCTTTCGGCGGTGCGGCAACTTGTCTTGGTGGCGCTATCAGAGACCCTCTTTCAGGACGTTCATATGTATATCAGGCAATGAGAGTAACAGGCGCAGGCAATCCGCTGGTTCCTGTTGAGGACACTATCACAGGTAAGCTTCCGCAGAGAAAGATAGTTGTAGGTGCAGCAAATGGCTATTCTTCATACGGCAACCAGATAGGTCTTGCTACCGGTCACGTTCACGAGATATATCACCCGGGCTACGTTGCAAAGAGAATGGAGATAGGTGCTGTAGTAGGTGCTGCTCCTGCTGAGAACGTAAGACGTGAAAGACCTGAGCCTGAGGATATCGTTATCCTCCTTGGCGGAAGAACAGGACGTGACGGCTGCGGCGGAGCAACAGGCTCTTCAAAATCACACAACCTCCACTCACTTGAAAACTGCGGAGCTGAGGTACAGAAGGGTAACGCACCTGAGGAAAGAAAGCTTCAGCGTTTGTTCAGAAACCCTGAAGTTACTTCAATGATAAAACGTTGTAACGACTTCGGTGCAGGCGGAGTTTCCGTTGCTATCGGCGAGCTTGCCGACGGACTTTCTATCAACCTTGACGCTGTTACAAAGAAGTATGACGGTCTTGACGGCACTGAGCTTGCTATCTCTGAGTCACAGGAGAGAATGGCTGTTGTTATCGCAAAGAGCGACCTTGAAAAGTTCATGGCTGAGGCTGCAAAGGAAAACCTTGAAGCAACAATGGTGGCAAGAGTAACTGCTGAGCCAAGACTTAAAATGAACTGGTGCGGCAACACTATCGTTGACCTTACAAGAGAGTTTCTTAACTCAAACGGAGCTGAAAAGCACACAGATATTTCTATCCCTGCTCCTGTTTTCGCAGCAGAGAGCAACGACGCTGACACTGCTGACCGCTGGGAGTCTATGATATCAAACCTCAACATCTGCTCACAGAAGGGTCTTATTGAGAGATTTGACTCAACAATCGGTGCAAACACAGTTCTTATGCCATTTGGCGGTAAATATCAGAACACACCTACACAGGCAATGGCTGCAAAGCTCCCTGTTCTTCACGGCAATACAAAGACAACGTCCATTATGGGCTGGGGCTATGACCCATATCTCTCATCTGTAAGCCCATACCACGGCGCAATGAGTGCAGTAGTTGAGTCTATCGCAAAGGTAATTGCAACCGGCGGTACATATGAGAAGTGCTGGCTCACATTCCAGGAGTATTTTGAGAGAACACAGAATGATCCTGAGCGTTGGGGCAAGCCTATGTCTGCTCTCCTCGGTGCGTACAAGGCACAGATAGAGCTGGGATGCGGTTCTATCGGCGGTAAGGACTCAATGTCAGGTACATTCGAGGAAATAGACGTTCCACCTACACTTGTTTCATTCGCTGTTTCAGTAACAGATGCAGACAAGGTAGTTTCACAGGAATTCAAGAAGGCCGGCTCTAAGGTGATCCTTATCAAGCCTGAATATGACGACAACAAGCTTGTGAACTTCGATTCACTTAAGGCAGTGTTTGAAAAGGTAGAAAAGCTTATCGCTGAGGGCAAGGTGCTTTCATGCTGGGCTGTATCCTACGGCGGTGTATCTGAGGCTGTTGCAAAAATGGCATTTGGTAACAAAATAGGCTTTAAGTTCACAGACAAGCTCACAGCAGAAGAGCTTTACAGAGCTTGCTATGGCGCATTTGTTATCGAGCTTGCTGAGGGCGTTGACACTGACGAGAGAGTTATCGGTGAAACAACAGAAAGCTACGAGATAAAGTCAGACAACTACACAATAAGCCTTGACAAGCTCCAGACACTTTGGGAGGGCAAGCTTGAGCCTGTATATCCTGTTCATGTGAAAGAGCCTGCCGAAAAGCCTGAAAAGTACAGCTACAAGGCAGACAAGAGAGTTGCACCTGCTATCAAGGTGGCAAAGCCAAAGGTGCTTATCCCTGTATTCCCTGGCACAAACTGCGAATACGATACAGCAAGAGCCTTTGAAAAGGCAGGCGCTGAGGCTGACATCTTCGTTGTAAGAAACCTCACAGAACAGGCTATCAAGGAGTCTGTTGACGCAATGGAGAAGAAGATAAAAGAGTCACAGATAGTAATGCTCCCAGGCGGATTCAGCGGTGGCGACGAGCCTGACGGCTCAGGCAAGTTCATCGTATCATTCCTGAGAAACCCAAGACTTACAGACGCTATCCATGACCTGCTGAAAAATCGTGACGGTCTTATGCTTGGTATCTGCAACGGCTTCCAGGCACTTATCAAGCTTGGTCTTGTACCATATGGTGAGATAAGAGATATGAGAGACGACTCCCCTACACTGACATTCAACACCATTGCAAGACACCAGTCTAAAATGGTAAACACAAGGATCGCTTCCAACAAGTCACCATGGCTTGCAGGCTGTGAGGTAGGCGATATCCACAGCGTGGCTATCTCACACGGTGAGGGACGTTTCGTTGCAACAGCAGAGGAAATCGCACAGCTTGCTGCAAACGGACAGATCGCTACACAGTATGTTGACTTTGACGGAGAACCTACATTTGACATTCATTGCAACCCCAACACATCATTCCAGGCTATTGAGGGTATCACCTCACCTGACGGACGTGTTCTTGGTAAAATGGGTCACTCAGAGCGTAAGGGCTGCTGCGTATCAAAGAACGTTCCTGGTGAAAAGGATCAGAAAATATTTGAAAGCGGCGTAGCTTACTTCAAGTAAAAAAACAAAAATACAAGGGCGGAGCTTTTCCGCCCTTTGTTTATATGAGGACAAAGATATGCTGAAATACATTATAATATATCTTTCCGCAATGAGCCTTTTGACGTTCATACTTTTTGGTGCAGATAAGCACAAGGCAAGAGCACACAAATGGCGGATACCTGAGAAAACGCTCCTTGGTCTGAGCCTGCTTGGCGGCTTTACAGGAGGATTTCTGGGCATGGAATTTTTCCGTCACAAAACAAAACATTGGTATTTTTATATGGTGATGATAATTTCTCTTGCACTATGGGCATTTATCATATACAAGGTCATTGCAGAGTAGAATAAGTTCTTTAGGTAGTCGGTAACGGCTGCCTAATTTTTTTGCCCTCCTTATTCCGCTGTAACGGTGTAAATGCCGTTTTCATCAGGTCCGCTGACGGTGCATCCTTCTGCTAGTTGAATACCGCCATATCTGCCTGTTTCATATTCATCCGGCTTAAAGTTATATGTACCCACGCCGCAGATGATCTTTGCCTCTTCTCTATAAACACTATCAAAGGAGAATTTGCCTATCCGAATAGTACCCGACAGTTTTAAGGTCGGCGTACCGGTAGTAACCATGGGAACTTTAAGCGTCCCTAACGTAAAGTCGCCGGAAATGGTGACATCTTTCTTAACTTTCATTGTTCCAGTAATATTATTGACTCCCTCGAATTTCCAAATGCCGCCATAGCTGGTAAAGCAATCTTTCATGATGACACAATCTCTCAAGGTCACATCTGAGTAATTATTATTGTCGCCCAACCCATTCAGAGTACAATTGTCAACGATCAGATGTTGTTCAGCTCTTCCATTCATCTGCACATAACAGCCGATAGTACCGTTGCGCAGCGTCAGCGTTTCGTTGCCATCATTTGAGAGTGAAATAGATTCGACGCTCAGCGTCTTTCTGTTCAGATCAAACTCCAGATCTTTTCCTGACGAAAGCGTCAGCATCTCGTATGCTCCGTTAAGATCATTGTTTAGCTTTGCCTTGCCACCATTTTCAAATACACCGCGCAGATCCTCCAAATTTTTCACCATAGTGGTGTCTGAAGTATCTGAGGTGATCTTTACTGTAATAGTTCCGATCTTCTGATCTTTTGTGATCGCACCTCCGGAAATGCCAAAAGCAGTTGTGTCTGTTGGGGCGTTTTCAATTGTTGTATTCTCTGCAGAAGCAAGATCAAACTTGGTCTTGTCAAAGCTGCCATTCAGTCCATCCACATCGGCTGCGTAAGGAGCTTGGGCTAGACGTTCCGTCGCCTAAGGAGGAATTCGACCCGCCGTTGGGTTTCTACGAGAAGTGCAGTATTATGGACGAAATGCCTCTGGCTTACTGCGTTATCGAACTTGTATTCGATGAGGATGGTCACGGTGTTGACTTTATTTTCCGCTACTGCAACAAGGAGATGGCGGTAGTTGAGGGTGTGCCCGTGGAAGAAATGCTGAATCGGTCTTTTTATGAAGTATTTCGCAACGGAGACCGAAAATGGCTGGTATCTTACGCAGATGTAGCACTCAACGGAACAAAGCACACGCTGAAGGATTTTAGCCCTGAGATCGGAAAAGACCTCACCATATATTGCTATCAGCCCGAACCCGGTTTCTGCGCCTGCGTCCTGCTGCCAGAATAAATGCACAACCTAAAATGACATTTCGTTAAAAAGCATAATGTAAAAAAGGCTCTGATAAGACCAATTTTAGGTCATCTCAGAGCCTTTAATCGTTAAATGGGGCACAGGTTCGATAGATACTTTTTTAGCAAGTTCTTCAAGATAATCAAGCGTAAGTTCACTTTCTGATTTTGAATTGAGCTCATCTAATGCTTCCAATAACGTCAACATTACAATACACATCCTTACTCATAGCCATATATTACCTTAGCCTGTCCACTTTCTTCGCCAGGCCATCCGGATATGTTGTAAGCTTTGAACGCGTCAGTTAACAAAATTTGAAGGTGTTCTTTATCGTTTAGCAATCCTTTCGGGAAATCAATACGTGTTATTTTCCAACAAACTTGTTGTTCATGAATACTCTTTATTGCTTGAACAGGTATCGGATTTGATTTATACATAAAGATAAATTCCTCTATATCATTATTCGTGTCATGATGGTTATAGCAATGTGCTAACCATGTTTCAGAATTTTTGTCAATAGTTAAGTACAGGGGCATGATACCTTCTGTCGTGTCCATAAAGCTCCCATATGGGTTCTTAATCTTTTTCTTAGCCAGTTCCTCTCTTTGCGTTGGAGTCAGCTTTTCATTAACAAATGCCATAGTCTAAACCTCACAATAATAAAAGTATTTAAGGGTATTTTAAAGAGAACCCATATGAAAACTCTTGCTGTGCTTGTATAGTAAATACAATGAATGAAACGTAAGCACTCAGAATCTCTTCCTGATGAATTATATAGATTATTTAATTGTTTGGTTGGGATTCCATTTATTGAATTCGTGTTGCCAATTTCTTCTATATTAGGGTTAACATCCGGATTTGGTTTTAATTATAGCTTCATCAATTTCGGCACTTGGTGCAACCAAAACAACAGTATCATCTCCAACAGGACGTCACAATGTAACATCTTTGCCTGAAATATAGTCTTCATAACCTTTTTCAGATATTAAATAAGATGCACCTTTACTAAATATTTCGTCTATATTCATAATATACTCACCCCATAATCTTTAGTTGCAATGTTATTAATTCTTGTAATTTCCTGCCAAAGCCCATTTTCTTCATTCCAACCTTGCCATTCCTTACAAACACGAAGCTCCTTTTCGTGTTTTAATAGCGTTTCCTTCAATTTCTCAATTAACTCTTGATTAATGAATTTAAATGGTGCTTCGTGTCTTTTTTCATTCCTAATTTGATTCCAACATACCATAAACGCTATCCAATTCTTTGCTGGATCGCAATCAAGAAGATACAATATGGCTTCTTCGAATTTGGCAACAATTTTTTCATTTTTAGTTTCCTCATAAAGTTTGTATACTCCAAAATCTATAATTCTACTAAAATCCGTTGGTACATTTGCTGGAACAAAGTGACTTATAGGACAAGCATATCCTTTCTCTCCGCAAAGGAACTCAGCAACCTCATTATTTTCAAATGCTTTTTTTGTAAGTTCAAGCAGCTCTCCATTTGTAATTTGTTTTTCCAATTTCATAACATTTCCTTTCCCACCAAACGACGAATAAACATTTTCTATTTTTACATCAAGTATATCTATTTGTATCAATCACGGGGACATCTTCTAAAATATCATCTATCATTGACGCCGTGAATTTGAATGTAACCGTCAAACCCTCCGCATCTACCCCACCGATGACTAAAGAAGTATAATAAACTTCAAGCAACTACATAGAGTAAATTATCCGAACTCAAAAAGTCTATAGAGCTGCTTAGACAAAATTAGATGTGGAGATAAAGATAATGAAAACAACGATCGCAACGGTAAAGAACGAATTTCGCCTGACCGAATGGTCAGCCCAGATCCAGGCACAGAAAAGCAGCGGACTTACAGTGCATAAATGGTGTGAAGAAAACGGTGTCAATGTTAATACCGTGTACTTGAATTTTGTTCCGATTATTTCGCTACTAATTTGTTATTTAATTCCTTGCCATTAATCTATTCATTCTCTAAAATATATTCATATTCATTATCTTCGCTCCAACGGCTGTCTATATCCTTAACAGACAGCGCATTGATCGAGCCGTCATCTCTGCCAACAGCCACGATCGCATATTTATTGCTATCTGAAATTTCATACATATATACATCGGCTAAAACATGTTCCTTGTCATTGTCAAGAGATTCGGCATACGGAGCACCGAATTTTTCCTTAAAGCTCAGAAAATCTCTGCTGTTCCATGCGGTTATATCATCATATTTTACAATACTTTGTGGATTGATTATCCTGTAAATATCTATAACTTCGTACTTATTGCCCGTCTGAGCCACTAAATAACTGCTGCTGTCGCCATAACCGGAAGCAACGCAGCAATTATGGTCTGCAATTTCAATAGTATTGGCAGTATTACACTCGATATCACCGGACTCATAATCCAAAGTATTTATGGATATGTTATAAACGCCGACCAGATCTTCCCCATCATCATGCTTTTCATCGATGGGACAAACTGCTATATATACCCCATATTTTTGCTTATCCGTGATAATATAAAATGATCTGGAAAGAAAAGCACTGGTATAATTTTTCCCTGAAGAACTGGCGTTCACAGTATCCTTTTCATACTCTGTCGTGCGAATTATATCGCCTTCAAATCCATCAATCAGCGCTTGTATATCAGCGTCAATACCATCTGAATTTTTCAGACCGTTACACAGTAAGGATTTTACGCCGTCTTTATCCCCATCGTCTATGTATGTCAATAATTGATCTACCGTATCTGCGTAGAACTGATCGTTGTATTTATACTCAACACCGTTTATGATAGGCGTTTCTTTAATGGCACAACTACTCAGAGATATCACCAATGCTAAGCTCGAAATAAAGCTGATGACTTTTTTCATTTATTATTTCTCCTTCCAGTATAATGTTGCTATGTAAGTCTCATCTGAGAATGACCACCCTGCAGTTCCGTCAGTCGCATCTCTGAAAGCCTCATACATGATCTCGCCATTCTCCATCCTCAATATCCGGTTTTTAAGTATTCATACTTATCGTAAAAAACGTACTTACTCTTATCAGCACTATCAAAACGTAAAATATATTCCGCTATTTTACTGCTTATTTTTTCAATTCCACACTTTTGATTGGAAATATAATTGATCATATATTTTATCGTGTCTAAAGCTATAAACCTATAGTTTTTCCAATCTTCCGTTAAAATTGCCGTCAGGTTCTGTTAAAGCCCAAACACTTCTACATTTTGTACACTTATAATAAAATTTTTTATGTCCATAACCATCATACTTATTAATGGAGTGTTTTTTACAAAGTTTCTTTGCTTTTTTTAATTCAGCAATATATTTTTTTAGATAACAAAAATCGGAAATATCGTTAAACTCATCAACTTCAGCTAGTACTTCACAAACACATGATATTTTCATTGATTTTATAATATTATTTTCTATAACAATTAATGGAGAACCTTTCCAATCAAACCATATTGCATCATCTGCTATAAAATACAACCGTTTCTCACCCAAAAAGGTTTTGTTTGCTATAGTCATCAATTCTATTTTTTCATTAATTGTTGCTTTTTTATTTGGATACCACTCTATTTTATTAGCAAGCACCAAAAAATAATCTATTCCTATTTCTCCATGAAATGTTGCTATTTTATCATTATATTTTACATGAATTTTATCGCTACTTGCTTTGCCTACTGTTACAAATTCCATATGCATTTTCAATTATCACTTCTCCTTTAACCAATTGATGATGCTTCCATTTAATGAAAATAGACCTGATAAGCCTGATGTAAATTCAAAAGTTCTTGTAATGTTAATTAATAATTGATTGCTAGTTCCAAAATTAGCTAGCTTTGAAACACTTGTTACCATTGCTATAGCTAATACTGCTCCTATTACAATTATTACTGTGATGAGAATCTCTTTCCAATGCTCCTTGCACCACTCACAAGCGTTATCTACTTTTTCTTCCAACCAGCTTTTTTCAATATCTGGTTTTAAGTATTCATACTTATCGTAAAAATCATTCTTGCTCTTATTGATAGCATCAGCCGCATTTTAGTCAATAGTCACAACATCGGAAATGTATTCACTAATATTTTCTTTCAATGACTCAAGTGATTTAATTTTGTCCTCTTGGGTCTGCGTTGATGATTTTATTGAGCTGATAACATCATCAACATCACATATGCTTTCATCTATGGAAAGCACTTTTGATTTCAGTGATTTCAAATCAGCATTATCATTAATAAATAAAGGGTGATAATATTTTACGGCATATTCAGGATCATTTTTTATTATTGATGTAATGTTATTTTTTATTGCTTTGCAATAATCATTTCCTAATTTATAGTATATAGCATTGACAAAGTGCAAAACCATTTTCAATAGTGCCATATGTTTTCTAAGTTCAATTATCTGTTTGCTTTTTATGTGTTTAGTGGTTCGCATCTTCTCATAGTTTAAACCTCGATACAGTATTTCAAATAATAAATATTCCATCTCACATTAATTGTTTTTCAAAAATGCATACCATTCTGCTCACCAACATACATCCGTTGTTGCCGTTGGATCATTTGTTACCACTTTATGCTCTTATTTAAAATCAAGTGTAACCCAAAATCTTTGTTCGATGTCGCCTTAATTGATAGGGTAAAGCCTATAATAATAGCCATTATCAGAATCTTTCTTTATACATTTAAATTCCGCTTCATTCTTTTCAAAACTTGCATATTTTACTTGCGTACTTTCGTTTTGTCTATATGGATAAATAATAAATTCTGGAATTTTATTTGTAAAATCATGATCTGAGACTTTGAAAAATTCTTCATAAGTAACATTGTTATTATTAAGGAAAATAATCCCATAATTTAAATCGAGATATGTATTATAATTTATATCAAATGCATCACATATATCTTTCGTTTGCGTTGACGGTCCATATACAATACACTTATCCCATTCAAAGCCAGTAAAATCAGACATATGTATAATAATCTCGGTATCATCATTACATTTTTTTATAATTTTATCCTTTAACGATTTTGAATGACGATAATTTATTATTGAAAAAATGCTCAGTATAACTCCCATACACAATACTCCAATCAAAATTACTCTAATATATTTCTTGACCAATTCAATCACCTTTTTTATTATAGTATTTATTATCTGGTGGAAATCCGTTTTCATCAAGTGTTTCCAATATAATTAAATCATCTTTGTATCGTTCGTATGAAAGTCGTTCTTTTACAGTCACATAATATCCATCATCGGTTTCCTTCACAATATTTAATCCATTTGTATAATAGTAATCTAATACTTTTTTTGCTATATCTTTGGATGTACTATCAATTGATGTTGTTTTTCCAATTTCCCGTCCAATAACATTGTTTAACAAATCAACTGCTTGATCAGCATCACCTAAAGTTTTAAACCTATGCGAGTATATATCTTTGATTTCATGAATAACGTTTTGATTTTTTTCATGAGCATTACCAGCTTGTAAGCCTATATTCTCTCCCCACTTACTTGTTATAATTGAAATCCAAAAAGTGTGTCGAAAAGCATTTACTTCTGATCCTTCTTGAGCATCATTATCTTCAAAACATTTGAATAAAAGTTAAAGCATAATTAAATATTTTATCACGATTGATTATTTCTAAGATTGCTATTGATTGTCATAAAGTTTTAAGTTTATATCAATCAGGAACTTCATCCCCATAAGACATACTGAATACCCGCAGCCAGTATGCGTCATCTTCTGAGTATTCTTTAACAGCATCTTCAATCAACTGATTTTGTAATTCTTTAACTATTAAATCAGGTGATCCGCTTGGTAAATGCCTTTCTCCCACATGATTGCTTATCCAATCGATTGTTGCAACAGTAATGCAATATTTATTTCCGTTTTCCAGTTTGACAAAAATATCAATATTATCATTTTTTATGTTACAATTCTTCAACGGAGTTGGATATTCAATTGATATTACTTTCATAACATTATCTTCTATTAAACTTTTTAATCTTTCATCCAAGCTTCATCATAATTTGGATGTTCATTTAAGCATTTCAAATCAATTCCATGAGTATCATGCCCTAAATATGAGAACTCTTCTAATTTTGGTAAATTTAACACAAAGCTTATGTCTGTAATATTACAATAAGAAACATCTAAAGCTTTTAGATTATAAAGTTTATTTATAATTTCTTTATCAATTGAGTGTATATTCGTAGAATTTATATTGAGGGATACGATATTCTCCCAATTAACACTTTCATCATCCAGCTTGGTAAAATCAGCTCCTGAAATTGAAAGTGATTTCAATTTCGTTAATTCGGATAAATCCGGTAAAGTTTCAATTTGAACATCGTATAATTCCAACGATTTTAAATTCTTGAAGCTTCCCTCTGTTCCGAGCAAGTCAATATCGTCGATTTTAAAACGAGCACCCCCATAAGGATTTGATCTAATGCATAAGCTTGATAGACTTCTGATATCTGCCAGCTTTCTTATTGAACCAATAGGTGAATTTACAATATTAACAGAAGTTAATTTTTTTAGTTTAGTTAACTCTTCAAAAAAGTTCTGTGCATCTGAAGCGTCACTGATTCCGACAATAGTAATTGTTTCAAGATTCGTTAATTTGCTGAGCAAATCATAATCGTGTCCCAAAAGTGCAACATCAGAACCCGGATCACAAACCAACTCACGTATCTCATCATAATTCTGACTTGTTTGATTAATACAGTCGTTAATGGTTTTTCGTTTCCACTGTAAATCAGCTTCTGTTTCATTATCACTGTTTAAGAACCATATTCCGAAACCTATTACAATAGCCAAAAATATTATAAGAATACAAGTAATAATTATCATCGTAGAAAATATGGTTTTATGTTTCATTATAAACAAATCCCTCATTAAGTTAATCTTACAAAAATGTTATAAAGGCATCAATATGCTGTTTATATTTATCTGCTCTCTTCTTTTTTTCTCCTACAAGTTCACCATCAATATAAGCACCCAAAGTAGATTTAACATCGTAATTTATATTATTGCGAATTTGATCAATACCACCATTATTTAATATGAACTCCGATTTAGGATCGATTATGCCATCCATTACAGCCTTATTATATTCCTGTTGAACTTTCAGAAAATTACTGTTACTGTTCTCAAAGTTATACTGTATATTATTCGGATCAATATCAGATAAAAAATCCTGATCGTCATACCTTGTCGAAATAATATCTCCACTATAGGATATCATTCTATCAGTACTTCCATTAGCAAAATCCACAATGTCTAAATTATCGTTAAATTCAACATACTGTAATGCCTCGTGAACAAAATCTTTCATAACCTCCGAACCCAATTCATTTGCTCTCCTTTTAAACTCTTCAACAGTTGGAGAATTTTCCCCATTAAAAAGATTTCCCTCTTCTCGTGAGAATCCAAAATGTAATTCAATATTCTCATAATTAGAACCATGTTGCACATTTAGAGCAATTGCAAAATCAATAGCATCAGCCACATTTTAGTCAATAGTCACAACATCGGAAATGTATTCATTAATGTTATTCAAAAGATTCAATTTTTCTTAATGAATTTGTGGTAAAAATTAAATTTATATAATTGTTTCAAATTAACGTTTTAATTTTTTCAAACGTTTCTATACCCTTAAAATTATCAAAATGAAAATATAATCTATTTTCATTTGTTACCCATGTACAGATCATATAACATAGACCTTTTATAATAGCTGATTTTTGCGGATTGTTTGAGTACGGTTCACAATTATAAAGAAATTGTTGAAACGTAATATTTTCAAAAGGAAAATATATAACTATAGTTTCACATAAGCTTTTAAACAATAAATTGACAGATATATTAAAAAAGTCATTATTTGCTACAATAACAATATCGGTATTTTCGTTTTTAGTTATCAATGATGCATATGTTTGCTTAGAATTAGTAATAATTTTTGTTAATTCATCATTCTTGCAAATATCGCAAATTTCAAGAAAGAAAAAAGATGGTGCTAGCTTAATTATTTTTGTTAATAACTTTGTAGAAACATCACCATCTATAAATGCTTGTTTCACTTTTTTCTTTTGATCATTCTTTCTGCGTAACACCTATTACTCCTCCTAATATTGAAGTCAATCTAACATGTACATCACGTTTAGCGGGATCAAATATCCATTTCATGGATTTCATGAAATTAGGCATACTATTGTATAAATTATATGTAATATGCATATGAAAAAGTTGTTTTCCAGCCTCAAAATCCAATCTGAAAGTTTTTTCAATTTTAAATAATGTTCCACCAGAATTAGGGTTATTAAGTCCGTTTGGAGACCATATTTTTATTTTACCCAAAGTTTTACCTGAGAAATTATTTGGCTTGAATAATTGCAGTTGTTCACCGCCAAATATCAATGTACCGCTTCTAGAAAATTTTAATATTGCAGATATTGTCTGCGCACCACCAGCAAAAATTCCACCCCACATAAATCCACTAGCGAAACCATCTACAAATGATCTTAACACTTTTCCCAAAATCGTTTTAAAACTATCTCCACTGAAAATCGAAACTATCAGTGAACTCATCACACTAATCCCACCAGATATAAACCCTGCCATTGCAGCTGCCTTAAATCCTATACCAAGTGCTGCTAAAAATGAGCCACCTGTCAATACGGTTAAAACAGCACCAATAACAATACATATAGCACCTATAACCAACTCTTTCCCATGATTCTTGCACCACTCTCCGACTTTTTTTGCAGCCGTCTTTGAATTTCTCCCAACGGCTTTTTTCACATTCGGGCTTCATGTAGTAGTACTCGTCGTAAAAATCGTCTTTGCTCTCAATAATAGTCAGAGTTTATACAGTTGTATTTTACTACAACTCCTAATAGTATCTAAAAGCTGTGAAACTTTTTCTTGGTTTGTGGGCATTTTATCACCTCCGTAAATTGATATCAAATATGCCAATATTGATTAAAGATTCATTAATGGCATCATTATTTCCCAATATACTTCCATATCGGATACTTCAAGATTTTCTATGTCATCTTCCCCATTGAGGAATAGTGGTACTTTGTAACCCACACATTTATTGTGAGGCAAAACAAAATTGCCATTTGCCTCAAACCATTCATTGAAGAACTCAGACGCCAAGCAAGCGTCATGATATTGCGGTATCTCACTATCATGGAAATTCACAAAGTTTTCCCCAGTGTTAAGAATCTCTCCTGTACCTGGTTCAAATATCAAGACTATATCTCTTTGCGTATCCAGTGCAAAATTTCTGCCTAACCAATCATATCCGAATACCTGTATGCCATTTTTGAATTTAGGGAAAGCTCTCTTGAGTATCTCATTCCACTTTTTTACATCATTTTTGTTGTGTATACGATACAAACCATTCAAAAATGTTTCTCCGCCATAAATGTCCATAAATCCAGACATATCGGTCACATTATTTTTGTTTTCAACACCTACAAAATCATAAAATTTCTCAAACATCTCTTTTTACCACCTTATAAATTTTTTTGATCTACCATTTTAAAATTTCTTAAAACTGTCCCATAATCCAAATTTTTTATTAAATATGCTATCTGGCTTCCTAAACTTCGATTTACACTTTTATCTAATGGGTTCATATTATGGATATCATCTATTCCACCAAGTTGTAAATCAATAGTGTGATCGACATCTTGTGTCTTTAAAACTGAATTTTCTCCATACTCATTCTTGTATTTTTTTGAAGCGGATGTGCTACCACGTTCTGGAATCGTTTTTGCTGTATCAGCTTTAGATAACGCTTTACATTTTGCATCAGCTTCTGCTCGTTGCCCTGGTGTCCAATCCTCTTTATATGATAGCTCTGCATCATATGTGCCGTCATCATTTTTTATCAGCTTACAATTCGAATTATGAACCCAAACTCCATTTTCGCCAACATGATAAGTATGGAAATCCTCTACCTCAAAACTATAAACCTTTAATTTTCAGTCCATTCAATATTATCTGGCATTTCACGTTTATAAAAAAATTTTTTGGCTGCCTCGAAAGCTTTATCTACTGAGATAATTGAATCTCTTCTGATTTCAATCTCTTCTTCAGGCGTATTAGTATAAAAAATACAATAGTCATTTTTCTGATTTGTCTGGCAACCAACTGACTGAAAACCGAGTGACTCCTCGTCTGGAAAATAGGTGAGATTCGCCATTTCTTTGTTTACTAATACCACTAAGCAAGGATTCTCTTGAGTATTATTAGTAATCCAAAACTCGTTGACACCATCACCATATTTTTTTTGTAATATTTCTGAAAATTCAGAAATATTATTTGCATATTCAATTCCTCCAAAATGTTTTATTTTCATTTGATTACCTTATTCCTTTCTTATTTGATTTTCGGAACAGTGCTATTTCCAATGTATGTCTTTGGAACTGGGATAGCACGAACATTATTTGCAACCGAATTACTTGGAGGTACCACGGTTAATTTAGCGCCTTTTGGAAGTAGAGCTGGAACTTGTCTATCGCAGAATCCACAAGTTCCATTAGGGTTATTATGAAATACAGTTGCTTCATTTATACCATTTTCTCTCATGTATAAAGCAGCTTTTCCTTCAACATGACTTGCTGATTGTGCTTTATATTGAGGATATGAAGGTGTCGAACTATTTCCTGATTTAAAAGAAATTTGCTTTCCATCTGGAGTTACCATAACGCCCTCTGTTGTTTTTCCATCATATTTTGGAAGCACAGGCTTTTCTTGATTACAATTTGCATTATGTACAAGCAGTCTACACTTGCCAACATGATAAGTATGGAAATCTTCCACTTGAAAATTATACACCGTAACAGGTTCTTCTGTCAACTCAACATCAAAATTTTCAACTAAAAGAACATTTCCGTTTACATCAAGGAGTTTATCGCCAACCAGCAGCTTACCAGCCTCAACAAACCCTCTACATTGTACATAAAACGGGTGCGTTTCAGTTGAAGCAAGTACACTTACAGTTCAAATCGGTGTACCTGCAAAATCGTTGATAAAAATGTTCTGTAAATAGTAATTATATTATATTTTCAAATGATTCTAAAGGTCCGTATAATGTATCTTCATAATACAATAGAACAATATTGTTATTTACAATAAGAAGCACATCTGAAGGATAACAAAAATCCGACCATTTTTCACAAAAAATAGATGCTGTAATGCTTATTGCTGAAGTATAATCATATAACAATGTTACTTTGTCTGAAATACTTTTTTCGAATAAACTCATTAATTTTTGTTGAGTTACTCTCTCCATTGATTCATCGCCCCAACCACAGTCACCTATGAAAACAGTCAGTTTATGATCAATCATCATTTGAACATATGAACTTTTTTGAAGTATTTCATTATCGCATATACTATTCCAAATTTCAACTGCTTTGTTTTCATTAACAACATTCATTTCTGATAGCTGCTTTGGAGAGAATAGCGCATAATTTTCGCTTGTATATCTCCAAGCATATTTAAATTCTTTTATATCCATATCTATTCCTCCCAAAATATATGTCCTGCAGAGCCATTATGTTTTCCCTTTGCCCAATCATGATAACAAATATGTGGCATGTTATATTCATTATCAATAGGGTGAATTTGATAATTAGATTTTGGTGCATTTGTTGCATATGTTTCTGCTTTAGGCAAATCAGGCATTGCTTCATTTATAAGTTGTTCCGCTTGCTGTCTATTTGAAGCAATATAATTGTTTCCTTTTTTTCTAGCAGATCTTAATTCTTTAACTGCTTGTTTCCAAGAAGGAGAGCCTGGTTTATCAACAATGGGAATTTTTTCTTCTCCCTTGGCGGTACGGACAGTCTTTGTTTTATATTCATTACTTGCATTATGCACCAACACGCCAAAACCAATAACGTGATATGTATGGTAATCCTCCACCTGAAAATTATACACCGTAACAGGCTTGCCTGTCAATTCGACATCAAAATTTTCAACCAAAAGAATGTTTTTGTTTGAGTCAAGCAATTCATCACCGATTGCAAGTTCTCCTGCTTTGATAAAGCCTTGATTTTTTACAAAGAACGGGTGGGTTTCAGTCGTTATGATCTCTTCGCTGTTGATCACCAAATGAATAAGCTTAGAATCTTCTCATATATAGGTTCAAAACGTAAGTTAGAAAATAGATAAGTGTATACTCTTTTTCCTGTTAAAGTTGTGTCTTCAATCCTAAAGTAATTACCATCTGTATCATATACTACTTGTTTTCCCGTTTTAGGATTATTATATATCTCCTTGCCGCTAAAAGCTGTGAGACTTTTTTTGGTTGCCTGGCATTTTTACACCTCCGTTATTCTATATTTTTTACATTGATTTTCTGTAGTTATGATCTCTTCGCCGTTTATAACTAAATGAATAAGCTTATTATCTTCTCTTATATAAGTTTCAACAACTGTTTTCTCAGCGGTTTTTTCACACTATAGATTCCCTGTTAAGATTTATTATATCAGCTTTTGAACTTTCTAGTAAATTTTCAAATTCTTCGCAACCATAGTTATGAATAAATTCAAGTTCTTTTTCTGAAATAAAAAACGCTATATACATTTTTAAGTGATCTTCAATTTTTGAAAATTCTTCTGGTAAAACATATGATTCCGTAAAATAAATCGCTGTTTTATTATGCCTTTTTGAAAAATCTGCAATTATGTTATCTAGACCTTCAATTATTGTACCTCTGCCAAAATCCATTTGTTGTTGAAGAACATAAAATAAAGCATTCGCAAATACAACAGCACAATTATCATAATCATCATCTACTGGCATAATTACTTCACATGAATTATTAATTAAATTCGAATAATTTGACAGTCCCAAAGATGCGAATGTTAAACAATCTTTAAACGTTCTGTCAAATCCCAAAATTTGTATAACGTATTCGCCGCTTGTATATTTATCTACACCTATATATTTTCCTAAAAACAATTCATAATGGTCAAGTATACTTTCACCTAAACTCATTCAGCAAAATCTCCTTTCACTCCTTCAAATATATGTTTTATATTGCATTCATGACACTGAACTCTCAAATCTGAATTATAACAGTCTAAAACTTCTGTTCTTGTAGGAGTTGTTTCTAATGATTGTAATTTTACCTTTCTCTCAGCCCAAGTCTCTGGATAATGATCAAGGTCATAACCTATTCTATCAACCGGACCATTCTTGGTATTTATTGTTATTTTATCAGGTATTTCTTTTCCACAAGTTGGGCATTTCATTTTTCCGTTAGAGTTTCTTGGTGCCTCACTTTCTGCTTTTTGTCTTGCACTGCGTCTAAATGATCCCCTTGCATATAAATCACTTGCATTATGTACCAACACGCTAAAACCGCTAACGTGACATGTATGAAAATCTTCTACCTGAAAATTATACACCTTTACGGGTTTATCTGTCAACTCAACATCAAAATTTTCAACTAAAAGAACATTTCCGTTTACATCAAGGAGTTCATCACCAACTATTAGTTCTCCTGCTTTGATAAAGCCTTGATTTTTTACATAGAACGGGTGGTCAACAGTTGTAACGATTTCTTCATTGTTCACAGTGAGATGAACAAGCGTTGTTACCTCTCTTATGTAGGTTTCAAGAACAGTTTTCGGAGAAGTTTCCATTGTTTCAGGGTCTGTTGAAATGACTTTATCTCCTGACTTTATCTTTTCTATGGCAAGCAAACTAACCGCCTTGGCATTACCTAAAAACTCACCTGCCGCTCCAAGTCCGCCAAAACCTAGTCATGCGATGTGTAGAACATCTTCTAATCTAATTTAATCTGAAATAGCAGGTGCTCTTTCCCTTGCCCTCTTTTTTTAGTTCTCCTGCGGCAACAAGTTTTCTTAGTGCACCTTCGATAGAACTGTCACTGAGAGTAGGACAGAGTTCCCTTATATCCTGCTTGTTAAATCGTCCTATTTTGCTTTTGCTTGCCATTCTGACCATCTCAAGTGCAGGCAGTTTTTCTTGAACAAGCGAGATACGCTCTTCAAAATCTTTATACGATGCAAGTATCGTGCCTAAAATGTACTTTATAAATGGCAAAGCATCCTCTTTGCCCTCGTGCCAGCCCGTCTGCGACTGACTCATAGCACTGTAATACAGATCTTTGTTCTTAGAGATCTTTGCCTCGAGCGATATATATTTGCCAATGTAAAAGCCATTCTGATACAGCAGAAGAGTGGTAAGCAGACGGCTCATTCTTCCGTTGCCGTCATTAAAAGGGTGTATACAGAGAAAATCGTGGATAAATATAGGAATAATTATAAGCGGCTCAACCTCCAAATTACCGATAACACGATTGTACTCTTCACATATCCTGTCAAATGCCTCAGATGTTTCATTTGGCGCGAGCGAAGTAAACAGTATTTCTGTATGTCCATCGGGGTAAGCCGCACTGATATAATTCTGCACGCTTTTTGTTCTGCCAGCAAGCGGATTGTTCATATGACTATAAAGCATTTTGTGAAGCTGCAGAATATAGTTCTGAGTTATCGGAATAGCGTCAAAGCTTTCGTGTATAACGTTCAGCACGTCTCTATACCCTGCGATCTCCTGTTCGTCACGATTTCGAGGAGTAGTCTTTTCTTCGACCAACTGTTTGATCCTCGTGTTTGTTGTTACGATACCCTCTATCGCATTTGAAGCTTCGGTACTTTGAATTTTTGCCATCTCAACAAGCTTCTCCATCTCTTGCGGACGCTGTTTCAGATACTGCTCCTGTTTTCCAGCCTCTTTGTATATGGCCGCTATAAGTCCGAGAATACCAGAATCCCACTTTTGTTCTTTAAAAGCAGAATAATTAAAACTTCTCATTTCCTTACCTCCATTATTTTCCATTAGACTATATCATAAAATAAGGGAAATGTCAATAGAATAAGCAAATTTGTCCTTAATATTATGCGCGAAATAAGGGAATATATCAAACAGTATTCCTCTACTGTATAAAAGAGCTGGTTTCTCTACTCTTATGATATCTATAGCATTGGGGAACATATTCGTAATTTTACATCATAAATTGTTCCCCACGTTTCTTGTTTTGGTTATGAAAAAAGCGCCTATCAGTGATAGATGCTAATGGAATTTGATAAATTTATATGGCTATTTCAACTTCTGTGTTGATAAATGTAAACTTTTTCAGAAAACATGTTGTAATATATGACAATTTGGAATAAGGCTGTAGACAAATGGGGTGTTTGGCAAGCTGCACAGCATATAGCTAAGAAATATGATGACGGATATCTTCGCAAGAAAGAATAGCATAAACAAAAAATAAGCTGCTACAGAAAAAATCTGTGGCAGCTTATTCTATTCAGAATAGTCCTAATTTTAACCTATCAATATTAGCTCCTGATATCTGTTTGTACGAATCCATACTTACTCAGTCTATGTCACCTTACTCCCTCAATGACTCCCTTATCCATTTCATGCACAGTATCGCACAGCACTGAGATGTCCTCCGCAGAGTGTGAGCATATGAGAATAGTCTTGCCCTGCTCTTTGTAGCTGAGCAAATACTCTCTCATTTCCTTAACGCCGTCCTTGTCAAGACCGTTGAAAGGCTCGTCAAGAATGAGTATCTTCGGGTTTTCCATAATGGCTTGTGCAAGCCCCAATCTCTGCCGCATACCTAGACTGTATTTGCGGACGTGGCGCTTTAAATCAGGGTCAAGCCCCACCTGCTTCATGCTGTTGCGTATCTCTTCTTTGCCTATCTTGTTGTTCAGCCCTGCAAGCAGCTTTAGATTTTTGTAGCCTGAATAGTATGGTATAAACCCCGGTGTTTCAATGATAATTCCCATCTCTTTCGGAAAGTCAACGTCCTTGCCGACCTGCTTGCCGTCAACTGTTATCACACCGCTCGTGGGCTTGATAAAACCGCATATGCACTTCATCAGCATCGTTTTGCCGCTGCCGTTTCGCCCGATAAGTCCGTGTATCTTGCCCTCCTCAAAGGACACGTTTATGTGCTTTAGTATCTCCGTTTTGCCAAGCGTAAGGCATACGTCATTTACATTGATGATATCCATTTTGTCCCCCTAACTTGCAACCTCAGTCACATTATCATAATTAAACTTACCAATGGCTATCCCTCCGAAAACCAGCAGAACCGCAATAAGTACTAGCAGATAAATCACAGAAAAGCTCATCGGCATTATTGGCTTTTTGAAATATTTCGTGTAATGCAGCCAAGTTATTGAGTTTGCCATTGGCATTGTCCACATAAGATTTGTCCTTATAGCACTGAACGCCATTCCAAGTGATATCATTCCGCCGCATATGATAAAGCCCACAGTCTTGCGCTTGAACAGCGAAAATACCAGCAGTATCAGCCCTATTATCATCAAATACGCCGCCACGAGCAGATAGCTTTTTACCGCCGCCTCAAATACCGAAAGCTGATTGTAGAGATTTTCTGGAAGCAGCTCAACGCCGAAATCGCCTCGCCTGTCGGGGAACATTTTCACAAAACCCGTGGCAACATTGCTCCAGCCATTGTACCAAAAACCCTTTGAAAGCATTGGCAAAACTGTGCCGAGAAATATTACCGCAAGATATGATATTATCATAAAAACAAGCTTCAAGATCTGCCCCACAAACCAGTTCGCCCTGCCGATACGAACGATATAAAACACGGTATTGGTGTCAACTTTCGGATAATCAGCAATGAGGGTAAGAAAAACTATGGGGATTATAAGTATCAGTATCTCAGAATTTGCTACCGCTATAAATGGCTCTAGTATGTTAAGCGGCTCACCCATAAGCTCTGCATTGTTAGTCAGCGGAGAAACTGCAAAATTATTTATGAATATGAGCAGCACCGCAACGATCACCATTCGTGCGTCACAGACCCACTTTACAAATTCCGTTGCCGCACAGGAAAAGGCTTGTTTTAAACTAAAATTTTTCATCGCTTACACCCCTTTGTCCAGCCGCATATTCATTATTACTATAAAACCTATCACAGAGAAAAGTATTATCCCGAAATTGAAAAACAGAATGTATTTTGTGTCAGCAAAAGCTGTGTAATATGACAAATTCATTATGCTGTTGGGATAAAAATTCTCCAATATACTTGCCCTGTCGAAATCCTCTTTCATCATTGAATTTGCAATAAGTTTCTGCACAGTTATCTGCCACATATATGTTACCATAAATGGCACGCAGGTTATAAGATATGGATTTTTGCAGAATGAGCTTATGAATAGCGCAGGCATTGTGCTTATGGCTCCATACAAAAACGCTGAAAGCATATATCTTAACACGCCTATAAGTTCGTTTTTGTTGTTCACAAGCACGAATGATAAATCATCTGCGGAAAGTTCGTATTGGCTCAATGGCGGAAATATTATCCGCACGATAACGCCGAAAATTATATATCCGAATAGAACGGCTGAACCGCCGCACAAAAATGCTGAGCAGAATTTTGACAGATAATATCTCAAACTGCCTGTTCGGGTTATGTTGAACCGCATTGAGCCGCCGTTTCGCTCTGCACAAAATGCCGTCATAAAGGGAAAAGCCGCTATTATAGGCAGAAACATTGCCATATATCCCGACATACCTTTTGCGAATATCAGATAGGAACTGAAGGAATAATCATCAGCAAAAAGCTGTTTGTCAAGCTTTGCAATGCACTCAAACACCGTGTATATCTTCGCCGTGTTTGGGTCAGTATACGCCTTTGCGGTAAAGCATAGCAGGGTCGTGAGCAGCACCGCACCGACATATCCGATATTCAGCATACTCTTGTTAAGGTCGCATTTAAGTGCTTTCATTGCCCCACCCCCTATGGAATAAGCACATATATCTCGCCCGTAACGCAATCGACTGTCACATAATTTATTGCGTGCAGACCTGTCGGCTGCTTATCGTCGATAATAAAATACCACTTTGGCGTACAGCATATATTATCCGCACTTTCGCCGACTTCGGTACTCTCGCCACGAGGTTCATACATAAGCTTGACGTCATCAAACTGTATATCGATCTTGTCCGCAAGATTTTCCTCAAGCAGATCGCAAGCACCCTTGAAAGACAACATTTTGTCTATTTTCTCAGCCTTTGCCACCTTGAAAGCGTTACAACCTATGTAATATTCGGGACCAAAGTTTGCGTCAAGATCGGTATAAGTCTGCATTGAATAGGTCATAAGGGCATTTCCCTTCACGAACAGCGTATCATCAGCATTCGTAGAAAAAACATTCTGTATGCCGATACCCTTATACGCTTTCTGTATCTCAATCTCATAGCCAATGCCGCTGTCGGTCGTGATAACATACCCGTCGCTGACCACATTGTCAAGCTCCTCACCAAGCACCTTGCTGAACGTGTCCGCCAAAGTCTTTGCCTTGTTAGCAGCAGACAAAAGTCCGCTGTCAGCATTTTCAGAAGTTGGTCTGTCGAGATAAAAAAGCTCCATATTATCGGCGTCAGCGTCTGCGGTATTTACGCCGTTTTCGCTTGCCTCCCAACAGCAATAAGGCTGTGCAAAGCGTGTTATTTTAAGTTTGTTATGTTCGTCCTGGAGCTGTGCCTGATCTTCCACAGTTTCGATCTTACCATCGATCTTGATATCCAAGGCACTTTGCAGCTCTTCCACTTTTGACGACAGCCAGTCCATATCATTTTCGGCATTGATATAAGCAAGCTCCAAGTCATAAACGCCGTCAGGTTTGCAAATGCTCACCGCCGATTTTTCGGGCAGCTTGAATTTTGTATACTCTTTTTCAAATGCAGCATCAAAGCTGTCATAAATATTCTCGGGCGAAACATAAGCCTCGCCGCTGTCCACCTCAGCCGAATGCTTGTTGCTTCTGATATTGTCGGGAGTATTTTCACAAGCTGACAGCGCCACAGCCGCCAACATCACGGGCAATAATACTTTTGTTTTTCTGATATTTTTCATATGTCATTCCTTTCTTTTGGGTTATTGCTGCGAGGTAGTATAGAAATCAAGCTGTTAAATTGATCGTATAATTTAAGGCAATATCACATAAAAAGATAGTTAGTGATATTGCCTTAGTTTAAATTTTATTTACCGCTAACATATCCTGAAGCATGACTACCTACACCTGACGGAGCTGGATTGAGTGACATTGTGCACAAAATACGTTCACCTTTATCAATGTATGTCGCATTAGTGTGTTTCGTAGTATGGTTTCCTTTACTCGAGATTTTTCCACTTGCAATATATGTACCTCCAACCGTTGTTCTATATGAAACGGATGTAGCATTGGAAATTTTGTCAATTCGGTAGTTGACCCTAACATAATCATCCTGAGCTGCATTTCCAGCAGTAATAACTTTTGACGTAACAGATCCAGTGTTGGAAATATAGAACGAGAAACTATCTGCTGCACTAGCCCCAATAGCCATAGAACTCATCATCATAACAGCAGCAACCATAGCTGCGATTCTCTTAACGATATTTTTTATAATATAGGTGTGATTTTCTTCAAGTTTTGTTGCAAATAAATTCAATTTCATCATATAACACAATTATTGCAACGGATAATTGTGCATAATGAATATTCACATCTTCATTGGACTCACCACATTTTTTTGCAATAGACTTTTTTATCTATGCATACATTATTTTAAAACATATAACACCAAAAGTCACTATATTCTGCATATTTCTCTCATATGCACAAGATTTTCGTATAGCTGAACAAATATTGCGTTCTAAATTATTTCATTTTACATAAGTTGATTGTTAAATACTTGTTAACATCAACACGGAAGTTGAAATAGCCGAATTATAACGCTTATTGACATACAAGTCAATGAATGATATTATTAAGATATAACGATTTTAGCACAGGTGGTGAATTAATTTTGAAATTCTACGATTATCCGATAATCAGTAAAGAAAGCAGTCTTCCCGTCTTTTTGGTGAGCGTAGGGCTATCTGTACAGCTTTTTTCATTGAATTGAGCCGTCTTGCGGCGAAAGGAAAAGGCAGTGTACAAATTGCCCCTGCGGTGACAAAGACGATCGCATATATTGACGAAAACTATATGAAACAGACCGGTCTTGAATCCATAAGTAAAGCCGCAGGCGTTTCTTCGCAGCATTTGTGCAGATTATTCAGGCAGACCTTGAACTGCCGACCGATGGAATATATCACAAAACGCAAGATAAAGGCGGCTAAAATGCTTCTGGCAGAAACGCAGAAAACTGTCGATCAGATAGTTGAAGAAACAGGTTTCTGCGACAGCAGTTATTTTTGCAAGATTTTCAAAAGGTTCGAGAGTATTACTCCGTCGCAGTTCAGAAGTATAGAACAGGCTCTATGAAATTCGTAAATTGACCGCTGACACCGTACGATAAACAAAAAGGCATCATGTCCGGATACATGATGCCTTTTTTCTATTGTAGCTTTGCATAAACCTGCCGGATACGATCAGTTATTCCTGCGTCTGGCTCTGTTCAGCAGCAGGAGCGATATCATAAGTATCAAGGGAAATGCGCAGCCTGCGAGCATACCTTTCTGCATATCATCGCCTGCACGCTGGGTGATATTTCCTACAATAGCGGGACCAAGTGCTCCGCCAAGGTCACCAGCCATGGCGAGTAGTGCAAACATTGCAGTTCCGCCGGTGGGTATTTTTCCAGAACAGATGCTTATAGAACCGGGCCACATGATACCTACCGAGAATCCGCACATTATGCAGCCTAGAAGTCCGATTACAGGTATTCCCGACAGGGATGCAGTGATGTAACAGATCAGACACAGCAGCGCCGAGCCTATCATGAATTTCATAAGATCGAGCTTTTCGCCGTACTTCCCGTAAAGTGTACGGCTTATGCCCATCGTCACCGCAAACATACACGGTCCTGCAATATCTCCGACTGACTTAGTCAGTCCGAGAGCAGATTCTGCAAATGCCGACGCCCACTGCGCCATTGAAAGCTCCGAGGCTCCCGCACAAACCATAAGCAGTATCGCAAGCCAGAACAGCGGTACTCTGAGCAGGTCACGGATACGCATTCCCTTGCCGTCCTCGACAGGATGTTCAATGGGACATACTGAAAAATTGTATATGTTCACAAGTGGAATTATCGCCCAGATACAAGAGAGCCACTTCCAGTTTTCTATGCCGAAAACAGTAAAAAACAGTGTTGAAATGAGTATGACTCCGACCGAACCCCAGCAGTAGAATGAATGCAGCAGGCTCATTGCAGCTTCTTTGTGCTCAAACGGGCAGGCTTCAACTATCGGACTTACAAGTACCTCGGTCAGACCGCTTCCCATTGCATATATGACCGTGCTTATAATTATTCCTGAAAACGGATTGGGAAGCAGTTCTGGCAGAAAAGCAAGCCCGATAAGTCCCAGCGCAGAAAACACCTGCGAACCGATAACGCATTTCCGATAGCCGATCTTGTCGGCAAAACGTGCGCACAGCACATCTATGATAAGCTGAGTAACAAAAAATACCGACGAGATAAGGGCGATTTTTCCAAGCGGGATACCATAGCCGTTGTGAAATGTGAGAAATAGAAGCGGAGCGAAATTAGCCGCTATTGCCTGCGTGATGAATCCAAGATAGCAGGATATAAGTGTTTTTCTGTAATTCACAGCCATATTGACAAGCTCCTTTACAAATGATATAATCAGATTATATAGTAAATGTCGTAACATTTCAATACACAAAATCACATTTTTATTACACAATATCGTAAATCGGGTGAGAACATGGAAAATGCAATCAAAAAGGACAGGATCACAACGGACGAAACCTTACGTGAAACTGCAAGTCACGGCAGCGAAGAATATCCGTTCAGTTATTATTATGAGGACATCTGGGATTTCGATTTTCACTGTATCGACTGGCACTGGCACCCAGAGGTCGAATTTGTTTATGTACAGCATGGCAAGGCTGATTTTCTGGTGGGTGGAAACAGGTATGTTCTAAGCTCGGGCGATGGGATCTTTATAAATTCTCAGGTGATACACAGGTTTGAAGCAGAAGACAGCGCCATCATTCCGAACATTGTTTTTTCACCTGTTCTGCTTGCACCGCAGGGCAGTCTGATATACAGCAGATACATCAGACCGATAATTGAATCAACTACCGAATGTGTGATTTTTTCCGCCGAAGAAACAGCGCACCACAGCATTATCGAAACAATGAGGTCGGTATTTGCTGTGCAGGGTTCTGGCACGGCTTCTGAAATGGAAACGGTAGAACTGCTGCTGAAACTATGGCGCCTGTTATATGAAAGCATACAAATAACAGACTGCGGCCCCGTGTCCGGGCATTCCGCACAGACGCAGGCGAAGCTTCAGATAATGATGCAGTATATTCATGATAATTACAGCGGTCAGATAACACTTGATGATATTGCAGAAACAGTTCTTATAAGCAAAAGCAGTGTTCTCAATATTTTCAGGACATACCTGCACACTTCGCCGATTAATTACGTTGTGGAATACAGACTGAAACGTGCGTCAAAACTGCTTGTTGATACCGAAAACAGCGTTTGCACCATAGCGCAGGAAACGGGATTTGAGAACATCGGCTATTTCTGCCGCAGATTCAAAAAGCTGTACGGCGTTACACCAGCAAATTACAGAAAATACTATCGCAGTGCAGAGTGTAATTCAATGAGAAATATACATTCTGACACAAATGTCCTGTCGGACTGATGAAATAGCTAAACTTGATAAAAAGATATCAGATTTAAGAGAGTATGACAAAATCTGCAAGCAGAGAAAAGAACACCTTAATAATACAACTCAGTTTATTGATGAGATCTTGTCCGAAGGTTCCGGAACAATCTGCACCGCCAACGGTGGGCTGCCTCCGGAAGACCGAAGAAAGCTCTACTATGATCATATCTTTCTCGTTGCATAATCCTTGTTCGAATAAAATGTGTCAAGTGATATTGACAAAACCATATCGGCATAGGCTGTCAGACTTGCTGAGCCTATCAAAGTAATACTTGCTGCAATGGGAATTATTTTTTGAATCATTTTGAAAATCTCCTTTCATGTTTAGTGTTGGGTACAATACTATTATATATCATTGCACTTGTTTTTTCAAGCCGCAATGCGCACAAAGTTCTCTGAAAAAATCCGGACAGTTTTTATATGATGAATTGACAAAAAGCTCTTGATAGGGTATAATAAAAGAAATGGGTACAATACGAAAGGATTGATTTCTATGTACTATAACGAAAAGCGCAAAGCAATCACGGCAAAATATGTGAAAACACATCTTGATGACATCAAAATTCGTGTTCCAAAGGGACAGCGTGAAAAACTGAAAGCTATCGCTGCTGAAATGGGCATGAGCATGAATCAGATGTTCATTAAGGCTGTTGAGGAATATATTGAACGAAACTATAAGCCTGAAGAAGCAAATGAAACAGATTGACAAATCGGAATTTAACGCACATCTAAAAAACGAGAATTCATAGAAACGTAGCCATAAAATGGTGATGAAAGGACGTATAACTTATGAGTAAAAAAGTATTTGTTTTGGTACACGATTACTGGCATCACGATGATTCCATCAAGCCTATGATGGACTATCTGTTTAACGCAGATTATGAAGTAACATTCACAAAGAAGCCAAATGATTATTTCAACGGGCAGTTTGATTTGTTTTTGTCTTTCAAAGATCCTATTGAAAATGATCAGATTCCTACTCCAATCTGGTGTGATGAAAAATGGACGGAGAAATTTCTGAATGATGTTCAGAATGGTATGGGAACGATTATGTTTCACGCATCACTTACTGATTACCCAGAAAATCACGCAATCCTCACAAATGTTGTAAGAAGTAACTTTATCACTCATCCCGAACAATGTCCGCTTACTGTAAAACCGATAGCAGAACATCCGATTATTGAAGGCATTGGCAAATTCACATTCCCTGATTTTGACGAACATTATGTAATGAAAATGATTCCGAATGCTGATACAACGATTCTTGCAGAAACCGTTTCAAAGAACGGCGTTCAGCCTGCTGTATGGATTCACACCTATGGCAAGGGAAAAATCTGCTGTATCGTTCCTGCACACAATACCCAAAATCTGACCTGTGAACCATTTGTCAAACTTGTAAAGAATGCTATTGATTGGGTTTAATAGCATTAATAGAGCGTCAAATTCCAGTTTGCAGAGTTATTCCAACTCTCCCTTTTTCCGCCTACGCTCAGGTTCATCCCTCAAACTTTCAAGGTAATCGTCAATCGTTCGGCTTGCCTTGTCTAAATCAGCATACTCTTTTTTGAGGTAGCGGTATTCTTCGTAGAGTTTTTCACGCTCCTCATACAACGCTTGTCGCTGACGGTCAAGCGAAGTTTCTGACGGAAACTTACCGTCGGGATACAACGATTTTAACCTACTGCCAACGCTCTTGTACTTTTCCAGTACAGGAGCGTTTTTCTTTGTATATTCTTTTTGTTTCCATACTGAAAGAGACTTGTACTTGTCATGATGCGGTTTACTGCGTTAAAATTGCCGGACAAGTTCTACCTGGTTTTGTCAATATCACTTGACACATTTTATTCGAACAAGAATTATGCAACGAGAAAGATATGATCATAGTAGAGCTTTCTTCGGGTTGACGGAGGCAGCCCGCCGTTGGCGGTGCAGATTCCCCACATACTTTCACAGCGTGCATTATCATGACATCTTCCGCCGGCACTGTTCATGCTTTGAATGATCCCATATTTCGGCTATTTCAACTTCCATGTTGATAAATGTAAACTTTTTCAGAAAACATGTTGTAATATATGACAATTTGGAATAAGGCTGTAGACAAATGGGGTGTTTGGCAAGCTGCACAGCATATAGCTAAGAAATATGATGATGACGGATATCTTCGCAAGAAGGAATAGCATAAACAAAAAATAAGCTGCTACAGAAAAATTCTGTGGCAGCTTATCCTATTTAGAATAGTCCTAATTTTAACCTATCAATATCGGCTCCTGATATCTGTTTGTACAAATCCATAAGATTTTGAATCATATTTAATGACGAGCGGTTCGAAGGATCAGTTACATAGTGTATTGTCGGCGAAAATTTATTATAAGAAAAAATGGCTTTGGTTTTATAAGCATATTACTTCTTTGTCGTCACACTCTTAACAGCCGACCATTCTCCATAATATTTAGTACCCTTTACAAGCGTATAGGAACGTACCTTAACATAGTATTTCTTATTTGCCGAAAGCTTTGAAATCGTCATTTTGTCGGTCTTGTTGTTTGCAACATCAAGCTTCTTTGCGCCTGTAAACTTAGAGTTTGTGGTGTACTGCACCTCATAACCTGTTGCAGAGCCTTTCTGCGCCCAATCAATAAAGAAAGCCTTTGACTTCGCTGTGAGCTTCTGTATCTTCTGCTTGGCAGGGTTTATCTTGAATGTCTTGCTGACAGTTCCGCCGTATTGTCCTTTGCCTGTTATCTTTACTGTGGCTGTTCCTACATTTTTGTTGCTTGAATATGAAACTGTGTAATCTATGCCGCTTTTAAGCGTCTTGCCGTTGTATTTTACCTTTACGCTCTGCGTGATATTCTTTCCTGTGTATGTCTTTGTAGAAATACCTGAGATAGCTGATTTTGTAATGTCATACTTTGCAGTGGTAATATTTTTGCTGTCTGACCATGCTCCATAGTATACCTTTTCGCCAACGGTTGTGTAGGAACGTACACGAACATAATATTTATTTCCTGCTGTCAGACCGCTTATGGTGAGGGTGTCAGGTTTGTTTGCGGTAAGCTTTTTAACCGTGCTGTCTTTAAAATCAGCATTTGTGCTGTATTCTATCTCATATCCTGTTGCAGAGCCTTTCTGCGCCCAGTCTATGAAAAAGCCTTTGAAGCGTGTTTCAAGCTTCTGTATCTGCTGTTTTGCAGGCAGTATATCAAAGCTTGACTTTATCTCGCCGATATATGAACCTGTTCCTGTTATGGTAACTTCAACAGTACCCACCTTTGTGTTTGCAGAATAAGTAACAGTATAGTCAGTACCCTCATCAAGAACGACATTGCCATTTTTGATAACTATATTTTGCGTAACAGGCTTACCCGTGTACTCTTTGTCCTTAATACCTGAAACGGCAAGCTCGTCAATTTTTACCTGATATGTGTCATATGTAATACCGTTTTCTTTTGCATACTTTTCAGCGGCGCTATCCTTAGCGCAGGTCATTGAGAAGTTTTTATTAAGTGTAAGTTCTGAGCCGAAAGTATAACCAAAAGCCTCAGCGCCTATTTTCTTTACACTTACAGGTATGTATACCTTGGAAAGTGAAGTGCAGTTTTCAAAGGCATAATCGCCTATTTCTTCAACACCATTGCCAAACGTCACACTTTCAAGGGCAGTGCAGCCATAAAAGCTCTCATCGTCGATATATTTTACTGTATCAGGAATGACTACGGTTTTAATGGTCTTGTTGTTCTTAAAAGCACCAGTTATGGCACCCAAAGGGTGAGAGCTTGTAGGTTTACCCGACCAACCGCTTATGCCTGTAACAGTATAGCCGTTGACCTCAGCAGGGATAACGACATTTTCTTCCTTGCCATTATATTCAACTATATCAGCAGTTTTATCAGCTTTTATGATATACACAAAGTTGCCGTATGTTACATAATCCACGCTTGATGATACAGAGATATCATCGGCATAAGCTGATATTGGCGCAGCCACGCCTGTGAATGTCATTGTTATTGCCGCTAGTCCGGCGAGATAGTTTGTTGTTTTCATATTATTAACTCCTTTTCACAATATTTGTCTTTTATATATTAATTATTCTAAGATAAGTTCACCACCTTTCAATTGCCACCCACGCTCATCAACACGAAACAGTCTTGCTGAAAGCCGTGACAGTTTCATATCCTTTCCAATTGATCAACAACGTCTTCTTAATAAATCATGGTTGCACTGTTAGCTTCAAGATATTCATATTTGCTTCCGCTATAAACATATATGTGAGCTTCTAATTGATACTTATTAAGACGCATTTGACTAATCTGGAAAATAAATTCCCATTTCATCTTGGTTAAAATCGTATCGTGATATGCTTTCTTCATCTTCAGTTGTACTGTCAAATACTCGAATAGATGATATTTTATCTGTCTGTTTATTATCAAAATGCAGACAAATAAAAGCATCGAAACGCCTTAGTTGAATGCAAATAGTATCATTGACCTCCCATGCGGCTAACAAATTAGAATATGAAGGAGTATATCGTTCTATAAATTTATCCATATTCTTCACAGCTTCCGGATCCTCCAGAAACTCATTAGAAAATATAGTTTCAAACTCTTCTCGGTCTTTATTATGCATCGCCCCGAAAAATGTGTTTAAAATATCAGACTCGGTTTCACATCCGGGGTAATATATTCCGGCAAGCAGATCTCCGCCGCCTGCTCCTCTCTGATCTTCCTCACATTCTTCAAAAATCAAGCTGTATACGCCTTGGGCAGACGGATCAGTTTCCTGCTGTACCCACTCAGTCCATGTTAATGAATAGCATTTTTCAGTAGTCTTAATTACACAGATCGACCATACACATTTTGCCTGCAAATCAGAAAAAGATTCTGATGACTGATTTTCATAAACTATCTCTAAATTGTCACCCTCAAATATATTAAATATGTATTTGATACCTTCATCAATATCAGGCTGTAATTTCAAAGTCTGCTCTGAAAAAACGCTTTTAAAAAGTTCAGCATCGTTGGTCTCCAAGGCTTGTATCAGAACATCCGAAGTATTTTTCGTTGAGGTTTGATCGATAATTAATTTATCATCATTTTCTATTGAACTTTGGCTATCGTTTAATATAGTACAGCCTGTAGAACTCGCCAATAACAAAGTAAGCAAAACGGATATTGTACTTTTTTTCACATTTAATCACTTCCATTAATCTGGCAAATAAATTCCCGCATTTTCTTCCGATAAATTATAATCACCGATAGTCTTTTCATCGTCTATCTCGGCAAATTTTAGAAAAGATATTTTATCCGTTTGTTCCTTGTCAAGTCTAAAACAAAAACATATCGGAGTATCATTTTTCATGGACGTAATATAAACGGTAATATTTCCATCATCAATTTCCGTCCAGCCTTCGTGAAGTTCTCGCATTGGCTGACAGTAATCAAAAAAGCGATCTATTTCATCGTCCGTTACGCCTGAAGCCAGCATATTGTCAGAAAGCAGCTCACGAAATCTCTCTATGCGATCGTCATGATTTTTTTGCTGATAAATGTTTTTCCAAAGAGTAAACGCCATATCACTTTCCTCGGAATTAGCAGGATACACTACCCCTGCAACAAAAAGATCTTCACCTCCCTGATCCAGTCCGGCATCCGGCCAAATCTGGAGTTTCATGCTGTAGACTCCTTCTTTCTCCTTATCTTTTTCATTTATCGTCCACGCATTCCAAGTAAGCTTATAGTAGTTTTCTGTTGTTTTAAAAACGCATACCGGAGAAACAATACATCTTTCACCACCGCTCGAATATTTATTTGAGCTTGAATTATTCTGCGTAACTTCAACAAATTCGCCTTCATATATGCTGAGCATATATCCGATCCCTTCATCCAGATCCGGACAAAGATCTTTGGCACGAACAGAAAACAGATTTTTGATTGCGTCCGCATCGTTATTTTCCAAAGCCTTTATTACTGTTTCTGAAACACTCACATTCTCCGTCTGATCAATAATGAGATCACCTTCATAATGGCTGTTCAATTTTTCTACAACAGAACAGGACATTAGGCATAACATCAATATTACGGACATTGTGCAGCAAAGCAAGTTTTTAAATTTTAACATAATATTCTCCTTACCAAATCAGAGTTACAATGTATGAACCCGAATCTTTTTCTGAAATATCCCATTCGACTTCTCCTGCATTAAATTCTCTGAAAGAATCTAACATTATATCTTTGTTTTCTCCAAAGCTCAAAAAAATCTATAGTAGTTACGGCTTGTAGATCCTCAGTTTTAACATTCTGAACCAACGGATCAAATCCAGTTAGCCACCATTGTAATTCATCTGGTTCATGTTTATACAGCTGCTCATCATCACTGAAGATTCCATCCCCATTAGAATCATGATATAATTCAAGAGTCATATCAACAGAATATTCTCTGTTAACCTCGGCATAAAGATATGAGTATTCACCATTTTCCATAATATAATTTCCATACTCATCAATTTCTCCATCTTTCACCTGATAAATACCTGTTTCAGCGCCTGCTCCAAGGTTCATATAGTCGCCCTTCCATGACCATATTATAAATTCTTCTCCTTCATCTTTGGATTTATCACCGTCAAGATCTACCCAAAAAAATCTGAGATTGATGAACATCTACGGTTATTTCACCGTCCGAAGCTTTGTTAACCGCAGCTCGGAAAACATCGTCATAGCCTGTGGTATAATGTGCATATTGCTGCAAACAATCAGGTCTCATATGATAGATACCATCATCATCCATATCTGCACCTAACGTCAAGGAGAAAAATCCTGTTGTCATATCTGCAACAACATTCAATTCAGGAATATATGAAGACAAAATCGGATGCTTTCTCTCAAATACTGCAGCGATTGTTCCTAACTCCGCAATTTTCTTTATCAGCCAGACACCACCTATCTGATAAAATATTCCAACTGCAAAGGTTACGAAATTCCTGAATCCTTCACTATGAATTAATTTGCCTATAAAATTAAAAAAGTCAAAATCTATAATTTTATTCCATAAATCTTTACACCATTCACAAGCTGAATCAATCCACTCTTTAGCTTTTTCCAACCAGCTCTTTTCGCATTCGGGTTTCAGGTATTCATACTTATCGTAAAAATCATCTTTGCTATTATTAATAACATCAGCGACAACGCCGTCAATACGCACAACATATTCCTATTATTTTATTGCCAAATGTTCTATTTTTTATTAATATAAATTATTTTATCAGGATCAACATTTTTCAAAAGATATTCTGACATTATTTCAAATCCGTCCATAAGAGTTTCAACAGCAAAATGCTCAGAGTTCACATAAATTAAAATTTTTTCATTAACCCCTAATCTAGTATCATTAATTATCCATTTTATCTTTGTTATTTCTGAAACATCCACACTATATTTGAATCCCAAAATCTTCCTAACGGTTATTTTGCTGCCACTTACTACAATTTTTAATTTTCTTATCCACAATAATGAAATAGCTATTGGAATAAAAACGAATAATATTGTTGAAATATACATAGGGAAATGCGGAGGATTACCAAAAATCGTATACATTACGTTTAAAACAATGAAAAAAGCAGTTATAAAAACTTCACCTTTATAAATCTCTGACGGTATCTTCACAGTAAATTTCGATTTTGATTTCATTGATCAGACCTCCTTCATTTCTTATTAATTTTGTGACAACTCTCTCCATTCGTCATACCATTCCTTAATCTCATCAAAAAAACCACTTGCTATATTTTCCAATGTACCTCCAGAAAGTCCTGAAATTACACCATTTCTAATTGTTTTATAATGAAATTTTTTAATACTTCCCTGTTTTAATTTTGTTATTACCATTTTAAATGAAGCATCATAGCTATTTATGCCTGAAAGTCTTTTGAACACCGGAATTTTTTTCGAAAGAGTTTTTGAAAGCTTTCCAGTAATTTTACTTAAAGCAACACTAAAAAAAGCCACTGTTCCTGTGCTTAAACCAGTATCAAATAATATTTCAAAAGTCAATCTTTTTTGTCCCCAAGTGATATTTTCAAGATTTTCGCCAAAAAACGTTGATATTGCCGCCTCTGCTGAACAAGCAGCAATTGGATTAGTAAGCAATAATAAAACACCGCCAGCAAAACCGCCTATCGCTGATCCAATATATGATTGCCAGTTACCAGCCCAATCGCCTGTTATCGCACATGAAATAATATCACTAATTAATTGACCTGAAACGCCTACGATTGCTCCAACTACACCAACAGCAATTACTGGAATTGCCGTTCCAAATGTCGAAATACTCAATATAACAATACCGACAACAATGACAATAGTCACAAACACACTAACTATTGACTGCCAATTTTCCTTGCACCACTCACAAGCACTATCCCATTTCTCTTCCAACCAGCTTTTTTCAATATCCGGTTTTAAGTATTCGTACTTATCATAAAAATCATTCTTGCTCTTATTAATAGCGTCAGCCGCATTTTAGTCAATAGCCACAACATCGGAAATGTATTCACTAATATTTTCTTTCAATGACTCAAGTGATTTAATTTTGTCCTCTTGGGTCTGCGTTGATGATTTTATTGAGCTGATAACATCATCAACATCACATATGCTTTCATCTATGGAAAGCACTTTTGATTTCAGTGATTTCAAATCAGCATTATCATTAATAAATAAAGGGTGATAATATTTTACGGCATATTCAGGATCATTTTTTATTATTGATGTAATGTTATTTTTTATTGCTTTGCAATAATCATTTCCTAATTTATAGTATATAGCATTGACAAAGTGCAAAACCATTTTCAATAGTGCCATATGTTTTCTAAGTTCAATTATCTGTTTGCTTTTTATGTGTTTAGTGGTTCGCATCTTCTCATAGTTTAAACCTCAATACAATATTTCAAATAATAAATATTCCATCTCATCTCACCTTAATTGGTTTTTTCCAAAAATTCATCTGATACGCTCTAATTAAATGGAAATGATAAATGAGAAACTTGTTTTACTCTACATCCTAATGCCGTTAGAGTGCGGAGTAATATCAACACATTTTCTTTGTAATCCTTGCTACATTCAAACCAATAATCTGCCCCTTGGTCCACAGAAGCAAAATAGGCTATTAATATTCCTTCTTTAATATATTTTTGAGGCTGACTAATGATAGATGTTGCTAAAAAATCCGTCCAATTAACCTTATTATCAAAATAATATATCATTGACTCGCACGCACAATCAAAATGATTTATATTTATTTTCGCATCGCTTAATCTCAAAAAAATATTAAATGGGTCATTAATGATTTCTGATTTTTCTAAGATTACCTTTGTATCAACTATTTGAGAAAGATATTCTTCCGGCAATCTGTAACCATGAAAAAATATCTTTTTTCCTTTAGAAAAATCATATAAAAACTCGTTTAATACCTTGGCAGCAGAAATATTTTCATTAATGTCCGAAGTCCAAAAAACAATTGAATCTTTATCTATTCTATATTTTACAAATACTTCATTATTGTATCTCATAATGACTAATCCTCACTAAGAAAATAATTTGATATGACACGAGATATACTCGAATCAATTATTGGAGTTAAATGAACATAAGCTTTACTTCCAAACAAAGAAGGAAAATGATAATGTAAATATCTTGACACGTCAAATTCAATTCTAAATGACTTAGAATTATAACTTGAAAAATTTATTGAAATACCCTTAGGATTTGTTGTCGTATAAGATGTTATTTTACCATAATTAGCATTAGAAGTTTTGCCAATTCTAAATAACTCTTTTGCTTTTGAAAGCCAGAAAGAATTTTTTAATAGTGAACCAAAGGCTTTAGAAAAGCCATAGCTAGCCCCTGCAAATGCACCAGAAAAAGCAGCATTGAAAAATACCTCGCCTAACGAAATATCTTCACCTTTAATTAATATATCTCCTAAATCGCTAATTAGCGAGGAACCCAAGCCCGATGCTGCACCAATAAGCATAGTTTTGCCAAGTCCTAAAGCGGCTTTTCCTCCGGCAGACAACCCAAATCCCATTTCTCCTGAAATAATTCCTGCAATAGCTCCTGAAAACGCTCCGTTTTCAAAGCCATCCCAAAACGAACCTCCTGTAACAGCAGAAATAATACCGCCGAAAAGACCTACTATGCCTGTGCCGAACAATGCGCCTAATGCCATAGCACCCAATATACCACCGACACCGGTGGCTACTAAAATCACAGCCGCAATAACTATTACTATTGTTATAGCAGCTTTCCAATGCTCTTTACACCACTCGCCGACTTTTTTGCAGCCGTCTTTGAATTTCTACCAACGGCTTTTTTCACATTCGGGCTTCATGTAGTAGTACTCGTCGTAATAATCGTCTTTGCTCTCAATAATAGTCAGAGTTTATACAGTTGTATTTTACTACAACTCCTAATAATATCTAAAATCTGTGAAACTTTTTTTGTTGCTTGGCAATTTTACACCTCCGTAAGTATATTGGTTAAAGATTCATTAATGGCATCATTATTTCCCAATATACTTCCATATCGGATATTTCAAGATTTTCCACCACATCTTTTCCATTTAGGAATAGCGGTACTTTGTAACCTGCGCACTTGTTATGCGGTAAAATATAATTGTTATTTGCCTTACGCCACTTTTCATAATACTCTGAAGCTAAGCATACCAAATGATTAGTGGGAATTTCTTTATTGTGAAAGTCATAAAAGTTAAAATCAGTATCAAAGGCTTCACCTGTTCCTGGCTCAAACATCAGTACTGTATCCGTCTCATTATAAATTGCAAAACTCCGTCCTAGCCAATCATAGCCAAAAACCATTATTTTTCCCATTGCTGGCGGAAATGTTTTACCTATTATTTCATTCCATTTTTCTCCATCTTCTAGATTATGGATTCTGTATAGCCCATTTAAGAATGATTTACCATTATAAACCTCTAAAAACTCTCTTTCGCTTTTAATATCCAATTTTTCATTATTCTTAATGAATTCGTTAAAATTTTCGTACATGAATTAACACTCCTCAATAATTTATTGTCGATTGACCATTGTAAATTTCCTTATTATTGTACCGTAATCAAAATCTTTAATCAAATAGCCTATTTGTTTGCCAAGACTCCTATTTACACTTTTATCCAAAGGCTTTCCATTAACTTTTACATCAGGATTTCCGCCAAGTTGTAAATCTATTGTGTGATCAATATCTTTGCCAGCTGGTATCGAATCTTTTCCAAATGCCTTCTTATATTCTACAGACGGAGAATCATTTCTTTCAACCTTAGTTTTTACAGTATCAGCATCCGATAAAGCTTTACATTTTGCATCGGCTTCTGCTCGTTGCTCTGGTGTCCAATCCTCTTTATATGATAGCTCAGCATCATATGTACCGTCATCATTTTTTATCAACTTGCAATTTGCATTATGAACCCAAACCCCATTCTCACCAACATAGTAAGTATGATAGTCCTCTACCTGAAAATTATACACCTTAACAGGTTCTTCTGTCAACTCAACATCAAAATTTTCAACTAAAAGAATGTTTCCATTTACATCAAGTAGTTCATCACCAACTATTAGTTCAGAAATTAATCTCCAATTAAGATCTATTAATCGCCAATGCCAAACTTTTCTCTATATTCCATGTTTGTAGCAAACAACTCGTCAAATGGAACTATTGATTTTGACGCGGTTTCAATGTTAACTTCTTCGGACCAAAGAAACGGATATATCAAAATGGCTTTATCAAATTCCACATTCTTTGCAGATTCTCTCCAATTTGTCCACCTCATTGAACTATAAAATTCATCTATATTCCCCTGAGCGAGCCAGGCAATAAATTCAGAGTATCTTAACTCAAGGTCTTCCCAATCCAAAGTATCAGGAGCAAAATACCACACATCGCCTATGCCCTCATCAAATTTGCCTGAATTGATCGCAAATATACCGCCCACAACATCAGTGGCAACGATAAGCATTTGTTTGACCCTCTCAGGTGTACCGTTTTTAGACAGCAAATTTATTTTAGATATGCCTACCCTATCAGATGTATCACCGCCATAAAGTCTTATCCAATCATCAAATACAACTCCTGATGTGTTCAGCATGACAGCACCCATAGCAGACGCAGAAGTTACTCTAAGCATATCACATATTTTAGCACTGTCTGACCCAGCACCATTAAATATCGTTACTTCTGTCTGTGACGTTTCAAACATTTCCTTGATCTCTAACCACAATTTATTATTTTCCTGCATTTTCATTAACCTCCATTAATCAACAATTATTATTTCAAATGTAGCCCCATCGGGGAGACTCCTTAGTTTATGCCCAATAAAAGAACCTGAACCTCTATTATCGGATCTTTTGATTGCACGAACATGAGCCCCTTTGCCTCCTTCTTTACACATTGCAAAAGGATACTCATCCAAATCCTTACCTGGAACTTTGCTAATTGCCTTTAGTGACGCTTTTATATTAGATTTTTCTCCACTTCTATTTATTGTAAGTTCCCTCGGCTGACCATTTTTTATTGCATCCTCAATGTGTTTTGCAGACTCTGGATACTTTTCTCTTGATAATGTAATTTTGTAATCTGCGTTATGTACAAATATTCTAAACTCACCAACATGATAAGTATGAAAATCTTCTACCTCAAAATTATAAACCTTAACATGTTCATCTGTCAATTCGACATTAAATTCTTCAACTAAAAGAACATTTCCGTTTACATCAAGAAGTTCATCACCAACTATTAGTTCTCCTGCTTTGATAAAGCCTTGATTTTTTACAAAGAACGGGTGGGTTTCAGTCGTTATGATCTCTTCGCTGTTGATCACCAAATGAATAAGCTTAGAATCTTCTCATATATAGGTTCAAAACGTAAGTTAGAAAATAGATAAGTGTATACTCTTTTTCCTGTTAAAGTTGTGTCTTCAATCCTAAAGTAATTACCATCTGTATCATATACTAATTGTTTTCCCGTTTTAGGATTATTATATATCTCCTTGCCGCTAAAAGCTGTGAAACTTTTTCTTGGTTTGTGGGCATTTTATCACCTCCGTAAATTGATATCAAATATGCCAATATTGATTAAAGATTCATTAATGGCATCATTATTTCCCAATATACTTCCATATCGGATACTTCAAGATTTTCTATGTCATCTTCCCCATTGAGGAATAGTGGTACTTTGTAACCCACACATTTATTGTGAGGCAAAACAAAATTGCCATTTGCCTCAAACCATTCATTGAAAAACTCAGACGCCAAGCAAGCGTCATGATATTGCGGTATCTCACTATCATGAAAATTCACAAAGTTTTCTTCTGTATTAAGTATCTCTCCTGTACCTGGTTCAAATATCAAAACTACATCTCTTTGCGTATCAAGAGCAAAAATTCTTCCCAACCAGTCATACCCAAAGACACTTATTTGATTTTTGTATTTTGGAAATGATTTTTTAACTATATCATTCCATTTCGGTATACTTTTTTCATCAAAAATTCGATACATACCATTTAGGAACGATCTTCCTCCCATTGATTTTAAAAATTGCTCGCTACTATCAAAATCATAGTGTTTTTCTTCTTTCACAAAGTCTAAAAATTTACTAAACATATTTCCTCCTTATTTCATACTGAAATCATCATTAAGATATTTGTTAAGTATCGATAACCCACTTTCAAAAATCTCCCAGCATTTATGTTTTTCATCAACATTGAAACTAGGATGATATTCTTCATTTTTCAAAAGTTCCAAATTACTTCCATAGAACAACTTGTTATAAATATCGATGATTTCTTCATCATTATAGTCTCCTATAAATTCTTCATTTAGCGATTTTGATAAATCACTAAAAAAATGCCATATATCTATCAAAATTCGACAATTTTGCGATATTTCCACATTATTTATTAACTCGATAATTTCAGATAGATCAAAAACTGTTATTCCCTTTTCAAAAATAATATGTTCTTTATCCGCAAATGTATTTGCTTCTTCGACACTAAAAAAAACTAACAGTTGTTGATCAAAAAGTAAGAACCCATCTTCATCATTGCTATACCATATCAAAAAATAAGTTAATCCATTATAAATGATTTTTGTCAAATAATATTTTGCCATAACTTTGCTCCTATTTTTTTGGATTAGTAAAGGCTCTGTCGCCATATTTTTTCAACCTATTATAATCAGATTTAGGACCAGTATCATAATTGCCTTTACCAAATGCTTCATCACATAAACGTTTTGCAAAATCTTTTCCAGATTCATTTATATAAGGACGTTCACCTTTAAATCGGCTAGGAATGTCTGTTGCTTTCTCTTTCCCTGTCCCAGATTTAGGAATTTTATATTCTTTCCCAGCATTATGAACAAGAATATTGTTTTCTCCGACATAATAAGTATGAAAATTCTCCACCTGGAAATTATACACCTTAACAGGTTCGTCTGTCAACTCAACATCAAAATTTTCAACTAAAAGAACATTTCCGTTTACATCAAGGAGTTCATCACCAACTATTAGTTCTCCTGCTTTGATAAAGCCTTGATTTTTTACATAGAACGGGTGGTCAACGGTTGTAACAATTTCTTCACCGTTCACAATAAGGTGTCATTTAGATGATAGACCTTCGATACAAATCATATACCTCAGTATCATTGCTTTCCAACAAGTCTTCAAAAGCGTCTACACCATTTTCGTTTAAATAATCCAGTTCATTGTCCGAGATAGGTATTGCAAACAGCCAGTTTACTATATGACCGTCAATAAGATGGCCTTGCAAATCCTCCCAGTATGACGGGATAGTGTAATAAATATGCCTCATTTCTAAGTTTTTATAATAATCATCAATAACATTCATGTTCACCATCCCAGGAGTGTACGAATAATGATCCTTGATAATATTGAACGCACAGGACGCTAATATATTAGGAAAACTTGTGAACTCACTCGTGCACATACCTATAAATTCCACCCTGATTTCTCTTCCTTGTCTATCCACAATTTCTATTGGATACTCTGACAAACCAATAGTTGAATATGTTGTAAGACCAACATCTGGCCTATTTTCACCAATGTATATATCGATCTTATGACTTTCGGTTTCATCAGAATATGAAATAACCTTCGGTGTTAGTTTTACGGCCTCGTGAATGATTTTAAAAATCTCTTTTTTGTTTTGCATATTTTCCATATTGCACCTCCAAAAATTTATGTTGTTATATACATACTTTAAATACCAACTAATGCAATAATAGTTATTTAACTACCAATTCAAGCTTATGACAAATAATCTAAAATCATGGTCCTAAATATTGATCTGTCATATCTTCACAAGAATGACTTCTATTTGAACTTGGAAGTTCTGGGCGATAGTGGGACGAATCATTGTGTTCATCTAAAAACTGTTTTCTGTCTATACCACGTTCCTGTGCACTTGCTCGATGTTTTCTAAACTCATAACCAGGTTTATGCCCCATATTCCAAGGCTCATTGGGGTTAATTGATTTTCCTGTTTTAGGATCACGAACAATTTCATCAGGAGAATTCGCCTTTGCTTCTTCCCATGTTTTATCCCTAACGCCTTTACGATAACCCGATGGACGTTTATATGCATCCCCTGCATTATGTACTAATACACAATTCTCGCCAACATAATAAGTATGAAAATCCTCAACTTGAAAATTTTATACAACAGTAGGTTTTTTGTCAACTCAATATTACTTTTTTTCAATTGACAAATGACTGCCATGTGTATTGAGAAGCTTATCACTAAGTGTCAATTCACCTGCATTGACAAAGCCACGATCATTCACATAAAACGGGTGGGTTTCAGTTGTAACAATTTCTTCGCCGTTGATCACCAAATGAATAAGCTTAGAATCTTCTCATATGTATGTTTCAAGGACTGTTTTTTGTAATAATACTTTCATCCTTTTCATTTAAAAGCTCAATTATATCATCTCCGTCAATGACTACTATATAGTCATACGGCAACATAAGCGCCTTTAAGACGGAGGGACGTATATTTAATAATTGATAAGCATAAATTGATTCGTATTCCGTAGTATCAACGTTTGAGAATTTACCATCTTTATTTTGAAATATCTCATTCACACACCAACCTGAGCCACCTAAATCTCTAAATCTTTGTAAACAAATTTTGGGTTTAACTATAGAACCTTTAGCAACAGCAATTTTATCATCAAATCTAATTGTTTCACCATTAATATGATATTTTTGTAACATATCCAACTGTTCCATTTGAATCCAAAAAGCAAGTGTTAAATCCTCAGTAACTTTTAAGAATGGTGTTGGCTCATAATCAGGTGTAACTATACAATAACCACTGATTGCCTTTTGCAAAATATATAAGGAAAAACCAATTTGAATTTTAAATCCGTCTTTTAATCTACCAACAGGAATATCAGATATTGCTCTCCATAATGCTTGTGATTGAAAGTAAAGCATATCATCAACTTTAATTGTATACTTTATTCCGTTAATCTCTTTGGTATAAGTATTCATTTCTTTCTAACCTTTCACTTATTGCTTTTGCAATAGCTGCACGAGCAGCTTCATCTTTTTGATTTAAAAACTGTTGTGCTTCTTCGGAGATTGCTCCTAACTTTGAATGTCCCGACCAAGCACTGATAGATTTAGCACCTTTAGATGCATTTGTTTTCCAAGTCCCATAAAGTTTTCTTCTAAATTTGCAATTGCTTTCTGGTCTTCAAAACTCAACTGATCAAATCCTGACTGTTCAGTTATTTCTTTTAGAGGCATAATATGATCAGCTTCCAGCGTATCAACTTCGTATCCATATATCGGGTCAGTTTTTTTTGCCATCTACTGAATTAACAGCTTTTTTCGCTTTGGCATCTGGTGAAACTTTTCGCAGTCTACTATAAGTATCATCTGCATTATGCACCAACACACCAAAACCACCAACAAGATAAGTATGAAAATCTTCTACCTGAAAATAATACACCTTTACGGGTTTATCTGTCAACTCAACATCAAAATTTTCAACTAAAAGAACATTTCCGTTTACATCAAGAAGTTCATCACCAACTATTAGTTCTCCTGCTTTGATAAAGCCTTGATTTTTTACATAAAACGGGTGGTCAACAGTTGTAACGATTTCTTCGCCGTTGATCACTAAATGAATAAGCTTAGAATCTTCTCATATATAGATTCAAAACGCAAGTTAGAAAATAGATAAGTGTATACTCTTTTTCCTGTTAAAGTTGTGTCTTCAATCCTAAAGTAATTACCATCTGTATCATATACTAATTGTTTTCCCGTTTTAGGATTATTATATATCTCCTTGCCGCTAAAAGCTGTGAAACTTTTTCTTGGTTGCTTGGCAATTTTACACCTCCGTAAGTATATTGGTTAAAGATTCATTAATGGCATCATTATTTCCCAATATACTTCCATATCGCATATATCAAGGTTATCCAGTTCGTCTTTACCACCTAAAAACAGAGGCACTTTATAACTAACACAATCCTTATAGGCCAGAGGTTTGTAGTCATTTGCTTTATACCAATATTCAAACAAGTCCGACACAAGACACTCAATAGGATTTTGGGAAATGAGTTCATCATGGAATTTTATTATATCGGCATCGGTATCATAAACATCACCTGTACCAGGTTCAAAAAGTATCACCATATTCGTTTTCTTTTCCAAAGCAAATATACGACCCATCCAATCATAACTTAAAACTGAAAAAGTATCTTTATATTTAGGAAAACAGTCACCAACAATATCATTCCACTCATCAATATCATTTTTTTCAAAGAATCTGTACATTCCGTTTAAATAACTTTTACCAGAGACAGCATTGATAAAGTCTTTAATTGAACGGCAACTCTTGTTTTCATCAACAAATTTAAAAAAATTTTTAAACATTCCCTTTTATCGCCTCATCACATTCTGAACATCGATTGATTATTTGCCATATTTCTCTTTAATTTCTTCATACCAACTCATAAATTCCGACACAGGTGATATTCCACTCTTGGTATAGTTATCATAACGGTAGGATGCATCGAATTTATGAGTAGCAACATCAAACTCCAACTTATATTCATTAGGACCTTTGCATTGATACATATCGCACAATTCAACCAGTTTGTCAATATCTTTTATTCCGATCGATAAAAACTCGTCAGAGGCCTCATCATCGGCAAAATTCCCAGCAGGTATAACTCTCTTTCCTTTAACAAAAATAGCATTGAACATTTTCTGCGATGTATCTTGATAAATATAAATATATATTTTATCAACACTTCCGTTGGTATATTCCATACATAACGAAACAAATTCTGACTGTAAATCAGTGAATGCGTCTTCAAAACCTTTGATCATAATTTTCTCCTACTTTTTTATTAACCTTGCAACTTGCATTATGAACCCAAACACCAATTTCACCAACATGATAAGTATGGAAATCCTCTACCTGAAAATTATACACTGTAGTGGGTTCATCTGTCAACTCAACATTAAATTTTTCAACTAAAAGAACATTTCCGTTTACATCAAGAAATTCATCACCAACTATTAGTTCTCCTGCTTTAATAAAGCCTTGATTTTTTACATAAAACGGGTGGTCAACAGTTGTAACGATTTCTTCGCCGTTTACTGTAAGATGAACAAGAGTAGTTACCTCTCTTATGTATGTTTCAAGGACGGTCTTTTCACCAGTTTCCATTGTTTCAGGGTCTGTTGAAATGACTTTATCTCCTGACTTTATCGTTTCTATAGCAACCATTCCGGCAACCGACATGACAAGCGTTCCTGCCACAAAACATGACGGTTTAACTCCGGCTTGATTTGCGGCACTGTTAAAGCCTTTATTCATTCCGCCTGTAAATACAGCAACTCCGGCTATGGTCATCTGTGCAAAATTATATACTGAACTTTTATGTAATGTAGCATTAAAGTCACTCAGCCAATTATCGCCAAACAATATCTTCGAACCTAATGCGAGAGTATCAAAGCCTCCCATTACAAATGTGATAGCTCCACTGATTTGCGTTCAATAATAAAGCCTAAGTTCATAAATAAAAACTATATTCACTCATCATCTTCTAATAATGCTTCTCTATCCATTTCTTCCTCAACTTGCTCTTCTGTCTGCTTGTATGATACAAGTAAATTATTCAGATATTCTTCACTTGTTAGCTTTCCCTCTACATAAATATAGCTATTTATTCTTTCTTTGGACAAATCTTTTTTTACGTGTAAAAGTGTCTTTATTCCGTTTGCACGTATAATATCACACTTATACACATAATCGTTGTTTGAAACAATTTGTTTGATTTGTGAAATGGGTAATTCTTGATATTTACGTATAATTTTAGCCATAGTAGCTGTGAATACTGAACTCTCCAGTTTTAAGCCTACAGTTCTCATTGTAATCTCCTTAAAAATCAATTATTGTTTTAATGGGTTCTCCTGGCAAACTATTACAGAAATTACCACCAAGCCAGCCATTAAAATGTTCATTAAAAGTGGCAGTATATATTATCTCTCCCTTATCAGCTAAGTGAGGATATTTGGATACGCTATAAGAATGGTGCCCTTGTATAGTTTTTCCACTATGCTTTGGACGTTTACCTTTAAGAATATCAGCCTTTTGTTTAGGTGACCAGTCCGAGTACCATTTTTGACCATTTTGAAGCCGGACTCGTTCCTGTTTCCAAAACTTATTTACACCATTTCGACGTTTAGTAGCCATCTTTTCATTCCAACGTAATGTTTTATATTCATCTTTAGTTATTGTTCTATCTCTAACCTTAGATTCTTACCTTGACTTTTCTTTGGCACTAATCTGCTTATATTTAGAGGAATGTTCCCGAGTGTCCAAGCCCTTAGTACGCTCAGCCATTATTTCATTAGGCGACTGATTATAATCAGCATTATGCACCAACACATAAAAACAACCAACATGATAAGTATGGAAATCCTCCACCTGAAAATTATACACCGTTGGAAACTTTGAGTTATCTGCGTAACTAATATCTAATCACTGTTACATAATTCCCACATATCCATAAACAACGCATTTCCCACAGTCATTTGGTTAGTTTCTTCTCTGTCTTTAAACTTTTTTATACCTGGATATACTTCGTCCATATCATTAATATATAATCTTGAATAACCTTTTTCTGTGAGATAATTGCAAATCATTTCGTCGATATCAAATTGCTTTTTACTATACGGCTCATTTCTGAATCCAGCAAGATATGAATCCATTCCATCAGGATCTGGACTGTCAATAGAAAATTCATCTTGAAGATAGAAGTACTTAACTATTTTGTTTATTTGCAGCAGAGAAACATATTCAATTTCACCTTCTGAAAAAGAACACCTATTTACAACAATTCTAATCTCTGAAGAAGGCTCGTTTAAATCAAAAAACTTCTCAACATTTTCAGATTTGGTCTTTATTTTTTCCAATAGTTCATCAAGAAAATCAACTGTGTCCCTGCACTTTGAAATAAATAATTCTGTATTTCCGTTTATGTATATATCTTCCATCGCTTTTTTTATATCATTTTGCATAAAATATTACCTCGTTATATCATTACTTTACTATTAAATCGTGTTGACCCGATGTATCAGCAGGTTTTGTATTATTAAAATCAAAATCTACCCCTCTTAAAGTCCTTAGCAGGAGAATATTTTCTACCAAAATTATGTACCAGCACACAAAAGAAGTCAACACGGTAGGTGTGAAATATTTTAATTAGACGTCTTACTGTAATATTTTTTTGCATCACTTAGGCTGACCTTTTTGATATAACGTAACTGTCAGTCCTTCCTCGCCCATAATTTCTTCGCCAATTTCTACTACGATATCTCTGCTTGGGAAAAGCGAATTAACTCTGAGTTGCCAAAAATACTGAATTGCCTTTGCAAACTCCTCAATATAGTCATCTGAACTATTTATAACGTCACATTCTTTGACTAAACTTTGCAATGACCAACTATTGACGAACATCTCAATATCTTTAGTATTTTTATAAAGTTTCCTTAATTCCATGATATTTCCATTATAGAACTCAGAAATAAATATACAATCATCAACTTCAATGATCTCTGGACAAAACAAACTAGCAAAACTAATTGCCGTTTCAATATCGATGAATTAGCAACATGATTCATTAAAGACCTGCCCTGTATTTTAGAGAAATCATGTAGTATCCTCTCATCAACTATGCTTTTATATATTTTCATTTTAATCACCGATTTTCTAATAATTCTCTTGGAACAGGACCAATTAATTTCATATCACGTGGATATAAGTGCCCGTTCGGAGCAATATCATAGACTCTTGCTTTGACTCTCTTTGTAGAAATATCCAAATTTAATCTACCATCCGCCCCATAAACCAATTTATGTCCACTCTCTGTATTCACATAGGTATTCGGCTGGCCTTCAAGAGGTCTTGAACCTCCACTTCTTCCACCAGTTCTTATTGTTCCATCATATTTAGTTTCCTTGATTTTTTACAAAGAACGGGTGGTCAACTGTAGTGATTATTTCTTCACCGTTCACATTGAGATGAACAAGCGTTGTTACCTCTTTTATGTAGGTTTCAAGAACAGTTTTCGGAGAAGTTTCCATTGTTTCAGGGTCTGTTGAAATGACTTTATTGATTGCAACAATTACTCTACTTTAACCTTTTTATATACTCATCTATTCCCATAACAAGCACCTCTTGCAACATTTCTAAATAACTTTTTTCCCCACCACTTTTTTTAATCATAACATCAAACACTTGTTTTAATTTACCATCAATCATAACTGTAATACCAGTTACCTTTTCACCAGTATTTGTATTTTCAAATTCTTCCGACATAATACGCATTTTATTATCCATTACGCACTCTCCTTAGATTTCACTCTATAATTTTTCCATTAGTGGCAACTTCTTCTATCCATTCAGACCATGGTGCTGGTAATTCATAACTTCGACCAGGTGTAGATATATCAGTTAGCTTTGGAGCAGTTCCCCCTTGATTCAACGGATTTGAGCGATAACCATCTTGGCTTATTGTATTTTCTTGTAATAAGTCATCAAACCACTTTGGTACCTCAAATTCAACTGTATATGCTTCATTTCCTCGAACTTCATTTTTAAAATAAGTTGAATGTTCTCCGTTATCTATGCTAATATTTAAATTTTTATTCTTGTTAGCAATTGAAATTGACCCGTTTTCATTTACAGTTATTTTTTGTTGACTAGAATTACTGCTGCCATCTCCTCCTTGAACTCTTCGATATATAACAGTCTCTTCATTTTCACCAAATGAAATCGTGTCATCTTCACCTATTTTGCGATACTCGGTTTCACTTAAGTTATAATCTGCATTTGCATTATGAACCCAAACACCAATTTCACCAACATGATATGTATGAAACTCATCTACCTCAAAATTATAAACCTTAACAGGTTCTTCTGTCAACTCAACATCAAAATTTTCAACTAAAAGAATGTTTTTGTTTGGGTCAAGAAGTTCATCACCGATTGCAAGTTCTCCTGCTTTGACAAAGCCACGACTATTTACATAGAACGGGTGGTCAACAGTTGTAACGATTTCTTCACCGTTCACAGTGAGATGAACAAGCGTTGTTACCTCTCTTATATAGGTTTCAAGAACAGGAGTTCGCTATAAGTTCAGATAAGCGACCATCTATCGAAAGTGTCATTTTATCACCTCGTCATTACTCAATTGAAATGAACCATATCATAAGGATAATACTGCTCATTTTTCAAATCGTCATCTACAAAACCAAGTCTTTTGGCAATAGCACCAGCTTCAAAACACCAATATCCATAATACTGATATTTATTCACCAGTTCATGTGTACCATACCAAGCACTATCTACAGAGCCTTTATACCATCCTCTCAAATATTTTAGAAAAGCATCTCTATCTTCATCGTTAATGCTTTTTACTAACTTTTTGTATGGACGAGGGAAGGATATTTTCGATGTATCAAACTCACTTTTATTTCCAATGAGGATAAAATCTAATAATGAATCATATGTTTCAGATTTCCTCAATTTATTTTTTATTATATTCAACTTACCATCGTCCAAATTCAGAAGATATGCTAAAGAAGCAAAAATAATATTGCTCTCGTATACTGAATCATCCCAAGCTTCACCAAACAAATCTAAAGAAGATTCAAATTCTTTTTTTATTTCTTCAATTGAATCACCTTTTGAATACTTAGCGATTATTATCCCGATTTTTTTTTGTAAAATGTAATCTTTTACAAAAAGTATCTTGTCATTTAAGTATTTTCCAGCAGCAATACCCTCTTCAAATCTTTTGATTCCTTCTGACATTTTCAAAATATACTCATCAAAATACTCTTTTGATTTAATTGTATCTCGCATAATATTCTCCTTAATACCAAAAATTCTCGATGTAAATAATTGTCTACTTTAATGACTTAACACTAGTTGTAACATTTACTAAACCGTTATCGTTACTTACATTTACTCTGAACAATTCCTTAACAGTATCACCAGTTGCAAGTCCTTCGATTATGTCATCTGGGTCATCGACTATTTTTCCTATATTATTTTTTATCTTAGTAAATTTCACCTTTATTATTGTTTGGCACTAATAAAAGAGGTCATTCTATTTCAAACCATTTCCATGGCTGCGTTTCATCATCACGAAAAGCGCCGCATCCTAGAGGAAGATCACATAATTCACCAATAGAAGAATCAATCTGCTCCATTTCCGAAATCGATATTATAGCAGCACTTTCTTCACCAACGTCCTCTCCGTCCAGAAATTCCCACATTTCATCTTCTTTATCATGGAAAACTAAAACTACTTTCTTTTTTTTGTTAATAATATCTACAGTTGTTATTACCATTGTATTTTCATCAATATCAAACATAATTTTTCCTCACTTATTTGATTTAAAAATATTTTCTTCTCTTGATAAAACCTGTGCATTAGAATAACTATTACTTTCTCCACTGCTTCTTGGCTTTATGTGGTCAATTTGAACTTCCAATGGATCTGGCGTTACGTTTAGCTTACTTTGAGTTGCGGGAACAAGTTCTTTTCCTGACATATCAGATTTTATTTTTCCGCCATTTCGTCTCATATTTTCTTGTATTATCTGTCTTTTTTGAGCCTTTGTAAACTTTTCCCTTCACCTACATATTTTGAATCTTTTAGATTAGAACAATCACCAGCATTATGTACCAATACACCTAATCCGCTAACGTGATATGTATGGTAATCCTCTACTTGAAAATTATACACCTTAACAGAATCATCTGTCAACTCAACATCAAAATTTTCAACTAAAAGAACATTTCCGTTTACATCAAGAAGTTCATCACCAACTATTAGTTCTCCTGCTTTGATAAAGCCTTGATTTTTTACATAAAACGGGTGAGTTTCAGTCGTTATGATTTCTTCGCCGTTGATCGCCAAATGAATAAGCTTCGGATCTTTTCTTATGTAGGACTTTTATGATGATTTTAGTTAGTCTTCCTGCGGATCATATATCCATACCAAATCACATTGTAATTCGTTATAATATTTTTTTAATTTATTTAAATATTTATCGACAACATCTGGGCATTTTTTGGAAAAGAAAATTTTAATACAAGGCTGTTTATCAAATTCAGGATATTGTTCAAACAATTGTCCTGATTTTATAAAGCCTATATAGTTTTTTAATTTATCTTGAAGCAATTGCCAATGTGCTACTATTGCTTCTTCCTGCCATGTTAAATGGTCACTTATACCCATAATTATATGATTATCTTCAACATAAATGTAATCAATACTGTTTTTCTCAAGTACAGACATTAGTTACCTCCTATTAAATTCATATCATCTAGAATGGAGCGAGTTATACCATTCCTTGTCGTATATCCCTTTAAAGGTCCAAGTATAGTGCCGCCTAAAAAGCCGTCTTTTCCTTTTCCTCTTATCATGCCACCATTTCTTTGCAACAATTTATAACCATTTTTTTGATTTTGGGTATATGGAGCTGTATCTGATGCTTTTACCTCATAAAAAAAATCATTTGTTATTTCATCTGCTCTAACATTATAATCCACCAAATTGCTATCGTTATCGAATGGTTTTATAGTGATTTCCTGTTTGGTTTCGGGGTGTTCTTTAAGCAATTTTTGATGTCTTTTTAAATCTGATTTGAGCTGATTGATATATATAATTTTTCTTTGTCTCTGAGACCTCAGCTCATTTGCTCTGTTTTCATAGCTATTAACTTCAGAACAAGCGTCATAATATCTACTTCTAGATTCATAGTAGTAATCTTCATAATCCATAGGTATTAACACTCCAATCACGAATATTTGCTGAGTTTTAATTTCCCAATGACCAACATTAGAGATTCCGTAAACATAACAATAGGAATAGTTTTTTCTATGGGCTGAAAAATCACTGATACTGCTAGCCATATGAAAAATTCTATTGATAAGATCAAATAGGCTCTTTTTTTAAATACGCTAATTTCATCTCTGTCTAAAGGCTTGTTTTTATCTTCGACAGGGGCAAAAGCAAAACATACCACCATTCCGACCAATAATAAGATAATATATATGATTGACAAATCAACATAACCAATAAATAATAACATTTCCATGATAATCACTATGGAAATAAAATAGCACCTCCTCGGGGTGCTAGCGTGGTATCCTCCGGCATAGCTTCTCAGTGGTATATAAAAAACTAAGAAAGCTATGCTTTCAAACACCTTGCCCACAATAACGCCGATAACTATAGTGCTGATAAGGTTAAGTAAAACCGTTATCCCCATATTAAATCCGTATTCATACAAATCGAAATCGCTTTCTGATATAATACCTTTTTCACATAGACGTTGCGTTATTTTGCAGGCAGTTTTCTTAAACATTAGAACTTCCGCAGTTTCTTAGAATCAGCAGGCAATTCAGGCTGGTGAGTGATGAACATGCATGTAGAATTCACGTTTGATACAGTAACCAAAAGTGCCAATGCAACAAACACCTTACCCATTCTTGTGCTGAGTTTCATTAAATTTTTTTCATATGATCTTCTTCAGTTCATAACAAGTTATGACTTGATTATACATAATATAAGAATAAAAAAAACGTAAATGTCAAAAAGAACGTCTTTTTTGTAAAAAAAAATAGAGGTAACTTATTGCTACCTCTATTTTTCATACATTATCACTGATGTTTCAAACCAGTTATCAGATACATCAGTTTTTAAAAGTCCTCCATATTTTTCCGCAATATTTTGAACACTCTTTAACCCTATTCCATGATTTATCTCATCATTTTTTCTTGTCCTTTTATCCTTGTGTATGATTCCGTCAAATGAATTTCCTACTAATATTTTAATGTAACCCTGCTTATAAACAATATCGATAGTTATCTTCTTTTCATCGTTCTCGCCCAGAAGGCTTAACGCTTCAAGTGCATTATCGATAGGATTACAAATAACGATATTTAGATCAAATGAACTAATAAGAATTTGCTCAGGGAGAACAACATGATAACTTTTTTCAACGCTGTTGTTCTCTAACGTTGCCAATTTGTAATTCAGAACACTATCAATCGTTTCATTCCCTGAGTCGATAATAACATTATTACTATAAATATAATCATTGGTTTCAGCAAGGTAATCTTTAAGCTGATCGTATTTCTCAGCACTAAGCAAACTTTGCATATTGATAATATGATTTTTCATATCATGCTTTAAAAATCTTATCTTCATCTGAGATTCCTGCATTAAATGCAACTGATTAAGATAAGCCTTGTTTTGCTGCTCAATAACGTCAGTTTCATATTGCTGGGAAAACATATTTACCAAATTATCGTAAAGGTAAAGAATAACTATGTTCATCAATAATATGATAACGCTTAAAATCAACGATATGACATTGAGATCTTTTGCAACAAAATAACCAACCATTATACTGCCAAGCGGAACAAATATCACAGTAATATAATACATTATTGGTAATTTTACAATTTGATCGCTGTATTTAAAATAGCTCTTAGCTATGATATTTACAAGTGTTAGAAGCACAATATTTGATACAAATCCCTCGTCAAAAAAAGCAGAGTTTATATTGAGCAAAGACTGTATAGCAACAACCGCTGTATCTACTACAATGGAAAAAACACATAACACAAATGCTGACAACAAAGACTTAAATAACGATACTTTATAGTACAAAAATATAAGAATAAATGGTATAATGTTTGACAGGATTGTAATAAGCCGATTGTCAAACAGTAAATACGCACAGCTATTTATAATGTAATAAAGTGTAAACAGGACAATGTCTGATTTTGCCGACTCTTTTTTCTTTTGTAAAAACACATTTGAAAACTGATAAGTGGCATATATGTGAAACACATTTGAAAACAAATAAAATAAAGTAGTCATATCATTCTTTCAACAGCTGTTCACTGACCTCCATTTTCTTATTAGGGCTTATCGGCAATTCCACTCGGTCTATGCCAATAAGTACGACTGAATGTGACGTGAATCTTTCAATATAATTCTTATTTACTAAATACGATTTATGAATACTGATAAAATCACTTAAACTTTCATTGTCAAGCAGGTTAGATAATTTCCCGTAAAAGGTATATTGATTCGTAATAGTATGGATCACTATTGTTCTGCCCTGACTCTCAAAATAACAAATATTAGATACTATGATACTGTTTTTGACTTTATGTGCAGTATATTCAAACACCTTTTTTCTCTTAGCCTGATCCAAATAATAAGTTTCAAAAAATTCAACTATTCTTTCATAAGTAATTGGCTTTTTTATATAATCATAGGGCCTTATTTTAATGGAGTCAATAGCATACTCGCCATAAGATGTCACATAAACGATAGCAGTGTTGTCATTGGCATACAGTCCACGCAATCTTTTTCCAAGCTCAATACCATTCATTTGTTTTTCATCATTATTTTTAAATTCAATATCGAGCAATATAACATCAAACGAGTTCCCCTTGAGATACTCGTCCATTAATTCCTCACAAGTATCAAATTCTGCATGATCAATTTCTCTGTCACATTGTATTGAATAGTCTAACAAATACTTTGATAAACTTTCCTGCATATGTTTATCATCATCACAAATTGCAACTCTGATCATACGATCACCGCCTTTATACGCCATTATACCAAACATTTTTCAGAAAATCAATACATATTATATCAATTTTCTGGTATAATAGTTTACAAAACAAAATATAATTTTTTCGCAAAATCTGCACCTACAGGCAAAAAGGCAAAAAAGCAACGTAAAATCATGCATTATTTACTACCAATCAGATGTTTCTGTCGGCTAAAAACTTTTAAGCCACAAAATTGAGTTTTTCAACATATTTCTTTTTTGTATCAAGCGATGAGTGAACATAGCGGTTAAGTGTAATATTAACATTAGAATGACCTAGCAACTCGCTGACAGTTTTAGCATCAAAGCCATTCTCAATACAAACAGTAGCGTATGTGTGACGCAGTAAATGAAAATTAACGTTTTGGGAATGAACTTTAACCGTTCTTCTTTCCTGACTTCCGACGGTTCGCGGCGAAAAAAGCAGATGCTTACTCCAGAAATTCATTAAGCTCTTCAAGCTCACGGTTTTTCTTTAAAAGCTCTTTGATCCGCTTGTTTGCTGCCTGAAGCTGCTGTGCGATAGTAAGTGACTCTCCAGGTGTACGCGAGCCTGCACCTGTGTCTATTTCCCCGATCCGCGCCTTTTGCACCCACGTCCCCAGCGTCCCTTGGGGGATGCGCAGCTCATCTGCTGCGGCCTTGGTGCCAATCTCCTTTGCGAGCTTTATTGCCTGCTTTCGTTAAATTGTGTTGACAAATCCCATTAAACAAGGACTTTCGGATAAAAAAAACGGACACCAATCAAGATACGCATTGTATCAAAATTGGTGTCCTGTTATGGCTTGTGACTATGAAATAGATGAATAGTTAAGGCATGTTCCCTATAGCTAAGAACATGACACTTAATCCTTTTTATTATACTGGAATTATCAATTTACAAGTAATACATTCCGTTTAAAATGTAACGACATCTTTTATATCATGACCGCTTCTGGAAAATATCTTTTGCAGATTGTTCTGAAAACAATTTGCATTATAGTTGCTTAACTTTACGATAATTAGCTTGCATTTAGCTCGTGTTACGGCAACATAGTGATTACATAAACTTGATACATCAGATAAGCGATAGTCTTCTGCAAATATTATAACTTGATCAAACTCCAATCCTTTTGAAGAATGGAATGTAATTGCAATATGCTGATATTTTTCAGCCTCGAAAGCAACATGAAACTTCTCATCAATTATCGTTTGGTATAATTTCTTTAGATGGTCAGTTCGTGTTTCATATCCTAAATATACAGCCAAATTATCGACTTCCAAATAGAAAGCATTCTCATCAATTACAGCCTGCTCAATTTTACTTAATATTCGCTTAATGTTGGATACTATTTTACGAGTTTCATTTCCTTCAACAGGTATTTCAGAAATAACATCATAGGCTGAATATTTTTCTATAATTAGATACTTAGCGATGGCAGAGTATAACCAAGCTGTATCTGTGGTAATTTCTGCAATGGGCGTTTGAGGTATATAAGTGTACTCCATTCCATTAGCAGATAACTCATCCGCACCTATTCTTGCATTATCATTACTAAATCGGAGCAATGCAGATTTTCTGTTGGGGTCAATATATTTCATAGTTTCTGTTACCCAGTTAGTTGCCGTAGGTGATAGCCAGATAATATTACCCAAATCATCTGTCGGAGCGTACAAATTCCGTGTCTCATCAAACAATAAGTTTGAATAGTTTTGTATCTGCTTACAAGAGCGAAAATTATCGCCCATAAATATTTTGCTAAAATTTTCTTTGTTCCAAATGCTTACAAAAGCCTCTGGATATGCTCCACGCCAAATATAGATAGATTGCTTTTCATCACCAACTACAAATGTTTCAATTTTCAATGCATCACATAGATACATAAAAAGCTTGTGCATAGATTTATCACAATCTTGGTATTCATCAATATAAATCTTAAAGTATTTTGCTTGAAGATATAATCTGCAAGCAGTAGAATTTTCCACTATTTCTTGAGCTAACTCAAATACGAAATTCTTCTTATTGTCTGTGTAAGAGCAAAGAACTCCTTCGTTTTTGATTTTATTAATAGCATCCTGAAAAGTTTCAACTTTCGCCTCCCGTGAATAATCAGTACTCATATCTATATCATAATCAGAGCCATACACATCCTTCATAAATGGCTTTATGATTTCTTCTATCACGAAGCTATTATTTGTTCCTATAAAGTGCTGAGTAATATCTACAGACAATCTATCTTTAATCTCTTGTGCTGCTTTAATGGTAAAAGTAATAGCCGCAACAACCTTGTGAGTACGGTTATCATTAATTTCTTTAGCAATTTTGTTGACCATTGTATGCGTTTTACCTGTTCCTGCACTAGCTCGAACAATTAAATTGCCAGAAGTATTTATAATTTTTTCTTGAATGGGAGATAGTTTCATTCGGCAACCTCCTTTAAACACGCAAAATTATAATGGTTATATATTGTTCTGCAATCTGTATCAGAGAGTTTTTCGATTAATTCTACCATATGGTAATGCTTTGAATCTTGCAAATAATCTACAGGTGAAGTTTCTCCCAATAAGGTCAATAACCTATCATGCATTACTTCATCTAAATCGTTTTCCAAATCCACTTTTGATAAGAAGATGTAATATTTACTTCGTATTTTATCAAGAGTTTCTTTATTTGCGTTATATAATGTTCTTTTTGCATCTACAGATTTTTCTGTGATTTGCTTAGTAGGCAGCAACTTCTTTCCAATAAGATTATTACAGCGTGAAAAACCTAATACACTGTATGTGCCTTTCCCTTTTACTGCTCTCAAGTCATTGTCTGTTTTGACCACAATAAATATTTCAAGTTTATCTAATATAGAAAAATAGGTTTCAAATCCAACTCCATCAACAGATAAAATATAAATTCCATCTGCTTCATAAAATGGATGAACAATAGCAAGCACCTTGCTGAATAACATATATTCAGATGGTCCTTCAACTAAAAGCACCTTGTTTGCAAAAATTGCTTCAGACAAGCAGCGATTTAACATTTTTCTTGCTTTTTCATAATTTTCTGGCACTTTATAAAAAGTACTGATACCGTTAATTTTTCTGTCACTGTATATGCGCACTAAATTCACATCATCCATCTCATAAAGCACGAATGGTGAATGCGTTGTAACAAACAGATATGTATATTTAGTATCTGTAAAAAGTATTTGCGACAACGCAATTTGCATAGATTTATGTAGATGATTTTCTGGCTCTTCAATTAAAAAGAGTGTTATCTTTTTCTCTGCATTTTCATCTGCAAGAATATCAAAGATTGAATAAGCCAGCAATTTCTTACGACCTTCGCCCGCAGTAGGATATAAATTTTCATCGTCATTTTGCTTGATATAGGGAATGATATTTGAATATAATCCTTTTACTGCAATCTCAGATTTAATTGATACCGAAATTCCTTCATCACGAAACTTTTGATATTCTGGGGTGAGCCTATTCTCAAATTCTTTAATCCCAGACAATGACGATATATTGTTGTTTAATTCGTCAACTGTTTTTTGAATATTAGCTAATGCAACTTTGTCGTCATCATTTTCATTTTTTATTAGTTGGCTTACATTCTTCTTGAATAAGGAATATAAATCAACATACGAGTCAATATAAATTACATTGAATACATAGTCTATTTCGTAAAGATACCCTCGTTGTTTCATCTCTTGAAGATTATCTAAATCCCCACCCCAATATAGTAGTGGTAACGCAAGCAACTCGTTTTTGTTGTATTCTGCAAGTAATTTTATATAAACTTTGCTATGTTTGCTTTGCAATGCACCTTTGAGTTGAGCACGAAGTTTTTGGCAATCGCTATCCTCAACATCACTTATGTCTAATGTCACGATAATTTCTATTGGTTTATCCAGTTGCTTATTATGAAAGTCAGAGTCTACAAGATTTAACTTACGAATGTCTTTATCGAACACATACCGCAGTGCATATAAAAAATTAGTTTTGCCAACATCATTCAACCCAAAGAAAATATTCTTATTAGATAAAGTCAATTCGATATCTTCAAAGTTTCTAAAGTTTCTTATTTTTATACTTTCAAATTTCATATATACCCTTCCACTCCCCATCATGTTTGTATAAAAAATATGTCATTATTTCATTTAATGAATTTTTGAAATACTCTATATCCAAAAAAATCAATCTTACAAACAACTATTTACAATTTTTAAAATTAGTTATTCTATACGCAAATTTTTAATTATAACCTTCCCTTTATTGCTAACCTTTTTTTTATGAAAAACAAACTTAATTTCCGAAACCATTTTCCAAAACATAAGAGAATCACAAAATTGAGTTAAAGGTAGTTTGAACTCTTTCTCATCTTCATTCAAGCAAATTTCGTATGGCATATCAATATCCTTAAGATGGAGTTCAATATCTACACAATTTATGCCCTCATCAGCATAAGCTTCAAAGCATAGATTCTTTTTATTTAAATAGTAGTTGGTAAAATCTCTTTTGCCATTAAAAACAACAATACTGCATAATTTACTTTCGGTCTTTTCAAAATCTATCATAGCAGTAATAATATCATTTCCTGATTCACGCTTAATGATTTTACAACCATCATTTTCCAGATCACTTATACAGTAACTTCTTGAAAATGACATATTTAATTTACGCATATTTTCTAATGCTGATTGTAGAAATTCATCCCTTGCAATTTCCCAATGAGTTGGTGTAGGATCTATACCGAATTTTTCTTTTAATATTCCAAGGAATTCATTGAAAGCTGCTTTGGCCATATTATCACAGGTTCCAAGTTTTATTCCCACCTTATTTTTTTCAACAACTCCTCTTATGTCCTCGAAATTAAAACCTGGAAGCAACAGATTAAGACTATCCGATTTTTTCAACCAAACAGCGCCCATTTCATTCAGACAAACAGGACTTGCGTAATAGTTATCTGACAAAAAATAAATAACATATATTTTTTCTTCAGAAATTAGTCTGTTTAAATATGCATAGATATCATTTCCTACAGAAATTTTAGTTTCAGGTACTGACGTGCATACAATATTTTCTTCTGTTAGACCTACCTTATACATAAAGTTCACAAATGCTGTTACGATTCTTAAATCTTCAGACGAATGACTTAAAAATAATTTATTACACATAATTTAAAATCTCCTTTAATAATATCCAATTATCATCTGTTGACACAATGCCACCAAAAATAACTTGAAAATAATTCTGCAACTGTCCTTACTTAAAAAAAGGACAATATTCATTATTCAATTACATTATAGCATAAAATACTCCAAATTTCAAGTATTATTAGTGCGTTTTCACTATATTTTGCGATACTTTAGTACATATTTCTACATTTTACGACACAGATTAATCTTTTTATATTTCCAGATTTCTTTAAAATGAGGCACAGCGAAACAATTCCATACCACCTTGTTTTCTTTCTAATAGAATTTATCATAAAATACTATCCATTATTCTTTTGTATTCCTTTTCTTCGCAATCAATATAATCTTTTGCAAACTGTTCAGCCTCAGATATACTGTCTTCCAACAGTTCAAAATCCACCGCCGCCGAAAAAACATCAATCTCAAGCTTTTCGGAC